>OLRA01004161.1_pt1 | contig 11796 bp, 16 predicted proteins | sample 1673011 | NCBI WGS metagenome assembly OLRA01 (sample SAMEA3136746, study PRJEB25190) | human gut metagenome | reverse complement strand
CGGGATTTTCGCGTAGTAACGACCCGGACATGCAGTCAGAACGATGTCTTTGTGTCCTTTGAGAGGCAGCACACCATACACTGTCCACAAGTCAGCGATGTACTCACACAGCGTTTCCAGATCGCCAGCACTCATTTCAGGGCGGCACTCAATGCCAATCGAGCAGAGGTTGTGTTCCCAGTTGCCAGCATGGTAAGCCGTGTCGTAGTAGTTGACAATGCATGCCACGCGGCCTGCTTCCAATACGGCGTGAGCAGAGGTAGGGCAGGATGGGTTTTCAAACCATGAAATAACACCTTCGAAAGTCTGTCCGTCATTGCCCCAGTGGTGGATGACAATTTCTCTAATACCATAACCCTGACGCCCCGGAGTGTACGAGGCCGCGTTATACTGAGTTAAAAATTCATAAGCCATTACGCATCACCCTTTTTCTTTCCGCGATTCATGACCAGCTCACTGTCCGACATGCCATCAGTCGTTGGGTCAACAACAATGCCAATCAATGCGAGGGCAGTAATGATGACACCAGCCAATTCCAGTGCTTCGTCCTGAGTGATCGGTGGGACAATTTCGAAGATCGCGCACATCTGGTACACGAATGCGATTACAGTAGCAAGGAAGGTAGTCAAGAATGCCTTGTTCTTGAAGCGTGCCAAAAAGTTAAGATTGAACATCCGCATCATCCTTTCCTGTGATTTGCATCAAAATGCTTTGAATGTTTCCGTCTATTTCCTTGAAGCGGCGTTGGCTTTCCTTTACGAAGTCCTCGTTGAGCTGCTTGTTCTCGTTTACGATCTTGTCGAGCTTGAACAATTCCTCACGCAGGTTGTTCACCTTCTGCTGGAGCACAAAGACGTTTTCCTCGCTTTGCTCAAGGTTGAAGCTGAACTGGCGCAGTATTTCAGCGGTGCGTTCGTAGGATTCGTTCAGTTTGGACAACTGAGGAAGCATTGCCGCGTTGGTTTCCGTTAAGTTGATTACGAGCCGATTCAGCATCGTCGTATTTGATTTCATTTGATGGACTACAGCGCCGAGTCCGATCACCAATACGAAAGCAAAAAATACAACGAGAGCGCCGAGGTCGGCAGTTGCATTTGCCACGTCCATGTATTGATCCATTACCAAGCCTCCGTTGTTTTTTCGCCTTTGTCCTAATGCCTTGTTCCGTTACAAAAAAACAGGCCGTCGCATGTTTTTGCGACGGCCTCACTCGTTATGCTACTGGTTCTTCAGCAACTGGTTCGCCATTGCCATCAAGACCAAGAGCTGCGAGGTCTTCGAGAACAGCGGCCTGAAGTTTAGCTGGAACGTCATCAGCGGTGCGACGACCTGCTACGATAAGTGCTACATAAACTGCTACCATGAATTTCACATCCTTTCGAGAACTGATCAACAACAATAAAGCTTCTTGAAGCCATTCGACGAATGCTCGTAACACTTCAATCAGCCTTCTTTATCTTCATCCAACATAGCCTGAACTTCAGCCTTGAGGAGTTCAGGTACGTCCTCAATGGTTTTGCGTCCGGCTTTAATCAATCTGTAATAGCTTTTTGCCATATAATGTCATCTCCTTTAGGGCGCGTTACGCGCCGCCTTTATGCTGCACCAAACACGCTGTTAAACATGTCTTGGATTTGTTCCGAAGTTGCGAGCGCCATTGTGCCCGTTATTTTTTCGCCGTTGACATAGGCGGTTTTGCCAGTCATGATGTCGCTGGCCGTTGCCGTTGCATCACTTGTGTATGTGCCACTAATACCAAGATGTTTCACCCCGACAGCCAGATCATTTGCCGTGAGTCCGGTGGCGGTAACAATTTCGCTGTTTGGAATACTGAGATAAACATCATCACCATTGCGGAGAATGCGATCTCCTTCATTCCACTGAAAACCGGATGTAACTTTTATATCTGCTGCTGTCGTATATCCAGACTGTGCGTCAACGATGATGCTGCCAGCAGCAGTCAAGTTCTCCAATGTGCCAGTAACCTTAGCGCCGTTGATGTAAGCCGTTTTGTCTTTGGCAATGTCGGCGGCTGAGGCAGTTGCATCGGTCGTGTACGTGCCGGTGATTCCCAATACGGAAGAAGAAGGGGAGAGGTTTGCGGACGTGAGGCCGATCTCATTGGCTAAATCCTGATTGGCGATATTGAGGGTGATAGTTGCGCCGAGATCGCCAGTGTAACCTTTCTCTAGTCGATGCCTAATCTCAATGCCTTCGCTGGTTTCCGTGATGTCATCGGCCTGTTCTGGCTCAGTGAAGTCAAGCGTCTCAATGGAGCCGTTTATTCTGAGTCCTGTTCTCGACGTAAAACTGTAACCTTGGAGTACGTTTGCTGCGGCGGCACTGCCGAAATCTTCCAATGGGACATCTTGAATGACTGTTGCTCCTGCGTTGAGGATCGTCTTTGTGGCGACAGTAGAAGTGAAGCGAGCGTCGAAATTGTTGCGTTCGCTTGCGACATCAGAATCAATCAAAAGGGAAGAAGTCGCAGGCACAGAACCCTCAACCTTTTCCCCATTGACATATGCAGATTGCCCTTGTTGAATTACGTCAGAGGTGGCGGTGGCGTCACTAGAATCGACGTACTTAGCCTGCCCAGTACCGTCAGTCTTGTTGAGCAGCACATATGGTACGTCAGGATAGGACGCCTTGTTGATTGTGACTGTTTGCGCCATCGCCATTCACTCCTTTACGCGATTTCCAGTGCTTTGCTTTCTGGATCTTGCCCGACAACAGGGACGGTAGCAGTACCAGTAACGATTTCAAGATTGGTGTTGTAGAACGTCTTGCCCTTCATAACATCGGCAGCAGTAGCAGTACCAGTCATGACTACAGGATTGACGGTGACGGCTTCGAGCAGCTTGCCCTCAGTTGGTTCAACCGTCTGGGATTCCATGCTTGGTTCAACCGTCTTGGTTTCAACCTGAATGTACTTGGTGACAGCCGCGCCGTCGGTTACGCTTTCAACCCAGCCAGCAGTCCCGACAGTTGCCTTTGGCGTGATGACTACCGCATAGTCTGTTTCTTCGTCCCCGAGTAAAGAACTTGTAACGTCACTGTTGGGCGTAACGGCACCATCGGCCACAGCCTTTTCAACCTGCGTGTCATAGATACCAGCTGGCACAGTGATGTTCTTGCCGGATACTGCAACGGTGTCTGCGCTCTGTCCAGCGACAGTACCAGTTACCAGAGTGCCGTTGATGTACGCGGTTTCGCCCTGACGAAGGTCTGTTGCTGCGGCAGTGGCATCGGTGGTGTCCATGAACTTTGCGTCGCCAGAATCGTCGGCCAATGGGATGGTGACATAAGGGACGTCGTTGTAAGAAACACCATTAATTTTTACGTTTTTTGCCATGTGAATTTCTCTCCTTTGTGCCGCCTGTCGTTCACAGGCGTCTAAAACTTTGTGCAATAGAAATAATTATGAAACGCGAATATAATCGCCATTCCATGTGATGCGACCCCAATACGAAGGGATAGGATAGATGACGATTTCCTGTGCGAGAATTTTGCCAGCGGTCGCGAGGCGTTGTTCTTTCTCGCTTGGCGTGACCTCATACTCGCCCTCGTAATCCCCTGCCACATCAATGACTTCAATACGTGCGGTGAGTTCCGCTTGAAGCGGCTCACGTTCCATCAGTTTCGCGATGAGTGCCATTACTTCAACACCGCCTTGGACATCGACCTAATTACGTCAACCTTTTGTGGCTGCGTGCCCGTTACTTCGCCACTCTTGAATCTGACGCGCACGTCGTATGTAACTGTTTTTCCCGGCTTGAACATAAAGGACTCCCCCTGAGACAATGGGAAGAGAAAAACCTCTTTTTCTTCGTCATAAGTGACATCGCCGGGATAGGTCTTGATCATGTCGCCAATGAAAATTTCCACCTTATCGACATCATCTAAATTGAGCTGATAATTGGAGTTCGTCACTTTGACCTCCAAGTTATAAGCATCACCTTGCTTGATCATCATGCATTGTCACCTCATTTCATTGCGCAGTCTAAAGCCGCGCATCAAAAAAGCGCGTCCTTTCGAACGCGCCGTTAAGACTGAAATTCTACACTTACCGTACCTGCTGTCTCGTCAATTGTAATAACTCGTGTTTGTGTTACGTCGCCTATGGTGGTCGTCTCAGTAATCGAATTAAGATCGGCTGAGAGAATGGAGGTGCGGGTTGCTTTGACGGTTTCACCGTCCTTAACTTGTTCAGTGATTTTCGTTGTACCATCAGACTCTTCCGTTTCCTGTGAGTATACGTTATACATTTCACACAACATATCATAAGTGGTTGTGGAGGAGTTGTTACTTATGTAGTCTTTCAGTAATTCATCGTGCTCTTGTAATAATTCAAGAGTCACAAGAGGGGAAGGATTTTGTTCGGACAACAGTAATCACCCCTTTCCCATATATTTTTACAGGGCACTCTCCATAGAGCCGAGTTGCATTTCGAAGAGCGTTACCTGGCCTTCCATAAGGTCGAGCATAAGTTCTTTAAGTTCGTCAGTTGACGTTGGCTCTGGTACAGGTTCAGGCTCAGGTTCTGGATTTGGGTTTTCAATCCATTCGCCGTCCTGATAAACTTTTCTAAGCAGGCTGAGATCGTATGAGTCAATTTGAATCATGTCGTCTCTTTCAATAGGTAGTGGGTTCTGAGAGACACCGATGCAAATATTGTTTTCATCAATTTGCGCGTAGTAGTAGACCAATTAAATTTCCTCCTTTGCTACAATAAAAAAGAGCCATGTGAATGACTCTATGATTAATAAAATTCAATAACTTGCCAATCACAAGTAACCTCTACTAGACCATTACTGGTACTCAACTCTAAGGAAATAACTATACCTCTACTGTCTAAAGTAACGCTTTCTTCATATACTTGAGTACCATTAAACCCTTTGGCAATCGTATTATGTTCAAACCAACATTTACTAGGGTTTGTGATTGAAACTGGTATTACAATAGTCGGTCTTAGATTGTTGCGTACCTCTTGTTGATAATAGCCGCGTTGAACACTTTTAATCGCACTACCATTGGCTATTAGGTTACTATTTCGTGTATAGGAAGTGTTGTTGTTAATCGTGTCAACAGAAGCAACATTTCCCTGTATGCTCAGTACCCCCCCTGTAAATCTCCTAATTTGTTTAATACTTTTTTGAAGTACAGAAAAGATACGTTGTTCATAATTTCCTCCTAATTAATAAAACTCGATAAGTTGCCAATCGCCATACACGCTTGCTGTCATACTGTATCTGCTCATATTCATAGCTTCAAAAGAAACTCGAATATATGTTGTATACAACGTCACACTAACATTCCTGATGCGAAGATATGAACTGCCACCCGGAAGCCCGGAACTTGATCCAGATGCAGTTACTTCAATGCTATGATACATCCAACATTTTGATGCATTTGCAATGGCGGTAATTGGTATGTCTGCTGTATAAGTAGCATATGATTGGTTATCCTCGGACATTTGAGGGATGGTTACAGTTTTGTTTGCTGTCCCTTTTTGGCTCGTCCTGACAGCACTCTGATTGGCGATCATTGGGATATTCTTCAAATTTGTCACGTCATTCTGTAGAATGGTGACATTGCTTTGAATGTTTAATACCCCCCCCGCTAATGTTTTCAATTCGTTTAATATTTTCTTGCAATAAAGCAGGACAGTACTATTCATGTGTTTTCCTCCAATTAATTAAATTCTAAGACAGTCCAAGCTCCACTTATACTAAATTTGACTCCATTGCCGGCGGTATAAGAAAAGGACACGGCTATGCTATTTCCAGTCAAAGAGATATTTGTAATCTTTATTACTGATGTAGTTTTTCCATCTTCTCGTGTTATTTGAAAGTTGTGTATGATTACAGATTTATCTGGATTTACTGGAGAAATATTGACTGTAGATGTTTTGCTGCCACTTATGCTGGTAGAAGCGTATGAATCATTAATTGTTCCGTGTTGAATAGATTTAACAACACTATGAGTATTGAAATCATTTGTCAGATCGGAGAGAGAACTCTGTACGTTGTTGACCCCCCCGTTAAATCTGCGAGTTTGTTTAATACTCGCTTCAGATACAGAAGAATCACGTTGTTCATGAAATAACCTCCCGTTATTCTGCAATTTCCCAGTCTATGTATGCCGTGCCAGAAAACTGCGATTCAATATTTACTTTTAATTCGTTTGCGTTCAGCATGTATGAGAATCGTGGTGTTGATCCGTCATCCATCTGCACCGAAACTTTTACTGTTGCCTTTCCCGGTTCAATAGGAGAGAGGGAAATGGTAGTAGTAGTAGAAGAGGTGCATTCTGTACGGCCGCGCTGAACTTGCTTCGATGTTTGGTCTGCGATTTGTTCAAGTCTGTCATGTAATTTCATTAGAAGTCACCTCTTGTTAAAATTTAATATGATATAATTTTATTTCCGCTGACGTCCCAAGTCCCCAAATGAACTCACCTCGAGTAACAAATTTATTAATATTTGTTTCTTCTGTACCATAATATTCATAAGAATATACAGAAGAGGCGTTGTTATATAAAACCAATTTAGAATGCCAGTTGCTCCGTTCGGTACTATATCGTCCACTTAGCACAAACATATTTTCTGTAAAGTCATCGTGGCTACCACTCATTCCGAGATACATGGATTTTACTTCTTGATGTTTTTTCATTTCCGTTGTAGCAACAGAACTAGATGCTAAAATATTTTGTGTTGTAGCTCTATTTGTCCATAATGACTGCTTTCCTTGAGAATTATTAAAAAACATTTCGAAAGCAGATGCATTATTTGCAACAGCGCTAAAAGCAGCAGAGTTAGCAGATATAGACGAAATTGTTGAAAGAGATGACCAGTTGACACCAGATACAGAGCCTAGTAGCTGATTATAAAAATTGCCTACATTTAAGGAGTTTGAAACTGCATAGTTAAATAAAATAGTATTAATTGATGGATTTGTGCAAGCTGCTTTATTCTCACATAATAAAGCCATTCGAGATGCGTCTTTGTATGTATCAGAAGACGTTCCGTTTTCAACAAGATCTGCAATCCAATCAGTTACACTATTGCCTGTGTAAATATCATTTACCGTTACTTCAATGTTATTCACCGTATTTTTCACAGAATCGAATTCCAAATTTATTTCTTCTAAATTACCAAGTATCTTCTTAATGTACAAAAGTAATGCGTTATCCATGTACCATCCTCCGTCCTTAACGCAATCCTATTGTTCAATGTAATCTATCATGTAGCTGTCAGGGACACCCTTGGTTTCGCGAATCAAAACCTTATCCCCAACAGCAGGCTCAGTAGTCGTTGACCACCGAACATTATGAATGGCACATTTCTTTTCTTCGGAATAAATCTCAAATGTACCATTCTCATTTTTGTAAGTGACATGCCCTGAGAAGTGATAATCATAGTGCAAGTCTCTTACAATCGTTTCTGCAAGCACCTTGGCAATATTTACCAAGGCAGCTTTGATTGTTTCTTCATCTTTCATGTTGCCACCGCCCATTATGCATATGGATCTTCTTCAGGTGGAAGCACACGATAAGAAACACTCTGGTCGTCGCTCAGTTTTGAAACATAAGTGTAGGTGTTCCCAAATCCAAGCAGGTTAATATTATCTGTGTAGACCGACTCAATTGTATCCACATCACCGGAACTGGTAATCGTACTCGTGCAGGAGATCAAGATATTGCCATCGTTCGATGTATTGAACGGATCGTCCTTATTCACCGACTCCATAATCTGCTCGTTGATGATCATCGTTCCGTCTGGATCTTCCTGAATGGAGCTGCGGTAATTACAATTCATTTTTAGTGCCGCTGCTTCAAGGTCAAAGTTATCAGAGTCAATGATGCACAGCCACTTAGTTGAATCAAACGTGTCGCCAGAGGTATGTGTCTCAATGCAGGCGAAAACCCTGTGACCATACGAAACCATGTCTGCATTGCCACCGGGCGTCGCTTCTGCACTGTAGTCCATGCCGGAAGCCCACATGCCGCGAAAAGCAAGATTCATGCCGGGATCGCCTTTATCCCCTTTTTCACCTTTCTTATTGGGCATATAAACTTCCCAATACTCAGTGTTGGTAGGATCAATCCCAGTTGCCTCTTCAGCCATCAGCACATACAGCGCGTAGTTGTACAAGACAATATTTTCTTCAAGGTACTTCGTCTCAGAATTATATGCACCCTTGTAGGAGAATCTGTCCACGCGAGCTTCAACCCATGCTTCAACATCGGCCATTTCCTGAGTTAATGCTTCATACCATGCTGTCAGCTGTGGAATGGTGTGGTCTCTGAAGTATTCTTCGAGATTCACCATGGCTTCCTGCATCGTGTTTAATTCTTCCGTGGTGAAAATGTACGGCGCAAGTTCGGCAGCAAGAAGCTTAAATTCTTCTTCCTCGGTTGCTGATTTGTTGACGATCGCTCGAAGTTGTTCATACCGTGCGACCTTTGGCATGATTTCAGCGGTAGGATCATAATGTGTAGGGAAAGAATCTATCGCGTCTGGAAAAACACTTTGTGCCATTAAATCACTCCTTTCACGCCAAAGTCTTATGACAATATGTCGTTTCTTCCAGCTAAAGTATTTTCGTAATCAAGTCTCAAGTAACCATTTGCCTCTTCATCGAAGGTGTACATCGGAAGGGAAGAAGCAGCTCCAACCCAGCCTTTGTTTGCAAACAAACACTGACCATACGCCTTGCTGTCGGAATACCAGTTGCCGCTGCTGTCTCGATGAAGGTTTGAATATCCGCTCATACTCTCAGCGATCTTGATAACCGCTCCTGAATTTGTGAGGAATATTTCAATGTAATGCTTTGACACCGACTTCCTAAAATCGTTTTGTGTGCCAGTGCGTCTGCCGTAGCAAGCACCAACCCACGCCAACTCTTTCGCGTCTTCATGGCTCAATGAGAAGTCTTTAATGACACGAGTTGGTAGGAATGTGTCTAAGCTAGGAATTACTTGAGGGAAAAGCTTTATGTTAATCGAGTGAGAATTCCAATACGAGGAAAGAGAAGAGGAGGTGCCCGGAACCAGCCCAGCATTATGAATTAAATCCGCACCGAGTACCGAGCCGCTGATGTACCAGTTGCCGCCCGCATCTCTGAACAATTCACTGTTGTTTAAGTACAGTTTCGATTCTTTGCCGTCGTTCACGAGCCGGATTCTGTGCGTTGTTCCTTTCGTGATTCGGATCAAGTCGCGCAGGTCTTTCTGCTCGCTGACGGTCAGGTTGTACTTCGCAACGGTGAAGTCGTCAAAGATGTTATTGATGACAATCGGCTTCAAGAAAGTGTTGGTCGTCGTCTCTGCCATCGTCATAATCGAAGCAGTGGACGCCTCATTCTTGGCAACTTCGCCATCTTCTTTCTCGGCAATCTCTTCTGTGTACTGCCAGTCGTCTGGCGCTTCCTCATACAGGATTTCCTGATTGAAAGCAAATCTGTTCTTTGTGACCTTGTGGCAAGTGACATCCATCAGCCCAGCCTCGCCTAGCTTGCAAGTGATTTCGTCGATGCAATACTTGCCTTGAATTGGCGTGTCATTGATCGTCATGTCGAGGTAAATAAGCTGATTGGCGTCCAAACCGTAAATCGGAACAATCGACAACCGCCCCGACTCACTGCCGGACAAGCGCGTATCCAACTCATATTGAGCACGGGTCACACACTGCTCAACCTTGTAGTAACTTGTTTCGCTGATTGTGATCGATCGTGGGTTGTAGCTGTAGTAGGCAATCTCCTGAGACGAGATGAACTTATCGAAAATGTCACTAAGGCCGTAGGATTCAAAACTTGTCTTGAGCGCCGAGCCTTTAATTTTGCCCACTAAAAAACGACGCACTTCTGCGCCGACTGTTTCATTTATTGCTGTTTCTTTGTCCCATTGGTTTTGCTGCGCCAGCATCTTGATCTCGTACAATGGGGAAGAAGTATTGGTTTCTGCTTGTGCCGCATTCCATACTCTGTCCACGATGTTGGCGGGCAGTCTGTATTGGAAAGCTTTTGTTTCGCCCATTTTATCAACGGTGTACGGGCAGTCCTCCCAGCCCTTGTCGGTTGAGAGTGCGCAGGTAGTGTATGACGGGTACACCCCATCATCATCTTTCCCATTGACAGTGACGCGATTTCTTACGTCATCCCATAGGTAGTTGATCGTGGCGCTTTCTATCAAATTGTTTTCAGGAGCCGAAAAATCCCACACAACGGAGTCAGTCACCAAGTCACTCATTGGCTGGTAGACAAATGTTCCGTTCACATCGAAAAAACCCTCGTAGTGCAGGTACAGTTCAAGAAGTTCTTCGACAATATCCCACACAGTGTCGTCCGGGTCTTTTTCGATTTTGTAGGGCACCTTCGTGTCGGTCTGCTGAATGTTCGTCTGGAAATTGGTAAAGTTCGCAAACACATTCTGGAGAGTGTTGTACACATAATCGCCAGAGTTGATGATGACTTTATTTTCCAGATTGCCGCCAAGTGTGCCATCGAGGTAAGCCGTGAAATCAATCCCTTGAATTGAGAATGTATTTTCAGCCGTGATAGCAATGTCTTGGCTTGGGTCAGTTATTGCAAAAGTCCCCAGAGGGAACCAGATTATTTCGTCCAATTGGAGATGAAGAATCCCAACATAGACGCGAACCCGCTTGTTGATCCAGATAGGAGAAGTAGGGGAGGGCACCGTGTCTTTCGTGATTTGAAGTTCAACGTTGCAAGTGCGCCGCTCACCAACCTTGGCGTAGATCGAGTAGTCGCCGCCTTTCAGGATGCCTGTCATTTCGCGGATATATCCGGAAAGAAAAACCGCCGTTTGTCTCAGCTTCTCGTTTCCTTCCGGATATCCGATATAGGTGGATGTGCTCAATATAAAAGGGGCCTCTTTAGCTGGAGTGATCGACTTCGGCAGAGGTACTACCTCATAGTTGCATGTCGCGATGGCTTCTTTTTTATTGCAGGAAAGTATCCCGGCGCAAAGCAGTATTGCTGTTATATAGAATAATAGTTCTCTGTTCATAATTGGATCACGGATTTTTTAATATACACTTACTTCATCCATAAAAAACCAGGCAGGATAACCTACGCCATAATGCCAGTCTGGGCATAATCCGATCCCTTTGACCTCAACTTTGATGTATCTGGCCTTGACAGGGCTATCCGACTCCGCTTTTCCTTCGACAAATTTAACCTGCAGGTCCCGGTCTTCAGCAAATGTAAACGAGCCGAAAGGTTTGTATGTCGTATTGTCCGAGGATATAGAATAGCTGACACTATGAGGCAATAAAACCCAGCCACCTAGTTGGTGGAGGAAATCCGCTTCTATCCGGGTGAAACTTTTCTCTTCGCCCAGGTCTAGAATGAAAGCACCGTCCGTCCCGTTCCATCCTACCCAGCTTTCTACATATGTTGTTCCTCCGAACAGTTCGTCGGTCAGGGCTGTTTCGCCCAATGTTTTATAACGTTCCTGAGGCGGGATGATCCAGGTGAGGGAGGCGCCGGAGGCCTTGCTTTGCTCGTTTTGCGGCAAGAATCGTTTCTTGTACAATTCACAATATTCGCCGGGTGCGTTTTTACGTTCATTCAATGACGTGACGCCGAACTGACGGGTACGCCGGTCGAATAGCCCGAGTAATTCCCTGATCTTCGTTTTATCTGTACCGACCTGTGTACGGGCGATCTCGAGTTCCGAATATTGCAGCGGGAGGCGGGATAATTGTACGCGGCGCAACAGTACGGTATCTCCAGCGACGGCTTCCTCTGCCTGGTCGAACAGTTCGTTGTA
>OLRA01004159.1_pt1 | contig 11801 bp, 10 predicted proteins | sample 1673011 | NCBI WGS metagenome assembly OLRA01 (sample SAMEA3136746, study PRJEB25190) | human gut metagenome | reverse complement strand
CCCGATCTATGGCAGGCATGCGTATCGGATTTGCGCTTGCATGCCCGAAACTGATCAAATATCTGAATGATGTCAAATATTCGTTTAATTCTTATACAATGAATCGTACGTCGATCGCAGCTGGTGTTGCGGCGATAAAGGATCAGGAATATTTCCTGGAAACTTGCGGTAAGATTATAGAGACGCGGGAATGGACAAAAAAAGAACTCAGGAAACTTGGATTTTACTTTGAAGAGTCAAAAGCAAATTTCATTTTTGCGGCTCATAAAAACTGCCCGGCAGAAAAACTGTTTCAGGCATTGAGAGAGCAGCATATTTACGTGCGCTATTTTCCGGGTGGAAGAACCGGTAACCATCTGCGTATTACGATTGGAACAAGGAATGAGATGGAAGTTTTCATTAATTTTGTAAGAGAATATCTAAAAAAGGAGAATTTATGGAAGTTTTAGTACAGTGGTTTACAGATAACCTGTCTCAGCATATTTCCAGAGAACTTATCATTTTTATCATTTCCATGATACCGATTCTGGAACTTAGAGGAGGTCTGCTGGCGGCATCTCTTTTGAAGGTGTCTGCGGCGAAAGCAATTCCGATCTGCATTATCGGAAATATTATTCCTATACCATTTATATTACTGTTTATTCGTCAGATTTTTAAAGTTCTGAAGAAAACAAAACTGTTTCATGGCCTGATCGTTAAGATGGAAGACCGTGCCATGGGCAAGAGTGACCAGATCAAACGGTATGAATTCTTTGGATTGCTGCTGTTTGTAGGAATTCCTCTTCCGGGTACGGGGGCATGGACAGGATCTCTGATCGCATCCCTTCTTGAAGTGGATATCAAGAAGTCTTCTATTGCTATTTTCTGTGGACTGATTATGGCAACTGTGATCATGTATGTGGTATCCTATGGAATCGTAGGAAATCTGATTCATTAATTTTATTACTTATATTACTTATCAGTTTTACCGGTGACACCTTCTGTATGGTGTCTGCTGGTATTCTGATTCATGTCATTTCAGACAAATATTCCGTAAATAATTTTATTATCAAGTAAACAGGTTTTGAGAAGACAGAGAGGATTTTTTTATGAGAGAAAAATACGAATCATTGTCGCTTGCAACATTAAAAGATCTGGCAAAAGCGAGAGGATTGAAAGGGATTTCTACATTGAGGAAACCTGAACTGATAGAGCGTATGCTCCAGGAAGATGAAAAAGAGTCCACCGGTGGAGAGGCAGAAATGAAAAAAACTGAAATCCTGCAGGAGGAACCGGGCAGACAGGAAAATAGAGTAAGAGAAAACAGAACATCTTATGAGGTGAATGAGAGAAAAACATATCAGGATAAAAATTATCAGGACCGGAACTATCAGGAACGAAATTATCAGGACAGAAATTATACAGAACGGACGGAATATGCACATAAGAATCCGACCGATACGGCACAGCTTGACAGTGGAGAAAAAGCAAATGGTATTTTGGAGGTCCTTCCGGACGGATATGGATTTATTCGCTGTGCAAATTATCTCCCAGGTGAAAATGATATTTATGTATCACCGTCTCAGATACGCCGGTTCAATCTGAAAACCGGTGATATCCTGAAAGGAAGCATCCGTATTAAAACACAGGGAGAGAAATTCAGTGCCCTTCTTTATGTGGATTCCATCAATGGTTTTCCACCGAGTGAGGGACAGAGACGATATAATTTTGAAGATATGACGCCAATCTTTCCGAATGAGCGTCTGCGTATGGAAAGACCAGGTGGAACCGTGGCAATGAGGATCATGGATCTTCTAAGTCCGATCGGCAAGGGACAGCGAGGCATGATCGTATCACCACCGAAAGCCGGCAAGACAACCCTTCTGAAAGATGTTGCCAAATCGATTCTCAAGAATAATCCGGATATGCATCTGATCATTCTTCTGATCGATGAACGTCCGGAGGAAGTTACGGATATTAAAGAAGAGATTCGTGGAAGCAATGTAGAGGTTATTTATTCTACTTTTGATGAACTTCCGGATCATCACAGACGTGTTTCAGAGATGGTCGTAGAGCGTGCTCGCCGACTGGTTGAACATAAACAGGATGTAACGATCCTTCTGGATTCGATCACAAGACTTGCGAGAGCGTATAATCTCTGTGTGACACCAAGTGGCCGGACGCTGTCCGGTGGTCTGGATCCGGCAGCACTTCACATGCCGAAGCGATTTTTCGGAGCAGCACGTAATATGAGAGAAGGTGGAAGCCTGACGATCCTTGCTACTGCACTGGTAGACACCGGAAGCAAAATGGATGATGTTATTTATGAAGAATTTAAAGGAACCGGTAATATGGAACTGGTTCTTGACCGTAAACTGCAGGAAAAGAGAGTATTTCCGGCAATCGATATCCAGAAATCAGGTACCAGACGAGAGGATCTGCTCCTGACTCCGGATGAACAGGAAGCAGTTTATAATATGCGCCGTGCACTGAACAGTCTGAAGGCCGAAGATGCTGTGGAACAGATCCTGAATATGTTCTCCAGAACGAAGAATAATGAGGAATTTGTGCAGACGGCAAAAAAACAGAAATTTTTATAAACGACTTGCATTTGAGAAATCAGTGTGTTATAATCAGAAAGCTGCGAAATAAATTAGCAATTTCGTTAAGTTAATACGAATAGAAAAATAGAGAAATATAGAGAGGTGAAAATCATGCGCGAAGGAATCCATCCGAACTACTATCAGGCAACTGTAACCTGCAACTGTGGTAACACATTCGTAACAGGATCTACTAAGAAAGATATCCATGTTGAAATCTGTTCCAAATGCCATCCATTCTACACTGGACAGCAGAAAGCAGCTCAGGCTCGTGGACGTATCGATAAGTTCAACAAGAAATACGGCTTAAACAAATAATTCAGACTGAATAATGAAAGAAGAGACAGGTTGAGGTTGGGAAATCTCAACCTTTCTTTGCTTTTATCAGTGATAATGGAGTGATATATGAAATCATCGAATATTGGTGGTCAGGCAGTAATGGAAGGCATCATGATGCGTCACAAGGACAAATATGCCATTGCAGTACGCCGTCCGGATAAAGAAATAGAATTAAAGGTAGAAGATTACAAATGTACATTTGGAAAGGCTGCATTTTTGAAATGGCCGATCATCCGCGGAGTGGTAAGCTTTGTTGACGGACTGGTAGTAGGAACCAAATGTCTGATGTATTCTGCTGAGATTGCAGGCGATGAAGAGGACGAGAAGGAAGCTGCAAAGAATGCGACACTGACAGAGGAAGAACTTTCTGCAAAGAAAGCGAAAGAAGCAAAGCAGTTTCAGTGGCTTCTTTACATAACGGTTGCTATTTCCATAGTTGTTTCTGTTGCAGCTTTTATGCTGCTTCCGTATGCACTGGCAAGCCTTCTGCGCAAGGTTGGTGCTTCTGAAGTAGGGGTAACAGTTGCAGAAGCATTTGTGAAACTGGCACTGTTTATGGGATATATGCTGCTGATCTCAAGAATGAAGGATATTCAGCGTACGTTTATGTATCATGGTGCAGAACATAAATGCATCAACTGTGTGGAACATGGACTTCCACTTACTGTGGAAAATGTCCTGGCAAGCTCCAGACAGCACAAAAGATGTGGGACAAGTTTCCTTTTTCTGGTAATGATCGTCAGTATATTCCTGCATTTTATTTTTGTGCTGGTACCGGGCTACTGGGTTCGCCTGTTTGGGCGTCTTCTGATGGTTCCAATCGTGTCAGGCGTTTCTTTTGAACTTATTCAGTGGGCTGGCAGAACAGACAGCAGACTTGCTGATATTTTGAGCAAACCGGGACTTGCAATGCAGAAGCTGACAACCAAAGAGCCGACAGCAGATATGGCTGAAGTAGCGATTGCAGCAGTAGAGGCTGTTTTTGACTGGAGAGAATATCTGAAAGAAGAATTCGGCTGGAAGCCAGAAGAAAATGAGGAAAAAAATGCGGACATATAAAGATGTTCTGGAAGATGGAATCCAGCTTCTGGAAACTGCCGCAATCGAAGAAGCCAGGTTAGATGCCTGGCTCCTTCTGGAGTATACGGCAGATATTACAAGAGCATGGTATTATGCACATATGGATGATGGACTGGATGCTAAAACAGAAGAACGTTATCGAACGCTGTGCACAAAACGTGCTCAGCATATCCCGCTGCAGCATATTACCGGGCGTGCATATTTTATGGGATACGAATTTTGTGTGGATGAACGTGTACTTGTACCGAGACAGGATACAGAGGTGCTTGTGGAAGAAGCGATTTCTCGCATGAGGAATCTGGAGAAACCGCAGATCCTGGATATGTGTACCGGTTCCGGATGTATTCTTCTGAGTCTTCTTCTGGAATTGCCACAGGCATTAGGAACAGGTGTGGATGTTTCAGAAGGAGCACTTTGTGTGGCAAAGGAGAATCGAAAACGTCTGGGACTGGAACAGAGAGCTGAGCTGATACAGAGTGATCTGTTTTCGGCAGATTATTTTCGGAAAAACAGTGGAAATGACCACATGGAATATGATATGCTTATTTCAAATCCGCCATATATCCGGACTGAAGATATTGAAGGTCTGATGGAGGAAGTGCGTTTTCATGATCCGGTGCTTGCACTGGATGGCAAAGAAAATGGTCTGTATTTTTATGAAAAGATCACAGAACAGGCGGGCACATATCTGAAACCCGGCGGATGGCTGATGTACGAGATCGGTTGTGATCAGGGTATGGATGTGTCGGAAATTATGAAAAAAAATGGTTTTGAACAGATAGAAATAAAAAAAGACCTTGCCGGGCTGGACAGGGTTGTTACAGGAAGAAAAATGCAGGAGGAACAGAATGTTTGATAAATTAGAGGATCTGCTTGTGCGCTTTGAGGAAGTTCTGAATGAGCTTGGTGAGCCGGGAGTAACGGACAACCAGGAACGTTTTCAGAAGCTGATGAAAGAGCAGAGTGAGCTGCAGCCGATCGTAGATGCCTATAAAGAATATAAAGACAATAAAGAAACGATTCAGGACAGTCTTTCCATGCTGGAAGAAGAAAAGGATGAAGAAATGCGTGAAATGCTGAAAGAAGAACTTTCTGATGCAAAGAAGCGTGTGGAAGAACTTGAAAAGGAACTGAAGATCCTTCTTTTACCAAAAGATCCGAATGACAGCAAAAACGTTATCGTAGAGATCCGTGCAGGTGCGGGCGGTGATGAGGCTGCTCTGTTTGCAGCAGAGATTTATCGTATGTATGTGAAATACGCAGAATCCCGCAGATGGAAGACGGAGATGATGAGTCTGAATGAGAATGGGATCGGCGGATTCAAAGAAGTTACATTTATGATCCAGGGACAGGGAGCATATTCCCGTCTGAAGTATGAGAGTGGGGTACATCGTGTACAGCGAGTCCCGGAGACAGAATCCGGTGGACGTATCCATACGTCTACCTGTACTGTGGCAATTATGCCAGAAGCCGAAGAAATTGATTTCCATCTGGATATGAACGACTGTAAGTTTGATGTGTTCCGAGCATCCGGAAACGGTGGACAGTGCGTCAATACAACAGACTCAGTACGTCTTACACATATCCCGACAGGAATCGTTATTTCCTGCCAGGATGAAAAATCACAGCTCAAGAATAAAGATAAGGCATTGAAAGTGCTTCGTTCCCGTCTGTATGAGATGGAACTGGCCAAACAGCATGATGCGGAGGCGGAAGCCAGAAGAAGCCAGATCGGAACAGGAGATCGTTCCGAAAAGATCCGTACTTACAATTTCCCTCAGGGACGTGTGACAGATCACAGGATCAAGCTGACACTTCACCGTCTGGACGCTGTTCTTGGAGGAGATCTGGATGAAATTCTGGACAGCCTGATAGCAGCAGACCAGGCCGCAAAACTGAGTTCATTAAATGAGGAAGATGCATAAACAAATGTAGAATGCCAGTGTGCATAAGGAGGATATTTTTATGAAAAAGACAGCACTTGTTATTATGGCTGCCGGAATTGGAAGCCGTTTTGGAAAAGGAATCAAACAGCTTGCACCAGTAGGACCAAATGGTGAGATCATTATGGATTATTCCATTCATGATGCTCTGGAGGCAGGGTTTAATAAAGTTGTATTTATCATTCGTAAAGATCTGGAAGAGGAGTTCCGCCGTGTAATCGGGGAGAGGATCGAAAAGATCACGGAGGTAGAATATGCATTCCAGGCGCTGGAAGATCTTCCGGCTGGATTTGAGAAACCGGCAGACCGTACCAAACCGTGGGGAACCGGTCAGGCTGTACTTGCAGCAAAAGCTGTTCTGAATGAGCCTTTTATGGTAATTAATGCGGATGATTATTATGGTAAGGAAGCCTATGTGAAAGTCCATGATTATCTGATCCAGGAACAGCCGGACGATGGAATTCTCCATATCTGTATGGCTGGTTTCCGTCTTGGAAATACTCTGAGTGACAATGGAAGTGTTACCAGAGGAGTATGCCATATTGAAGAGGGCGCGCTGACAGGTGTTACGGAGACACATAACATTTTTAAGACAGCAGACGGTGCGGAAGCACGTAATGATGATAAAGTCGAGAAACTGGATGTGAAGAGCCTTGTTTCCATGAATATGTGGGGGCTGACACCGGTATTTATGGATACACTGGAAAAGGGATTTGTAGATTTTCTTTCTGAGATCAAAGAGGGGGATATTAAGAAAGAGTATCTTCTTCCGGAGATGATTGACTGTCTGATCAAAGAAGGCAAAGCAAAAGTAGATGTTCTTGAGACAAAAGATACCTGGTTTGGTGTAACATATCAGGAAGATAAAGCGGCTGTTACAGAGGCATTTGCGAATCTTGTAAAATCAGGAGTATATCCTTCAAATCTTTATAAATAATAAATGTGATCAATCATGTGCAGAAGGGTGCACAGTAAGGAGTTAAAAATGGGTAAATATTTTGGAACAGATGGTTTTCGTGGAGAAGCAAACATTCAGCTGACAGTAGATCATGCATTTAAAGTGGGCAGATATGTGGGATGGTATTATGGCCGTGATCATAAAGCCAAAATCGTCATCGGTAAAGATACAAGACGCAGCAGTTATATGTTTGAGTATGCACTGGTTGCCGGCCTGACTGCATCAGGTGCAGATGCATATCTGCTTCATGTAACGACTACACCGAGTGTTTCCTATGCAGTACGTACAGAAGATTTTGACTGTGGAATCATGATCTCTGCAAGTCACAACCCATTCTATGATAATGGAATCAAACTTCTGAACGGAAACGGACAGAAGATCGAGGCTGAAGTTGAGGCAAGAATCGAAGCATATCTGGATGGCAAGATTGAAGAACTTCCATATGCAACAAGAGAAGATATTGGACGTACTGTTGATTTTGCTTCCGGACGTAATCGTTATATCGGATACCTGATCTCCATTCCGTGCCGCGATTTCAAAAATATCAAAGTTGGTCTGGATTGCTCCAACGGAAGTTCTTCTGCGATCGCAAAGAGTGTTTTTGACGCTCTGCGTGCAAAAACTTATGTCATTAACAATGACCCGGATGGAACAAACATCAACAGAGCGTGTGGATCCACGCATATTGAAGTACTTCAGAAATATGTGGTGGATAACGGACTGGATATCGGTTTTGCATATGATGGAGATGCCGACCGTTGTATTGCAGTAGACCATAAGGGAAATATCATTGATGGAGACAAGATTCTGTATGTCTGCGGTAAATTCCTGAAATCTCAGGGAAAACTGAATGGAAATACCGTAGTTACAACTGTTATGTCAAATATGGGACTTTACAAGGCATTTGAGGCAGAAGGCATCAACTATGAACAGACGGCAGTTGGTGATAAATATGTTGCCGAAAATATGCTTGAGAATAACTACAGTATTGGTGGAGAACAGTCCGGACATGTTATTTTCAGTCGCTATGCAGCCACCGGGGATGGAATCCTGACTTCTCTTATGATCATGGAAGCTTGTGTGGAGCAGAAGGCAACGCTCTGTGATCTGGCAAAAGAAATGAAGGTTTATCCGCAGATTCTCCGCAATGTTCGTGTTGCAGACAAGAAGACTGCAAGAGAAAATCCGAAGGTTGTTGAAGCGGTAGAGGCTGCTGCAAGAGCACTCAGCACAGATGGACGTATTCTTGTAAGAGAAAGTGGTACAGAGCCGCTGATTCGTGTCATGGTAGAGGCCGGAACAGAGGAAATCTGTGCAGAACACGTAAATAACGTTGTTCGTGTAATGGAAGAAGAAGGACTCGTAGTAGAATAGGATATCAATGAAAAATAAAAGAATCGTATGGATGCTGACAGCCGGACTGACATTTGGAATGCTGACCGGCTGTGGAGGGGAAGAAAAGAAAACTTATGACCAGGCCTGTGCAGATCTTGCACAGGGCAGTTATGATTATGCCCTTCAGGGGTATCAGTCATCGATCACTGCTGGATATAAAACAGCAGAGGCATATCGTGGGGCCGGAATCGCAAATATTCATCTTGGAAATTATCAGGATGCCATTGACAGCCTGACCAATGGTCTGAACGATGAAAAAGCAGGAAAAGCACTTAAGAAAGATATGCTTGCTTACAGAGCAACCGCAGAATTAAAATCCGGACTGAATGATGCTGCGATGGCGGATTGTCAGACACTGGCAGAAAGCTACAGCATGGATGCGGAGACATATTATCTGACAGGATGTGTGGCACTGGCAATGGATTCTTATGATGAGGCTTCTTCGAACTTTACAGAAGCCTACGGAGAAGATGCCACTTATGACAGAGCGATCCAGATCTATGAGGCATATCTGGAAAAGGATATGGAAGCAGATGGTACACGATATCTTGAGGCTGCGTTGAAAACAGAACCGAAAAATGCAGAGGATTACTGCAACAGAGGAAAAGTCTATTATTATATGGAAGATTATTCCAATGCACAGAAGGAACTTACGGAGGCTGTGAATCAGAAGAGTACAGAAGGAATGCTTCTTCTGGGAATGGTCTACCGCGCACAGGGAGATACTTCCAATGCCAGAAGTATGTATCAGCAGTATGTGTCAGCGGATGGCAGTGATCCGGCCAAAGGTTACAATGGTCTGTCACTTTGTGATATGGACGATGGCTCTTATGACAGTGCACTGGAGAATATCAGCAAGGGGCTGGAAGATGCATCTACAGAAGAAATGCAGGATCTGCTGTTCAATGAGATCGTGGTATATGAGAAAAAACTGGATTTTTCAACAGCACTGAGCAAAATGCAGGAATATATCAAGATGTTCCCGGATGACGAGAATGCAGCAAAGGAACTGACCTTCCTTCAGTCACGTAATGGTGAACTGAGTAATGATACAGCTTCTGATACAACGGAGAATACTGATGCAGAGGCGGCTTCTGATGCAGGTGATGCTGCAGATACTTCTGATGAAGCTGGTGAAGAGGAGTACTGATCTATGCAGTTTTATGATTTCAAGGAGATAGAAGAGCGTGTCATCCTGATCGGTGTACAGACAGAACAGGACGAGGATGTTGCTGCATCGCTTGACGAACTGGAAGAACTGGCGGCCACTGCAGGCGCTGTAACCGTTGGGAAAGTAATCCAGAACCGTGAAGCAGTACACCCTGGAACTTATATCGGCAAAGGTAAGATAGAAGAGGTTGCGGCGCTTCTGGCAGCGTATGATGCCAATGGGGTGATCTGCGATGATGAGCTTTCACCGGCACAGATGAATAATCTGGAGAGAGAACTGGACTGCAAGGTTATGGATCGAACACTTCTGATCCTGGATATCTTTGCCGGCCGTGCGACCACAAGTGAAGGTAAGATTCAGGTAGAACTGGCGCAGCTTCGTTACCGGTCGGCGCGTCTGGTCGGACTGCGCGAATCTCTTTCCAGACTTGGCGGTGGTATCGGAACAAGAGGACCGGGTGAGAAAAAACTGGAAACAGACAGACGTCTGATCCGTACCAGAATATCTGCTCTGAAAGCAGAACTTGCGCAGGTAGAGAAACACCGTGAACTGATCAGAGGCAAGAGAAGTAGAGGAAATCTGAAGACAGCGGCGATCGTAGGCTATACAAATGCAGGAAAATCAACGCTTTTGAATACACTGACAGGAGCCGGCATTCTGGCAGAAGATAAGCTGTTCGCAACATTGGATCCGACGACGCGTGTATTGGAACTCAAAGATGGGCAGCAGATCCTTCTGACAGATACTGTAGGATTTATCCGCAAGCTGCCACATCATCTGGTAGAAGCGTTTAAAAGTACGCTGGAAGAGGCTAAGTATGCAGATTATATCATTCATGTGGTAGATGCTTCCAATCCGCAGGCAGAGCTTCAGATGCATACGGTGTATGAGACACTCCGAGAGCTGGGAGCGACAGGTAAAAAGATCATTACACTCCTGAATAAGCAGGATCAGGTGCAGGGAGAATCGCTTCGGGATTTTCGGGCGGATTATACAGTCAAATGTTCTGCCCGTACAGGAGAGGGCCTGGAGGAACTTAAAGATGTTCTGGCAAAACTCCTCGCAGAGAGCCAGATTTATCTGGAAGAATTATATACTTACAAAGAGGCTGGTAAGATTCAGATCATCCGGGAGTATGGAAGTCTGCTTTCTGAAGAATATCGGGAAGATGGAATTTTTGTAAAGGCGAGAGTACCTGCAGAAATCTTTGTTTCAGTAATGCCAAAGTCCCATAAATAAAGGAAAAACGGGAATATTGGACAACACCATATAGTTGTGCACTTACATTAGCGGCACAATATATGGTGTTTTTGTCTATTGACGTATAGATAAGAGTCTGCTACAATAGGTTCTACACGGTTGCTGTGAACGGAGAAAACAGCAATCTGCAGCATGTAATTCACGGTATGAATATGACCGTATATAATACAGGTGCAAGTAGTAGAGGGAGGAATGTATAACATGTTTCAGGTAGTAAAACGTGATGGTGAAATTGCTGAATTTCAGATGGCAAAGATTACATCAGCTATTGATAAAGCATTTGATGCAAAAGAAAAAAACTACAGTAAAGATATGATCGACCTTTTGGCCCTTCGTGTTACTGCAGATTTCCAGAATAAGATCCAGGATGGGAAGGTAACCGTAGAAGATATTCAGGACAGTGTGGAGAATGTTCTGATCCAGGCCGGATACAGTGATGTTGCCAAGGCATATATCCTCTATCGTAAACAGAGGGAAAAGATCCGTAATATGAAATCCACGATTCTGGATTACAAAGAGATCGTGGACAGTTATGTGAAGGTCGAGGATTGGCGAGTAAAAGAGAACTCTACTGTCACATATTCGGTAGGTGGTCTGATCTTGAGCAATTCCGGTGCGGTTACAGCCAATTACTGGTTATCCGAAATCTATGACAATGAGATCGCAGATGCACACAGAAATGCGGATATCCATATTCATGATCTGTCCATGTTGACCGGTTACTGTGCAGGATGGTCATTGAAACAGCTTATCAAAGAAGGGCTGGGTGGCATCGAAGGCAAGATTACATCCGCGCCGGCAAAGCACCTGAGTGTCCTTTGTAATCAGATGGTGAATTTCCTTGGAATTATGCAAAATGAATGGGCTGGTGCGCAGGCATTTTCATCCTTTGATACTTACCTTGCACCGTTTGTAAAAGCAGATGGATTGAGTTATCCGGAAGTTAAGAAATGTATTGAATCTTTCATTTATGGCGTGAATACACCAAGCCGTTGGGGAACACAGGCACCGTTTTCCAATATCACACTGGACTGGACGGTTCCGGATGATCTTGCAGAGCTTCCTGCGATCGTTGG
>OLRA01004146.1_pt1 | contig 11824 bp, 18 predicted proteins | sample 1673011 | NCBI WGS metagenome assembly OLRA01 (sample SAMEA3136746, study PRJEB25190) | human gut metagenome | reverse complement strand
AAAAACGCCGTACCCACAGGCTTGCTTGTTTTTGGTTTCCACCCTCCGCCAGTTTATACCCATGGTCGGGGCTGGTTTATGCCTTTTGTGTAATAGCGTTGTACACCTCTGCCATAGCGCTGCACAGTACCGCATAACCTTGCAGATCGTCAAATGCATCGGGCGTAACTTCCGCCATTTCTTCCAGCTTTTCCAGCAAGATCTCTTTGGCTCTTTCTTCCATGGCTCCTCCTTTCAGGCATGAAAAAAGCATCCTTTTCAGAATGCTTAATCCAGTATTTCGTAACTTTTGATTTCCGATTCAGTTAAAATGACGAAGTGTCCATCATCAAGATCTAAACGGATCGCATCCGCTTCTTCGCCGTTTTCATCTTCTCCAATACAAGGAACAGCTCCAAAACCTTCGTATGTTCTTCCGTCATTGCAAATCACACTGGCTCGATGTCCTTCAATTAAATCAATTTTTCGATTCCAAACCGCATATAACGGCATAAAGCATCACCTCATTCTGAATAAGTCGGAAAAATGTGTACCCCTTTTGCACTGTATTTTATTTGTACAGTGTGCGTATCCACATATTTTCCTTTCTTTTTTTCAAATGTTTTCCCAACAACAAATGGCAAAGTAATAAATTCATTTACACAATCTCCTTTGCTCGAAGATTCCATTTTCCCCGTGCCACCGTATTTGTCTACAATCTCCTGCGGGTCAATATCTTTCCGGAGAACACTTCTCGGTGTTTGTCTCTTTTTCGGGTCTGGATCAGAAAATGATTGTACAGCTTGTTTTACTTGGTTCTTCCACTGCTTGTTATAGGTATGTTTTATCTGCTTGTTTTTCTCGACCTTGGTTTTGACATAGCCTTTTTGAATCGATTTCCGAAAGACTTCCGTGTCTATTTTACCAGAATCCCAATCAATTGTCAATCGTTTCTTTTCTGATGCTGCATGAACAGCCTTCTGCGACGCACTCCGTCCGAACCCGTCCACCTGTTCCCGGAACGTATCTCTCCGCTGTCCGGTCTGGCTGCAAAACGTTTTCAGCTGCTTTTCGGATTCTTTCAGCTTTACCGCATTTGCCGCATAGTCCGCCTGCAGCACCGCTTTTGTTTCTTTGTCCGGTGCGCTTTTTACAGCTTCCTGCGCTGCCAGCGTGCGCCGTTTCAGCGCCCGAACCTTTCGCTCTCCAGCTCGCTGCATCTGGCTCATTTCATATTCTGTGTACTTTTCGCCGTTGTAGGCAATTGTCTTAGCATCCAGCTGCTTGATTTGCTCTGGCGTATAATTTGGGGTAGACAGCCCCGGATAATATGGATGCCAGTTGTGCCGGCAGTTCCAACCCTTGAATCCGCTGCCGTCTCCGTACCCGATTTCACGCAGCGTATACACGTGCAGCCCGTCAATGGTCTTTCCCACGTCTTTTCCGTTCAGACTGACTAGCTGCCCCTGCCATCGTGCGTGCTCTGGTCTGGCTCCGCCGTGTGCCGTCAGCTCCATGAGATAACAGCCGGCACTTTCAGCGTGCTTCTTCGCCACCGCTGCCGATGTTTGCCCAACACCAGTCAGCACGCAGCGCCGCACTGCAACGTCAATCCGGTCCCGGTGTCCGGTTGGGTAATACACGTAGGCGCCACCATCTGCCAGCTGCCGAACAGCAGAGCGGATGGCTTCCTGATAGCTAAATGCGCCGGAAGACATCTGCATATAGGCTCGGTCGCAGGTTTGAATGAATGCCGTTTGTGTTGCATTGGCAGTCGTACTTACCAGATTGCGCATGGTGCCTAATGTCTTACGATATCCTGCTTCCAGTACTTGCTTCATGCCGGGGTCTTGCCGGATATCCACTGGCGCTTCTCCGGCAGCTTCGTGGGTTTCGTTGTCAAGTTCTACCGTTTGCACGCCTGCATCTTCAAACAATGCCCGTACTTGCGCCACGCTCGCATCCGTCCGGCTTGCAATCAGCTGCAAGATATCCTCATACAACAGCCCAGCGGTTTGCAGTACTTCTGCCTGGTAGGCAGTTGTTTCAGATACGAATCCCATTTTTAGAATCCGCCGTACCATATCCGCTATAACATCATCTTCCAGCTGTTGATACAACGCCAGCAGCCGCGAAACATCCGGCTCATAGTTCACCATCAAAATGCACCATCAAACAATCCGCCAGGGTCTTGCGACTCCGGCATCATGTCCCTTGCTTCCGCTTCACTGCACCCAAAATACCACGCCAGGAATACTTCCGGCTTCATGATTTTATCTCGTACCATCTGCACACGGCGCTGGTATTCCTTGTCAGAATCTTCTAACACACCATCTCCAAACGTGCAGGAAAGCACCGCTTCGGTCTGCTGCTGGTTAGCGTAATAGTCCCGATAGTACTGCATTCCGTATAGTAGATCTTCCAGCGCTGTTCGAAGATTGGCTTGCATATCGCTCACCCGAACGAACGACCGCTGCTTACTGGATCGAATTTCTTCCGCTGTCTTTTCCACATCGGATACTTCTGACAACGTGCCATAGGACAATCCGACAGCCGTTTCGATGCGCCGGAAGATTTGGTTCAGCGCGTTGAAATAGGAGCTATCCCGGATTTCCGGGGAAAATGTTTCAAAAAACGTTTTGCTGTCCGGCGGCTGAATCAGCTGATACATGCGCTCTCTACCTTTTGGGAGGACTGGTTTGCCGCCTTGCCAGCGGAATAGATCTGCACTCGCATTGATGGCACGCTCGGAGGATTCCAATTCCCATAGAATTCGTTCCCATTGCTCGTCCGCATCCCGAATAAAATCAACTGCATCTGCATAGGCAGACACACCGAGTGGGGAAGTAGGGTCACAATTGTTGGAGTCCGGCGCTTGAAACAAGGAAAACAACGGCTTTTTCACGTTAGTAAACATTTTTTGGGGCAAGATGCCAGCCCACTGCGGAACCTCCGACAGGGAACACGGCACGCCAATCACGCCGGGTCTGCCAGATCGGAAGCAGGACTGCTGAATGGTATGCGTTTGCGCAATGGGGTCAAATTGGTGCAGTTCAATACGGGTATAGTAGTTTTTCCCAATTGCCACTTCTTCCGGGCAAATCAGCCCGGTGCAGCAATCATTGTTGTAACAAATCGGTAAATACGCGTTTTGCGCCACAAGGTCAACAACAATGCCGCCGGATGTGTAACATGGTTTCAACAGCATACCGCCCATTGCAATTCCGAAGTCCAACTGCCTGCGCAGCTGCGGAAGGAATCGCTGAAACGTATGGTCTAATTCATCTTCCGACACGGATGCAGAAAATTCCGTCAAGGTTAGCCGCTTTAGCTCTCTGGTAAGCGTTGCCGGCAAGCGCATGGAACGAACTCGTTTCTTCTGCCAAGCTGCTCGGTCCCGGTATAAATCTTCCCACGTCTGCATCCGCTGCATCATTTCACCGCTAATTAGGCACGGCACATGCGCCGCAGATGCCAATGTATTTGCATCAATCATATTTTATCACGCCCCTTTCTGCCGAATTTGCCGCAGCACATGCCGCATTGCTGTCCGTACAAAATACCGCATATCATCCATCGCATGGTCATGTTCTTTGATGACTGCATCGCTCGCCGCTTTGCTGTCCCAGCGATACAGCCCGAATTCCCGGATGCAGTCTGCACAGGATTCGTAAACTTGCAGATAGCCCATCTGCAACAACGTTGCTGTATCCCGGATGCCGTCCAACACGCTGTTATCTGCCGGTCGAACAGAAAACCGATGATGTCGCCGGATGCATTCGATAAAACTGGCGGCAGATGGGTCTACAATCACATACTGAACCTGGTCAATCTGATCGCCGGCAAGCTGCACCAGCTGTTCATAATGTTCTTCATCTGTACGCCGAACGCCCGTTTCCCGCGCATTCCAGTAATATTCCCGAACACGTGTTGCATGTCCGGTGTATTGATCCACTGCCCACAGCCCTATGCTGGTCGGGTTTACAGTGCCATAGTCGCAGGAAATCACAAAATCACACCGCCGAAAATCCGGAAGGGAAGCGGTTACATGCAGCGCCTTGTCAAACATGGGATAGACAAGCCCTTCTGCCACACACCAAAGCCCTAGCACATACCGATCACGGAATACCCCGGAAAATAAAGATTCTGCACGTTGCATCTTTTCCGGTGTCATAGTGGGATTGTCTTCCATGGTGAAATGCAGATGCAACGCATCCTGCCGGGTACCACGATCGCATGGCTGAATCCACTGCTTGTAAAACCAATGCTCCGGGCTGTCCGGGTTGCAATTGAACCATAGTTTTGCCGATTCCACCGACAAGGTTCTTGCAATCGTCTGATTGACAAAAGATTCCGGCATCAATGCGACTTCGTCAAACAGCACACCGGACAACGTCAGCCCTTGTACCAGCTTATAGGATGCTTCATCCTTGCCGCCAAAGACATGGAACTGATTGCTTGTGCCGTTTCCGGTGATGGTCAAAATATGCCGGCTGCCTAAATAATGCAGATGGAAATAATGCGTCAGGTCTGCCATTTGCTGCAATTCCTGCACAATGTTCCGCTCCGCAGATTGCACCGTGTTCCCACAAATTGCAAACCTTGCATGCTGGAAACATGCCATTGCCCATAGAACAAAGCTGCATGCCATGGATGCGGTCTTTCCGGAACGCACAGAGCCATCACAGATCAGCGCATAGCTTCCGGGCTGGTAGCACCAGCGGAATACCAGCTTTTGCTTTGCGGATAATTTAGAAAACGTCACGCCCATCACCTACCCAAAGAATGCGCCGCACTGGAATGCATCCAGTTCACCGCCCGGAATTCTGATTTTATCTTGAATGGCGGCAATTCTGCGCCGTTCCTGCGGATCCTTTACCGCTGCAAGATTGACTGACCGGTATTGCATGCGCTGCTTAATGGGCGTATCGTCTGGCAAACCGTCCAGCATCGCCAAGAACACGTGCCAATGCAAATGCTCCACCCGAATCAAATCCAGTCGATACACCGACAAAAAAGCAGCATACAGATACGGCGCATCATAGGACCAGTCTAACAGCCGTTCAGATGTGTGCCGTGCTTCTGCTTGCCGCTTGTACTGCTCTCGTTGTGCAAACTGCATCAGTGCTTGAATGGACGCTTCCAGGTGCTGTATCGGCGGGCGCTCCTTGTACCAATCCAATGATAGCAGCAGCTTTTGCCGTGGCGTGCCGGACGCATCTTCCTGCATCGCAAAAAACCGCATCCAGTCCCGATAATCGGTATAGATGCGGTATGCATGTCCGGCAACTAGAACAGCTTCCGGAAGCGGATCATAGAGCAGATTCACGCCTTGCCGCCTTTCGGCGCATATTTTCTTTGCATTTGCCGGAATTCATCCGAAAGAGACTCGCTCTGCTGCTGGATGAATGCCAGGAAATCCTTGTATACAGCGTTGTAGGCTGAAATACTGTCTTTCACCGTTGCAAAGATCTGATCTCCTGCGCCGTCCCCCAGCATAAAGTTATAGAATTCTCGGAACTGCCGGCAATATGCCCGGATGTAGGCAGAGAGGGAATCTTTCGGATTGGGAAGCTCCATATTCCCAATCCGCTGAATTCCGGATTCATAGCGCTCTGCCGCATCGGCTTCTGACAGATCAAATTGAAATTCCATTCCATTGATGTTCCATACTGTTTGCATGTTGCTTCCTCCTTACGATGCGTCTCCGACTTGAATGGAGTAGGTTCGGCTATCATTTCCACCAGTTCCACCATTATTGACGCTTACCGCAATATAATCACCAGCAGACACCGGAATGGAATTGGAAAGACCGTAAGATTTGCCTTTATAGGTGACCAAAATAGGATACGATGCGAGTTCTGCGGTTGCAGAGATTTTTACCGCCGCCGTTGCGGGGACTTTATAAAATGTGATTGTGCCAGAGAATTTCGGTGTTAACTCTAATACCGCATTAGTCGAAGCATTCAACACAGACAATGTTTTTAATGTTGGAACATTTGTAATGCCGTATAACGCAATTGTCTGCCAATTATCAGAGGTGATAACAGTTACTGTTTCCGCTTCACCCTGCGCCTTGAAGTTTCCAGTATAGGTCATGCAGTCGGTTGTATCACCGGATGTATCCGGAACTACTGCGTACAATCTACGCTTGCCGGTTGCTGTAACTAGTCCATTGGAAGACGTTTCTGCCGTTGTCAAATCCACCTGAATAATTTCCCGGACCGCATCATCTCCCAGCAATTCATCCTCGCTGATCGTTACCAAATCCTGAATGACCGGATCCTGTTTATAGCGATCGATTGCGTAGGAGATTGCTGGATTGTACCCGGTTAAGTCGGTGCGCTTCACGTCCTCATCCACATACTGTCGTTCATATTCGGTTGGGTTTTTGGATTCCGACATGCTGGTAAATCCCTGCATGCGAATATAGGCATTGCTGTCGGGCGTTTTATAAAATCCAACTTTCCCGCTGCGCAATACCAGGTTTGCGTTTTTTAATGCGTTACTCATCTTTTGGGTACCTCCATTCTTGCGTGTAACATAAATTTAACTGTATTTGATACCGTGCGGTACGCTCGTCTGTATCATAGGCGTATCCGCTGGATGTAATTTCGATCTGATAGGGCGTACGATACGCCCCCAGATCAGGGAAAATCCCGTTTTGATTGTTTTGCTCAATCCAGTCGGCAAACCGTTCATAGAATCCGGAATTCTGAATGTTTTCTGAAACCTGCGTGCCATACGGTTCACGGCCGGCGAACACAAACGCAAATTGCCGCAAGCTTCCGCCGTCCACATATCGTTTTATAATTGGCTGGCATGGCGTGGTGTCGATGGTATAGCTAATTGGGTCAGCGTCCAATTGGTCAATGCCTAAAATTGCGCCGTCTTTCAGCAGGGGACAGGTTGCAATATAATCCCGAACTGCTTGTATCATGGTCATGGTATTTTTCCTCCTGCAATCTGCTTTGCGCTTTTCAGAATCAGCTTCCCGTAATCCGCCCAAGCGCGTAGCGCCCACTTCTTGCCGCGCAATCCATTGGCTCTGCCGTTGTGCCATTGTTTTGCAGCATACGGCGTTTTCCACATCAGATAGCCTTCTTCTGGCTTGCTGTGCGTGTTGCCAGAATCTCGAAGCGCACCCGTGTCAAACGGAACATAAGGATCGCATTTTTTTAGCAGTTCGTTTCCAACAAATGTCACCGCCTGCTTTTTCAGATTTTCTGACTTTGCGTGCAGATTTTTGCTGTTGAAGCGTATATTTACCTTTATGATCATACCGCTGTCACCTCAATGTGCTGCACATCCGGAGAGCCATATAAAAATTGTTCCACGGCCTGCACTAGAAAACAACCGTTCGGCGGCTGCTGTAATGCGCAGAAGCCGCAGCAAATCAGGTCGCCATATTGGGGAACATAATCCGATAGGGAACCGGCTGGAATGCTGCAAAATACCTGATAGGATTGTTTATGCCCGTTCGTTTCTTTTGCATGCGCCGCTGTTTGTTCCCAGTACACGTCTGCTATGTAGTACCTGGTGTATGTCTCCGTTCGATCTGCACCCACTGTGCGTGCGTAGACGGTGCACCCGGGTTGGTTGGTAAACATCAGCAGCACCCCCGAAACAGCAGCCCTGTTGTGCCCAGATAGCGCATACAGATACATTTGCAATAATCTGCAAATCCGGATGTATCACCGCTAAGCAATGCGGCAAACGTATCCGTTGGGTTTCCGTAGCTGACACTATATTTCCCAACGGATTCCGCTGTCTTGCTGCCGGACAGATTTAACATCACATTCTTTTGCAGGATGCAGGTTTGCCACGCATCCGCCAGTGCACAGCAGCAGCGCTGTACCCGGTCGTGCAAATCATCCGGAATGCCGTTTAGCAGCCGCCCAAATGTTACACTGTCCAGGTAATCGCTTGCGCGCTCTGCGGCGGTCTGGAAACTGTCTGCATCCGGTATCAATGCACCATGATAGGCGCTCTGATAAAACGAGAATTCAGCGTAAGCCATGACTATGCCACCGTTACATAACCAACCTTTACGCACTTCTTGTCGCTGTCAAGGTCGATGATTTCCACCAGGTCGCCCTTCTTCGCCGTGATTTCCGTTGTGCCAGATGTAAATGCAGCATCTGTTGCAATGGCGGTAAAGTCCTGCGCATATGCTGCACGTTCGTCCGGATTGACACGATACACAAAACTTCCGGTTGCGGATGCTGTAGTGGTCAGCTTTACTTTTCCGGATGCAAAAGAAGCCTGAACCAACGGCAGAGAACCAGGCTCAAACACTGCCAGTACCCCAGCCTTTCGTAAAACTTTGTGGTCATACACCATTCTGCCCTTTACGGTGGATGCACCGACATATCTGGAATCGCCCTCCAAGTCCACCAGACGCGGATTAACCTTGAATTCTGTTGCACGGGTGGCAAATTTCGGATGTCCTACAATACACGCCAGTCCTGCGGTATCATCATTCCATTCATAAATGTTAAATCCTGCAATTCGTCCAACGGTACCGGACTGTTTCACCTCATCGCCCAGATTAGATGCGCCGACAAAGTGATCATCCTTTAGCAGCAAAGCGTAATAATCCGGCGTTGCCAACAAATACCGGCGGTTGTCCTTGGACGGAATCTTTGCTTTGGACATCATTTTTCGCAGTTCCACAATGCCATCATAAACCGTGTCTACGGTAGATGCCGCACGGTTGACCGTTGTGCCCTGTGCAATCAGTGTAGATGCGCCGTCCTGGTCCAGCCGGGATGCCAGCACATAGCCGGCGCTGTCCAATCGGTCTGCCACCAGATTATCCGGCACAGATTCCGCATCGTAACCGTCAATGATTTCGTTTACTGCAATGTCCTTGGTGATCGGGAAATCAACGTAAGCAGTGCTGCCGGTACCCGGTTCAATGCCGCTTGCCTTGTCGTAATTCTTGGCAGTGACTTCCTGATCTCTTACCGGGATTTTAACGGTGCCAGCCGCAGGGCTGCCCTCATAGTCATTATTGAATACAATCCCATCCTGCAATACCAGTTCGTCACGCAGCTTCTCCAGTACCAGATTGCTATAACGTTCCTGTGCTTCGTGTGCCATAATAAACTACCTCCTTATTTTGTTTCCGGCTTTAAGCCTGGATTTTTTGCATAAAACGCAGCTTCCACGCCAGTCAGCGCCCTTGGTGCATGCTGCCCGGTTGGTGTTGCGGTCTGCTCGTTTGGGTTCGGTGCAAATGCACTTTCGTGAGTTTTGCGGAATTCCTGTACCACATCATCCCCCCCGATCAGCTTATCGCCATCAAACTTTAGTCCTTTTTCATTCAGCAAATCTGCAACGTATTTTTCACAGATATCATCTCGCAAGTGCAACCCTTTGACATATTGGTTTAGCTTGGTGCGGTGCTCAAACGCAGCACGATCCGCTTCCGACTGTGCAAGCTTCTGCTTGTAATCCTCCACACTCGCCTTGATGCCGTCAATATCCATATCCTTGTAGGACTGAATGGTCTTGCTGGCTTCATCCAGCTGCGTCTGCACAGCAGATTTTGCATGCTGTTCCGCTTGAATGTCCGTGGTATACGTTTCTGTAATCTGTTTGATGATATCTGCATCGGTTATGCCGATGCTTTCCAGATATGCCTGGTCAATCATGTTATCCCTCCTGTAATGCATCCAGCAGCTTTGGCAGCTCTTCTGTGGACTGATCTACACGATCTCTGTCTTCCGGTCGGAATCCAGCGCGGTCTAAAATATCAAACGCAGCTTTCAACCGATCTGTGTCCTTTGCCTCCGTGTCCATCATAACCTGATAAACCACAGAAACCGCATCCGAAGCCGACAGCGCCAAATCTTCCTGTATTTCTCGCAGAATCGCCGCTTTTTGTTCCTGCAAAAACGCCCGCACTTCGGAATCTTTCAGAATCTCACATGCCTGCGTTGCTGCTGACTTTGGGCTGTATCCAGCCCGAATGGCTGCTTCTCGCTGATTTTTACATCGTAGCTTGATATACTCCAAAACAAATCGTTTACGTTGTTCGGTCAACATATTTTGTCACCATCCTCACCTCCGTTATGACAGAAAAAACGCCGACTACAGCTCTGCAATCGGCGTTTTGATAAACTTTTATGTTCTTATTATACCACATAGAAAAGGGGTCAAACAAGGTCATTTTTGTAATGCGGCTAATGCGCGGCGGTGCATTCGTTTGGAGGTAGGTGCAGATAAATACAGCAAGTCGTTTATCGTTTCCCACTTCAAACCGTCTATGTATCGATACCGCATCAGTGGCCGCAGTTCCGGCGGCAGGGAAGCGAGGGCACGCTCCACGGCAATGGTTGCTTCCACCAACGCTTTCGCTTGCTGTTCGTAAAGGTCAGACAAAACTTCCAGTTTCTCTATGTAGCTTTGTACAGCAGCAACTGGCTCTCCTCGGCTTTTGGGTTCATCCTGATAACGGATCGCTTTTGCGCTGCGTGCATCCGATCGAATCTCTTGAATTTTATTCCGAATCTGCTGCAGCTCTCTGCACTTGGCACGATATTGCAGCAATTCCTCTTTCGTCATACCCCATACCTCCGTTCCAACCGATAAGCAAATCGATTCTGGTAATGCCTGCCTAAGTAGTTATATGCCGTTGCAACATCCGGGAAGTAGATCACCTGGTTCTGCCGATCCGCAAGCACACGACCGGTTATGCGGTTGCGTACAACGTAGCATACGCCAGGCTTGGGGTCGATCAGATTGATGATGGTTTCTGTTACATCGTTCCAGTCAGCCGGTTGTGCGGCACGTTCTGGCTGTGATGCACGTTTCAGCGCGGCACGTTTTTCCCGCCGAAATCTGTTTTCCCGTTCCCGGGCACAGTTCCGGCAGAACCGGCGTGCAATGCTCAGCGCTTGCACCGGTTCGCCGCATGTTTCACAAAATATGGTTATTGTACGCATGATCAGCACCTCATTAAGTTTCCTGATCCCACAGTGCAATTATGCCGACGACCTCCCTTGTGTTGTAATGTATCGCAATAACAGCGTCGGCTGTTTCACAGATTTCATAGTCACAATATTTTCCAAACAACTTAAACATCTTGTCATCCACCAGATAGACGATGCCAGATGCAATCTCGAGCTTTCGCAGCGTGACATTTTCAAATTCTTGTAACTTGTCCGAAGACACTACAGATCGACTGATGCCGTCAAAACAGAACTGTTCTCTTAACACGTTGCTGGATTCTGCATTCTGATGCATATAATTCAGAAGCATTTCTTTTTCCGGAATAACAATACCGATGCCATCGCAATATACCAAAAAGATATCATCTGCTTTTTGGTATTGCATTTTTTTGCCTTTGTGCATTCTCTTCATAATCTCCATTTGAATTTTCAATGTATTCATGGTTTTCCTCTCTTTCCAATCCGCACAGCGCACGATATAGTTTCTTGCATGCATTACATCCGCTGTGCTGTATTTCCATTTCATACCGCTGCACCATTCGCAGCATTCCCATATGTTTGTTCATGGCACGTTCTTTCAATGCTAAATCCTCATATCGATGCAAAATCAATCCTTTTTCCTGTTTCGCTTGCGCTTTTGGTACTAATTTGCTGCGGTATGCGCCGTATAGTGCACGCAGTTCCAAAAATACACATTCCTGCGCAATGGTCAGCCCATCCGGAATGGGAGCACCTTTCGCGGCAAGCCGTTCCAACTCCTTGAGTGTCATAGATTCAAATACCGTTCCATTTCCTGCACAGCTTCCTTCCAGCCATGGCAGACCTTACAGTGGTATCCAGCGCCTTCCAAGTTTTTCAACCACCAATTTTGTGTGTCGGAAGTGCGC
>OLRA01004143.1_pt1 | contig 11826 bp, 10 predicted proteins | sample 1673011 | NCBI WGS metagenome assembly OLRA01 (sample SAMEA3136746, study PRJEB25190) | human gut metagenome | reverse complement strand
CGCGGCGGCGAGCTGACCTGCGTTATGGCATACGGCGGCGATTATCGACGCGCCGAGCAGACCGAAGGGATCGGATTTTATTTTTGTTGCCGCCCACATCGCGAGGGTGCTGAGCACTCCTCCCGCGAGGCTCATAAAAAACGCCGTCGCGCCGCGTGTCATCAGCGCAAAGAGCGCCTTGAACACTGTTATGCACATCGCCTGCGGCAGTCCGAGAGTAAGAACAGTGAACATCGTCACTATATTTGAAAGCCCCGGCTTCGCTCCCGGCGGCAGAAACGGCAGAGAGGGAATCAGATTTTCAAGAAACGAGAGCGCGATCGCCTGGGCGCAAAGGATACCTAAAAGAGCGGTCTTTCTCGCTTTCATGGGCATATCCTCCCGGTCAGGGCGTCGTGCCGCTTCTCCGAGCCCTCGAGCCTTATCACAACTCCTGCGGGCAGGCACGCGGCGGTGTCGCCCGGGCGGGTGAGTTTACCCGATTTTACGCACAATTTATCGCGGCAGTCCGCGTCTTCGAACCAGACAGCGCCGTCCTTTATTTTTATCACGACCTTGGGGTCGGTGTCGGGTGTTATTGTCATATCAGCGTTCTTGTCGAGCGTTACGCGGCGATATACTTCGCCGCCCGCATAGATGACCGCCTCGGTTTTTCCGTTCGACGGCAAAAATCGCCATATCAAAAGAGCCGCGCCGACGCAGAGTACGACCGCTATCAATGCGATATCGGCTTTTTTTATGAATCTGCGCTGCATCTGTCTCCCCCGTTATAAAAGTTTGAATCCGTCCTTTTCAAGTTTGAAGCTGTCCGCGAGAGAGCCAGTGACCCTGACGCTCCTGTCATTGAACACGAACACAGCCTGCGCGCCGTATTTTTCAAGCAGCGGCAGCGATTTTTCGTAGCCAAGCACGAAGCACGCAGTCGAAAGCGCGTCGGACATAAACCCGTCGCCGCAAACGACCGTCACGCTGACAAGTCCGCTCTCTGCGGGATAACCCGTTTTCGGGTCGAGTATATGGTGATATCGCACGCCGTCGCGGTCAAAATACCGCTCGTAGCTGCCGGAAGTAGAAACACAGGTCGCGGGCAGAGTCAAAACCGCAAAGCTCTCGGTCGAGCTCTCCGAAAAAGGATCTCTTATACCGACAGTGAATTTTTCTCCCTCGCCGTAGAGAAGTATGCTCCCGCCGACGGAGACGACCGCGCGCTTTATTTTTGAATTTTCGAGCACTCCGCGCACCTCGTCGCAGGCGATGCCCTTGCCGACCGAGCCGAGGTCGAGCACCGTACCCGACGGTATTTTTATGCCGTTCTCGTTTATCTCTATGGCGGAACCGGTGCCGTTGAGCGCCGAGTTTATTTCATCCTTGTCGGGCACTCTCTCATTGCCCGTGCCGAATCCCCAAAGGTCGCTGAGTCTGCCGAGCAGAGGGTCGAACGCGCCGCCGCTCGACCTTCTCAGCTCTTCGCACTTCGAGAGTATATCCCTCATCTTCTTTTCGGGGTCGTTTATCTTCCCGTTCGCAGAAGACGAAAAGAGAGTTATCTTAACGCTCTGTCCCGCCGCGTCGTTTATCTCGCTGACGGCGGATGTTTCGATATGGCGCGAGAGGAGCTTGTTTTCGAGCTCCGATATGCAGTCAAAAACCGCCTTGCCGACCTTTTTCGCGTCTTTTCCCTCGATGTCCGCGCTGACGGCGGTGTTCATCATCGCAGACGAAGACGAGAACTCACGGCTCTGCTTTATGCCGTCATATGCCACGAGACCGACCAAAACGGCAGCCGCCGCGCACAAAAGCGCGATAATCAGCTTTTTCGAGCTTTTTTTCATCGGTCTCCCTCCGCAGTCAAAACTTCCATATACCTATAACATATATATTTTACATTGTTTTTCTTCAAACTTCAAGGACTTAAAATTGTCATTTTCGACGGCAAAAAAATATAGAAATATTTCTTTATCGATACAAAAATTGCTTTTTAAGCTTGATGTACAAAAAAATACAAAAATTTTATTAAAACTTAATAAAATTTCGTCCTTTTTATGGTGACAGAACTAAGAAAATATGGTATAATCTAACAAAATATTTTGATAATATTATCAGTTATGACGAAAATTCATTTTGCCGTAACGCTAATATAAAGCAGAATTCGGAGATAATCTATGTTTGAACAGTCAATCAGCGTCGACAGGATGGAGCAGGCGGTCAGCCTGTTCGGCAGTTTCGACGAAAATATTAAAATGATAGAAAAAGAGTTCGATGTCGGCGTCGTCAGCCGCGGCTCGGAGATAAAAGTCACGGGCGAGGCGGAGAACGTCTCAAAGGGCGTGCGCGCGATAAACGGACTTCTGATGCTCATCAACCGCGGCGAGGCGCTCAGCGACCAGAATGTCCGCTATGTCATCTCGCTCGTCAACGAGGGCAACGAGGATCAGCTTCCGCAGATGACTGCGGACTGCATCTGCATCACTTCAAAGGGCAGACCGGTCAAGCCGAAAACGCTCGGTCAGAAGAAATATATCGAAGCCATCCGCAAAAATACGGTCACTCTCGGCGTCGGACCCGCCGGCACAGGCAAAACTTATCTCGCGGTCGCCATGGCGGTGACGGCTTTTCGCGCAAAGGAAGTCAACCGTATAATTCTTACCCGCCCCGCAGTTGAAGCGGGCGAGAAGCTCGGATTCCTGCCCGGAGATCTTCAGCAGAAGGTCGACCCCTATCTGCGCCCGCTCTACGACGCGCTGTTCGATATGCTCGGCGCGGAGAGCTTCCAAAAGCAGCTCGAGCGCGGAAATATAGAAGTCGCGCCCCTTGCATATATGCGCGGACGCACGCTTGACGACAGCTTCATTATCCTCGACGAGGCGCAGAACACCTCGGTCGAGCAGATGAAGATGTTCCTGACCCGTCTCGGCTTCAACTCGAAGATGGTCGTCACGGGCGATATCACCCAGATCGACCTGCCTGACGGCAGGCGAAGCGGTCTCGTCGACGCGGTGAAGATTCTCAAAGATGTCGACGATATTCAAATTGTCAGGTTCAACGAGCGCGATGTGGTCAGACACAAGCTCGTTCAGGATATAATCAAAGCCTACGAAAAACACGAGGATGTGAAAAAAAGAAAATGAGAGGCAAAGTTAAGGTAATTATCACAAACGACCAGCATGAGGTCAAAATACCGACAGGAGTAAGAATGCTCGTGCGCCGCGCATGCACCGCGGTTCTGACACTCGAGGAATTTAACGATCCTGCCGAGATAAGCGTCCGCTTTGTGGACGACGAAGAGATACACAGACTCAACCGCGAATACCGCAATGTGGACAGGAGCACCGACGTGCTCTCGTTCCCCCTTGGTGAAAACGGAGTGTATGACACAAATCTTGACACGGGCGCAAAGATGCTCGGCGACATAGTCATTTCTATCCCCCACGCAGTCAGCCAGGCCGAGCGTTTCGGCCACACGCTCCAGCGCGAGATAGCATTCCTTACCGTACATTCGATGCTCCACCTGCTCGGCTATGACCACGAAAAAGGCGGAATCGAGAGCGTGCGTATGCGCGAAAAGGAGGAGACCGTCTTGACTCAGCTCGGTCTGCCCAGAAGCGGAAGCTACTATATGGGTGACGAATAAATGAAAGGTCTGCTCAAGAGCTTTGTCTATGCGGGGTCAGGCATCGTCACCTGCATCAGGCAGGAGAGAAATATGCGCGTGCACCTCGTGTGCATGATATATATGTATTCATATCTCCTGATCTATGACTTCTTCGAGGTCTCGCGCACCCAGTTTGCGATAATTTTTATCGCGAACGCGATAGTTGTCATGGGCGAGCTGTTCAACACCGCTATAGAAGCGGTCGTTGACATGGCGGAGGAGAAGTTCAGCGAGAAATACAACCGCCTTGCTAAAATATCGAAAGATACCGCGGCGGGAGCCGTGCTCGTCGGCGCGATATTCGCCGTTTGCACGGGCATTGCGATTCTCGCTCAGCCCGATGCGTTCAGGGCGATGTTCGCCTACTATGTAGAGAAGCCGTATATGATAGCCGTTTTGATCGCCAGCCTTGTGCTGAGCTTCACTTTCATATTCACGGGCTTCAATTTCAAGAAAAAAGACAAATAATATATAAAAAATCCATGACCGCTGACTGTCATATCAGCGGTCATCTATATGAGGAGAAGTTATGACTCAGACAAGAACCGCTTTCATCGCAATAGTCGGCTGCCCGAATGTCGGCAAGTCGTCGATACTCAACCGCCTGCTCGGCCAGAAGGTCGCCGTCGTGTCGCCCAAGCCGCAGACCACGCGCACAAAAATAATGGGCGTGCTGACCGAGGACGAGGTTCAGCTCGTTTTCACCGACACCCCCGGCTTCCACCGCCCGCGCACGAAGCTCGGCGAAAAAATGATAAAGGCGGTCAGCGACAGCATCTCGGGCGTTGACGCATGTCTCTTTGTTGTTGAGCCCTCGGGCGAGCTGCGCGACGCGGAAAAAGACCTTCTCAAGAAGTTCAAGGACGAGAAAATGCCCGTCATTCTCGCCATAAACAAAATAGATTCAGTCAAGCAGAAAGAATTGCTTATCGAGCGCATGGCGCAGTTCTCCGCGCTCTATGATTTCGAGGCGATAGTCCCCTGCTCCGCGCTCAAGGGCGACGGATTCGGCGATCTAAAAGACGAGCTGTTCAAGCAGGCTCAGCCCTCGCCGCATTTCTTCCCCGACGACACTCTGACAGACCAGCCCGAGCGCGTGCTCGCCGCCGAGATAATCAGAGAGAAGCTTTTGAATCTTCTCGACGACGAAGTGCCGCACGGCATTGCGGTATGCATAGAGAGAATGCACGAGCGCGAGGACTCGAATATAACCGATATCGACGCTACGATTTACTGCGAGCGCGAGAGCCACAAGGGCATAATAATCGGCAAAAAAGGCGAGATGCTCAAAAAAGTTTCGACAAAGGCGCGCGAGGATATGGAGCGCTTCTTTATGTGCAAAATCAATCTCCACTGCTGGGTGAAGGTCAAAGAGGGCTGGCGCAACAGAGAGGGACTCATCCACAATTTCGGGCTCGACAACGAATAAAATTTTTCCTATCATAAATGCGCCGCACAGTGAAAAAAATATTTTTACACTGCACGGAGGAGCGCACATCGCGCGTTTATCATAGATGAAAAATACGGACAAAAACACGGTTCAGAATGCATGGAACGCCTTTGAAATGAGCGGCAGGGTCGAGGACTATCTCCGCTATGCAAAGACGAATATCCGCGCGGGAGGTGAAACGACAAGTGCAGACGCAGACAGAGGGGCTGATAATCAAGTCCCGCGATATCAATGAAAACGATACAGTCGTCAAAATTCTGACAGGCGACCTTGGGCTCATCTCCGCCTTTGCCAACGGCACGAAGAAAGTGAAGAGCCGAACCGCGAGCGCCGCCGTTTCGCCGATGACATACTCCCGTCTGACCCTCTACCGCGGGCGCGAGAGCTACATAGTTGACGACGCAAAGGCGATAGACGTGTTTTTCGGGCTGCGCGAGGACATTGAAAAATTATCGCTTGCAAATTATTTTTGCGAGCTTGCGGGCGAGTTTTCGCCCGAGAACACCGAGGCTCACGAATTCTTGAGCCTGACGCTGAATTTACTGCACCTGCTGTCCGAGGACAAGCGTAGCGCGGATTTCTTAAAACCCGTCGGTGAGCTTCGTATGCTCGCGCTCGCTGGATATATGCCAGACCTCGCCGGATGCCAATCCTGCGGGAACGAGCTGCCCGACGAGCCTGTTTTCAGCCTGCGCCACGCAGGATTTTTCTGCCGTAATTGCGCACCCGACGGCGAGGGAATACCTGTGACGTCCGGCGTGATAAACGCGATGCGCCATATCTGCACCTGCGATGACCGCGCGCTTTTTGCGTTTCGTATGCCGGACAGCTCGCTGAAAATTCTCGGCGATATCACCGAGCGCTACCTGCTTCTCCAGCTCGGGCACAAGCTGAGAACACTGGATTTTTACAAGAGCATAAAGATGTGAGTTGAAACACAAAAAATCCAATAAAATATCAGCCGGGCGGATATCCGTCCGGCTGTTTTTATCCCGTCGTGCTCTCGCTCTGTGCGGCATTTTTTGTCGGGAAATCGAAGCCCTGCATAAAGCCGTCGAGCTCGGTCGAGCAGATGTCGCCGCCTATCACCGCACCCTCGTAGACGAGGATATTCGCCTGCACCGTCCCGCTGTCGCCCTCATAGCCGGGATAATTTTTTATGTTATATGTCCAGCGCTTTGCGCGCTTGCCCGCATACGGGGTCAGGTCGAGGTTCTGCGCTTTCTGAATCTCATTGTATTTCTCATACCCTCTGTCGAACTCGGCGGGAATTATAACCTCGGCTACTTCAACGGGGTCCTCCTCTATCTCCCAGCCGTTCATAGCGTCCCGGGCTGCACGGATGGCGTTGGCCGTGGGCTCCAAGTCGAACTGCCCGTCCCAGACCGCGTCAAAGGCGCCCGTCTGGAACACCACGCCGCTGATGGTATTGGGAAAGGCGGAGCTTTTGACGCGATTGAGCACCACCGCCGCCACGGCGAGCACCGCCGCGAACGCAGTCAAGGCAATTTTCAGCTTTGAGGATTTTATTGAAAACACAAACACTTTTCTCCGCCCCTTCGCGCTTATAAAGATAGTTGATATATATGCTCATTTCTTCCGCTTTATCACGGTTGACAAATCTTGCTGAAATGGTAATATTATACTGTAACTTATTTCACATTTCGGAGGCAGGAAAAAGCATGAAAAAATGCAGTCTCATCCCCTTTGCCGTCCTCGCCACAGCAGCGGGCGCAGGCGCGGCGGTCGGCAGAAAATTAAAGACCGACAAGGCTTTCCGCCGCGACTTTGACGACGCTGTCGGAAAAGATATCCTCGCCGCCGTCGGCAAAATTGCCGACAAGCTCCCCGAGCCGAAATTCGGCGATATCTCGAACTATCAGAGCCGTGATTTCTATCCCGGTCACAGCGAATTTGCATCATCCGGCAAGCGCGGTTCAAGATGGCGTCTCGGCTACGCCCGCCGCAGTCTCGTCCCCGACGACTACAATCAGAAGGAGTACTACATAGCGGGCTATCTCTCCTATCCGCCTAATATAATGAGCGGGGTTATCGACGACCAGGCGGTGCGCGTTATCTGCCTCGACGATTCGAACGGACGCGGGAGCGTAGTTTTTGCCGTCATTGACTGCGTCGGAATATCCGGCACGGACATACGCCGCATACGCGAGAGACTGGCGGACTTTGCAAAAGAAAATAATATAGTTTCCATCAATATTTCCTCCATCCACTGCCATAGCGCGATTGACACACAAGGGCTTTGGGGCGATCTGCCGAAGATGCTCAAGAACAATGTCAAGGCTATCAAGGACGGACGGTATGACGATATAATTTCAGGGCGCGACCCCGAGTTCATGGAGAATCTGTTTGAAAAGACCGCAGACGCGATAAAAGAGGCGTTTGATTCCATGCAGCGCGGAAAGCTCACCTATGTGCGCACCGACGCTATCGACTTCGCGCGCGACAAGCGCCCGCCCTATGTATGGGACAAAGATATAGTCCGCCTGCGCTTCATCCCCGACAACGGCTCGAAAGAGACCGTGGCCGCGTTCATGGCGGCTCACCCGACCGCGCTCGGCGCGAAGAACACCCTGCTCAGCTCCGACTACATCGCATCGATGGAGCATGAGATAAACAAGGCGGGCAAGAATTTTATATTCTTCCAGGGCGCGGAGCTTGCGATAGCCCAGCAGCGCGACTGCATAACCGAGCATGACGGCTCGGAGGGCTGGCAGGAATACGGCAAGACTCTCGGACGCTTCCTGCTCTCTATCCCCGAAGAGGACGAGAGGCGCGTCGCGACTTTTATAAATATTAAAAACCGCGAAATATTCATCCCGGCAGACAATCCTATACTCATCGCCGCCGCAAAGGCGGGACTCGTTGACAACACCGTTCTGCACGACCCGAGCGAAAAATCCGGCTACTGCTTCGTCAGCGAAATCGGCTATGCGGAGATAGGCAAGGAGCTGTCCCTCGCGCTCATACCCGGCGAGCTTGCGCCCGAGATTCTGCTCGGCGGCGCATACGGCGCGGACGAGAGCTTCAACCGCACCGCGTGGGAATATCCGCCCATGCGTGACATGATTCCCGAGGGCAGAGAGCTGAGCGTTATAGGTCTGTGCAACGACGCGATGGGATATATCCTGCCCGACAACGACTACGGCAGCGTCATAGCGAAAGACCACTACGAGGAGGCGGTCTCGGCGGGAAAACGCGCGGGTTCTACAATAACAAAAGCCTTCGGAGAGCTTGTCAAAAGTCTTCGATAAAAATAAAATACAACGGAGGGAAACCCCATGCGCAAAAACATCCGGAATCTTCAGCATCATTCTTGCGGCGATACTGCTGCTCTGCGCGAGCCTGCCCGTTTTCGCAAAGAGCGAAAAATGCTCCTGCGGCACGCCGCCTGTAATCTACGTCGCGGCCTTGGGCAGCGCGAAGCTCTATCTTGACAAGGGCACGGAAAACGAGCGACTGCTGTTCAGACCCGACACCGCCGCTTATCTGCGCCTTGCCGCACGTCTCGCCCCGGCAATAGCGCGTCTCGCCATAGACAAGAACTATGACGCATTCGGCGACGCGCTCATCGACGGAGTCCGCGGCGTCTTCGGCGATTTGCAGATGAACGAAAACGGCGACTCCACAGACCGTGTGACCTCGGACGCCAAGCTGCCCGACAACCCCGACCACGGCGTTGACAAGAGCTACTATTTCGCCTACGATTTCCGCGAGGACCCGCTCACGGTCGCGGACAAGCTGCACGAGTACATCGCCTGCGTAAAGAAGCTGACCGGACATGACACCGTGCTTCTTCGCGCCTCATCCATGGGCGGCGTTATGACCATGGCGTATTTCTACAAATACGGCACCGACGGCATCGACGCGTGCATATTCCAGTGCTGCCCCATACTCGGCACGCAGGTGGCGGGCGACCTCTTCACAAAGAAAATCACTATCGACCCGGACGCCCTCGTGCGCTACGCCTCCCAGCTCCCGACCGATGAGCAGTGGCAGTCCGATCTGCTCTGCATAGTGCTTGATATGTTAAATTACGCGGGTGTTTTCAAAGCCCTCGTCGGCGTCGCGGATAAGCTGCTCGAAAATCTGACGGACAGGGTGTTTGAAGAGCTCATGTACCCCGTGTTCGGCTCGATGCCCGGAATATGGAGCTTCGTGACCGACGACGAATACGAGCAGGCTAAGAAAATGACTTTCAACGAGAACACATCAAAGAAGCTCATCTCCCGCCTCGACGAATATCACTACAACGTCCAGTGCAAAGCCGGAGAGATACTGAACAAGGCGAAGAAAGACGGCGTAAAAATAATGATAGTCGCGGGATACAACAAACAGCGTACCCCTCTCGTTGAGTCATATATGGCAAACAGCGACGCGACCGTCGACACGAAATACGCCTCCGTCGGCGCGAGCGTTGCCGATCTCAATTCAACTCTCCCAGACGGCTATGTTCAGAAGAACGAAGCAGGTGTTCACGACCATCTTTCAAAGGACGGCGTGATAGACGCATCGACCTGCCTCCTGCCCGAGAACACCTGGTTCATAAAGGATATGCTCCACTGCAAGATACACGACGGACACAAGGAGATGTACAACCTGTTCTTCTATTCGGACTCTGTAACAGATGTCTGGTCGAATGAAAAATATCCGCAGTTTTTGCAAAACGATGTGAACGCGAAGACGCTCACTCCCATAGGCACTCAGGCAAGACCCGCTGCATCGAACTGCGGTTCGGGCAGCTCGAAAGAGCCTCTGACCCCGCAGACCGGTTCGGCCTCATTTGCGGCGGTTATCCCGCTCCTGTTTGCCCTGCCCGCGGGAGTTATTTCGAGGCGGCGCAAACGCTCATAACAGAAAAATGCAACAGCCGACGGCCATATGTTTCGCTGTCGGCTGTTTGTTCTTTATTTAACGGTTAAATATTTGTAAATCCTACTTCTTCGGGCTTGAAATAGGAGTAAATAATGTATAAAATAAGACTGTAAATCAAGTGCTGCTTTTTATACGGCACAACAAGAAAGGTCGTGCAAAGATGGCAAGATTTCTCTACTCCGCCTTTTCCGACGAAGCCGCCGACAGCATCGACGGCCAGATAGCCGCCTGCAAGGCAAACGGCGTGACGCACATGGAACTGCGCGGCGTCGACGGCAAGAACATCTCCGAGTTCACCGTTGACGAGGCAAAGGCACTCAAGGAAAAACTTGACGCAAACGGCATGAAGGTCTCTTCCATAGGCTCTTACTACGGAAAGATCGAGATAACCGACGATTTTGAGCCCCATTTCGAGGGCTTCAAGAACACAGTTGAAGTAGCGAAGATACTCGAAGCGAAGTATATCCGTCTGTTCAGCTTCTATTTCACAAAGGGCGAGAGCTACGAAGAGTACCGCCCGGAGGTCATGCGCAGAGTCAGAGCCATGGCTGAATATTCAAAGGAGCGCGGAGTCCTCTGCTGCCACGAGAACGAGCGCGGTATTTACGGCGATATACCCGAGAGATGCCTCGATCTCCACAAGGAGCTCGGCGATGTCATCGGCGGAATTTTCGACCCCGCAAACTATATTCTCAACGGCGTTGACATTCTCCCCGCATATGAGCTGCTCGAGCCCTACATCACCTATATGCATGTAAAAGACGCGATAGGCGCCGAGGAGACAGTTGTCCCCGCAGGTCATGGCGATGCTCATTTTGATGAGCTCATACGCCGCTTCAACAAAAAAGAGGGCGAGAGATTCCTCTCCGTCGAGCCGCACCTCAAGGTGTTTGATGCACTCAAGACCATTGAGCGCGACGACAGCCTTTCAATAAAGATGGATAAGTTCACTTATCCCGACAATAACGCTTCATTTGCCGCCGCAGTGAACGGCATAAAGGAAGTTGTCGCAAGAGTCAAGACCCTGCGCTACGGCATAATCGGCGTTGGCAACATGGGCTCGACTCACTTGGGCTACTATCTCGACGGACTCATCCCCGAGATGGTTCTCACCGCGATAGCCGATATCGATCCCGCAAAGCTTGAGCGCGCCGAGAAGAAATGCCATGACAGAAGCTGCGAGATAAAATGCTTTAACTCCGCCGAGGCTCTCATTGACTCGGGCGAGGTCGACGCTGTTATAGTCGCAACGCCGCACTATTCTCACCCGCCGATAGTCGAATACGGTCTGACTCACGGCGTCCATGTGCTCAGCGAAAAGCCCGCAGGTGTCTATACAAAGCAGGTTCGCGAGATGAACGAAGTCGCCTCGAAGAGCGACAAAGTGTTCGCGCTGATGTTCAATCAGAGGACGAATCCCATGTATATCAAGCTGCGCGAAGTCGTGAAGAGCGGCGAATACGGCGAGCTGCGCCCCGTGCTGCTGGTCAACTATCGCGGCGAGAATTTGAGCCGCCTGCCGGAAATCCGCCATGCGCAGCAGGCGTGCAAGGATCTGCTGTCGCTCTTTGAACGCGATCCCGCCGCGTTTGACGGCCGGCCGGACAGCGAAAGCGCGCTGAACGTCTATTATACCCTTCTGTACAAAAATGCGAACACAGACGCGTCGGAAGGCTCGCTGTCCAAGGGAGAACCCACGCTGCTGGAGCTGTTGTCTGTCAACAAGGGCGGCGTCGCGAAATGCAGTTCGGCGGCGCAGTATACCTTCCGGCAGGCGTTCCGAACGGCCGGAGACGAATTCCGGGTGTTCGACGACCACACGCAGGACGTG
>OLRA01004141.1_pt1 | contig 11827 bp, 7 predicted proteins | sample 1673011 | NCBI WGS metagenome assembly OLRA01 (sample SAMEA3136746, study PRJEB25190) | human gut metagenome | reverse complement strand
TTCTTTAGGATATTTCTTCTCAGGAGTATCTAATGATTCAAGATATATATTAAGAACATCTAAGGCGCAGACAGAAGGAATGTTGTCAGCACAGTATCCAACGGAAGAAGTAATGCATAGAAGTGCTATTATGCAGTATTTTGATGCTGAAGAGACAACAAGAATTAATCAGATGTGGATTAATGTAAGATGTTATAACATTAAGAATGTTCCTGTGTGGGTATGGGTTCTTGCAGGTATTATTGTCGTGGCTTTAATAGCATTATCTGTAAAACTTAAGATAAATAAGAAATATGATTAATAAGCATTTGATTATAAATTGACAAATAACCAAATGTTGCTATTATATATGTCAGACAGAATGAATCTGTATGACAGTGCAAAGGAGCACAGAATTTCTGAGAAATCAGAGGTTCTGTGCTTTTTCTTTTTGCAGAATGGAGGAAATTATGGCAACAGAATCAAGTATTATGGACTCTAACAGTTTTAAGGAAGAATATGCATCTATGTTAAGTCCTAAAACAAGGGAAATGATTAGTAAGAGAGAAAAATACCTTGGAGGTGCTTACAGACTTTTTTATAGAAAGCCACTTAACATTGTCCGTGGAGAAGGAGATTATCTGTGGGATGGTGAAGGCAATAAATATCTTGATATGTATAACAATGTAGCAGGCGTCGGACATTGTAACCCGGCTGTTGTAGAGGCTGTTACAGAGCAGATGAAAACTCTTAATACGCATACAAGATATCTTCATGAAAAGATTCTTGATTATAGTGAAGAACTGCTTGAACTTATGCCTGATGAGATTAATAAGATAATGTATATGTGTACAGGTTCAGAAGCTAATGACCTTGCACTTCGTGTGGCAGAAGCCTATACGGGTGGTACCGGTATAATTATCACACAGGAAGCCTACCACGGAACAAGTGCATTAACATCAGGCTGTTCACCTTCACTTGGAGCCGGTCAGCCATTACTTCCTAATGTAAGGCTTATAACAGCACCAGATTATTACCGTCATGGTGGAACACCAGAAGAATTCACAGCATGGTATGCGTCAGAGATGCAAAAGACTATAGATGAATTAAATGAGGCAGGATATAAGTTTTCTTGTTTCCTTGCTGATTCAATATTCTCATCAGATGGTATATATCCTGACCCTGTAGGATTCTTAAAAGCAACAGTAGATGTTGTACATAAGAATGGCGGAGTATTTATAGCAGATGAGGTTCAGCCGGGATTTGCAAGAACCGGACAGGCATTCTTTGGATTTGCAAGACACGGAATTGTCCCTGATATGATAACAATGGGTAAGCCGATGGGTAACGGAATTCCAATCTCAGGACTAGCTGCAAAGGAGGATGTACTTGCAGCCTTCAGCGACAAGCTTCCTTACTTTAACACATTTGGCGGTAATCCTGTATCAATAGCCGCTGCCCAGGCTGTTCTTAAATATATTAAGGATGAAAATCTTCAGGAACACTGTAAGAAAGCAGGTGCGGCACTTCTTAAGGCACTTAAAGAGGTACAGGAGAGACACCCTGAATCAGTAGGTGATGTAAGAGGTGCAGGTTTGTTCCTAGGATTTGAATTCGTTAAGAATGATGGCAACAAGACACCTGATAAGGATATGGCGTTGAATGTAATAGAGATGTTAAGAGATGAGCATATTCTTACATCAGTTATAGGTCATTATGGAAATATCTTAAAGCTTCGTCCACCAATGGTATTTTCAGAGAACGATATAGACTGGTTTGCAACATCTCTGGATAAATGTATTACAAAGCTTGAAAACAAATAAATTGAAAAAATCGGACACAGACATTAAACATCTGTGTCTTATTTTTTGCTTACAACAAAAATTTTACATAAGATTTACAGGGCAATTATTGTAAGTTTACCACATAGGGATATAGTAATGACAATTCGTTGCACAACAGTATACGAATAAATATATCTCATTATGTGGAGGAAAAAATGAAGAGAAGTAAGAATTTATTAAGAAAAGGTGCAGCACTTGCTGCAATGTCAACAGTTCTTGTAAGTCAGGCGCCACTCATTAATGCATTTGCATATGGTGAGGCGGATGTGAGTCAGAGTACATTCAAGCAGGATACAGATAATTCAGCGGATTTCCAGAACTGGCTTTCTAATGTATGGCAGGGAGGAGAAAAAGCTTATGCACAGACTGAAAATGTAGCTTTAACTCCAGGCTCAGATGCGGCAGATCTTAATTTTTCATGGTATTCAGCTGGAAAAGGAACACCGGCAGTAAAGGTATGGAAGGATGGCTCAAAGTCATCAGCCAAGGTTGTAACAGGTAATGCCGAGTCTATCAGTGCTGAGAACTGGCAGGGAAAGTCATACAGTGCAGCTAATAAGGTAAACATAGCTGATTACTTTGAAGAGAACACACAGTATCATTACCAGTACACAGACAATTACACAGGAGATGACAGTGTATGGTCTGCTGAATATGATTACACAACTAAGGCAACTGATAAGTTTTCAGTTATTCTTACCGGTGACCCTCAGGTTGGTGCTTCAGGAAGCAGTTCAGATAAATCAGCTAATGATGCCAGTGTTGCAAGAGATGCATACAACTGGAACAAGACAATGCAGCAGGCATTAAAGACATGTCCAGATGCATCATTCCTTTTGTCAGCAGGTGATCAGATTAACCAGTCTGGTGCAGCTAAGGATGATGATAAAAAGACAAGAGAGAGTGAGTATGCAGGATATCTTTATCCATCAGTATTCAGAAGCCTCCCAATCGCTGCCACAATTGGTAACCACGATATGGCTGGTGCAGATTATTCAGCACATTTTAACAATCCTAATTCAGAGGATAAGTTAGGAAGTACAGCAGCAGGAAGCGATTTCTATTTCAATTATGGAGATGTGTTATTCATATCATTAAACAGCAATAACCGTAATCAGGAGGAACACAGAACATTTATGAATAAGGCTGTTGCAAGCAATCCTGATGCTAAGTGGAAGGTTGTAATATTCCATAGCGATATCTATGGTTCAGGACAGCCACATGCAGATACAGATGCTGCTACTAACAGAATTGTATTTGCACCATTAATGGATGAATTTAACATTGATATTTGTCTTACAGGACATGACCACACATTTTCAAGAAGTTATCAGATTCTTGATGGAAATGTAGTTGACTATGATATAAGCAGCGGTTCAGTAACTAATCCGGATGGAACTCTTTATATAACAACAGGTTCAGGCTCAGGTTCTAAGTACTACAATCTGCTTAACTATACACCATACTACATTGCAGAGAGAACTAATGCATGTCTCCCATCATTCTCAACAATTGATTTTTCAAGCGGCTCACTTACCATCAAGACATATGACTACAATGGTAATAAATATGCTGATGATTTTACAATCAATAAGACTAATACAGATATGTCAGTGGATGAGGTTATTAATAATGCAGAAGCTTTAATTAACGGCACAGAGGTTAATTATACAGAAGACAGCATGAATTCTCTTAAGGATGCTCTTTCAGCATTAAAGAAGATTAAGGCAGTATATACAACAGACAAGGACCCAATGCTTGCAGATATCGTAAATAATTATGGCAAGGATACTGACAGAGTGTCAGGATATGGTTCTGTAAAGAATGCAGCAGACAAGTCAACATCTGAAAGCGGAAAGAGTGTTAATAGATTTAAGAAGGGTGTATCAACACTTCTGGACAAGACTATATACATTCAGGCACAGGAAGGTGCACAGGCACAGCTTGCAGATTATAAGTCAGAGAATGCACCTAAGATTGATGCCAAGGCATTAGAGGACGCAAAAACCGCAGTTGTTAATGCAATTAATGCACTTACTGTACAGGAAGATAACAATACTGTAACAGAACCATCTGCACCGGCAGAAGGTTCATCAGCAGATAACTCATCAACCAATAATTCTTCTACAGATAATGGCAAAGCTCCACAGACAGGAGATAACATGCTTGCAAGAGTATATGCTTGTATGGCTGCTGCAGCAGCAGGCATCGGTGCTGTTATAGTTGGAATCAGAAAGAAGGAAGACATTTGCGAAAGATAATAGACACATTTGGTAAATACCTTGTTGTGGCACTTATTATGATTGCGATGTTTCTATTCTACACCAGTGTAGAAAGAAAACCACTGCTTGCCAAAGACAATACTAAGTTTGTTAAGGCAGTGGTTATACAGAATGATAATGAAGACCTTCAGGCTGTCGCTGACTTAGAAAGCGGCGACAGCCAGGAGGTTGTTTTACGTATTAAATCAGGAAGCCACAAGGGAGAAGAAGTAAAAGCGTACAGTCTTAACGGATATCTGTACGGAGCCAACTGTAAGGTTGGAACAAGGGTAATAGCTAATATAAGTGAATATAATGGAAACCTCTCAGCCAATGTATATAATTATGACCGTGAACCGGAGATAATTGCGTTATTAGCAGCATTTTTCGGACTTATGTGGCTGGTTGGCGGAAAGAAAGGTTTCAATTCAGTACTCGCGCTTATATTCACATTTGCAGTTGTAGTAATGATGTATATTGGTGTTTCACCATTTATTGCAGCTACATTATCAGTTGTCATAATTACGCTAATAACATTTATCCTGCTGGCAGATTTTCAGAAGAAATCAATTGGCGCTATGCTTGGTACAATAGCCGGAGTGGTTGTATCAGGTCTTATAGCACTTGTTTTCGGACATTTTGGACATGTAACAGGATATAATGTTGATGATATAGAGAATCTAATATATGTAGGTCAGAATTCAAAGCTTGACATAGGCGGTATGCTGTTTTCAGGAATACTGATTGCATCGTTAGGAGCAGTAATGGATGTTGCAATGTCAGTTTCATCATCATTACATGAGATTAAAGAAAACAGACCTGACATATCAGCAAAGGAAATATTCCATGCAGGAATTAATATTGGACGTGATATGATAGGAACAATGTCTAACACACTTATTCTTGCTTATGCAGGAGGAAGTCTGGGACTTGTCATGATAATATACGCATATTCATACCAGATGCACCAGATTCTTAACATGTACTCGGTTGCAATTGAGATAATGCGTGGAATATCAGGAACAATGGGCATAATACTTACAGTGCCGATAACTTCATTGATAATGTCAGTTCTGCTGACACAGAAAGGGAAGAAGTAAGATATGAGCTTGCCGTGATGTGAGTTGGATTTCTGGCTTTTTGAGGCAGAAACCTACTAAGTGGGCAAATATATCAAGTTTAGTATGCTTTTTTCAGTTGAGATGTGGCTCTTTCAGAGAATAATTGATGGGAAAAGCCTACTAAAATGTATCTGGATAATGAATGAGTGGGTTTAATGGTTGAAATCAACGTATTAAGTTGGAAAATATACCTACGAAATCGAGAATTCACAGGAGTTTAGTGGGCTTTGGTCAACAAACTGTTGCCAACAGGCCATCAATCAATTCATTTTAATTAACAGATATGCTTTAACAGAATAAAATGATATAATACTTCCAGAAACTAATGCATGTAGTTAAGGGGGATTTATGTCAGATACAGTATTAATAGAGGAAGAAAAAGATATAGAACATATAGCAACAAGGAAAGTAGCCGTCATCAGAAAAAAGATGATGGCTGCTTTTTGTGTTATGGCAGGAATTGCTATACTTATAATTGCTGTTACGACTGGATTTTATGAATTAAAATTCAGGGCACTGGCAGCAGGCTTGTATAACATAGATGAAAAATCAGGAGAATATCTGATAGATATGATGTTTTATAACAGGTATTCATTGAGTGATGTATCAAAGTATAAGAACGTAGTCAAGGAGTGCGGCTATACAGAGAATGGTGCATCATATATGTATTATAGAAGTGGTCAGTGGATAATTGCAGTGGCAGGAATAATTATAATTGCAGTTGTAATGGCAGCATGTATAAGGATGATTGTAAAAATCGGACATAATGATATCTATTCATATGTTATTAATCTAGATACAGAGAACCAGCAATTAAAGAAAAAACAGAAAGCAGATGAAAGATTTCTTGTTGAGCGTAATGAGAAACTGCAGAATTTTACAGAGAATATTGCACATCAGATTAAGACACCTCTTACTGCACTCAGTCTTGCATTAGACAGATTAGAGGAGAGCGGTGAGAACAGGGAGCTTCTTGAAAGATGTTTTGAACAGATTGAAAGAATCAGGTCATTTATAAGTAAGCTGATGACAATAAGCAGAATGGAAGCAGGCAAGATAATCATGACAGAGCAGGACATTAATGTGAACAGCATGCTTTGTGATGTTGTGAACCAGCTTCCTAAGAATGACTGCAATATAACGGTGGAATGTGATGACAAAGACTATTGCATCAATGCTGATGAAGAATGGATAAGAGAAGCATTTATCAATATAATACAGAACAGCAGCGAGTTGTGCGATAAGGTTGAAGTTAAAGCTGCATGCCGTGATGACAAATGTATAGTCAATATTAAGGATAATGGAAGTGGATTTGAAGAGGACCGGATACCGTATGTATTTGACAGGTTTGAGACAACGGGAAGTGCTGCCGCAGGGCATGCCGGTATAGGACTTAACCTGTCCCGGCTCATTATTGAAGCACATCATGGAACCGTAGATGGGCGTAATAACGAGGACGGAAAGGGTGCTGTTATAAGGGTACAGATACCAAGATATGTTCTTAAGAGAAAGGCTGAATTGTAAGATATGTGTAAGGTTAGTGCATTACAATATAGAAAATGTACTGTCTGGGAGGGAATATGACCAAGATACTTATATTGGAAGATGATGATTTTATAAGGCAGCAGCTTGCAGGAATATTACAGGAAAAAGGATATTTAGTTGTGGAAGCGGCAAGCGTAGGACAGTTTAATAATATATATGAACAGGAAGAAGCTGTAATAGATGTATTCTTGTTAGATGTATATCTGCCTGATGGCAATGGATTTGATGTCTGCAGGAAGATAAGAGAACACGGAAGTCAGATAATAATATTTTTAACATCATGTGATGATGAAGACAGTATTATTAAAGGACTTGACTGCGGCGGTGATGACTATGTTGTGAAGCCGTTCAGGGTTGCGGAGCTTGTATCAAGAATAATGGCTAATGTTAGAAGAATATCAGGTGGCACAGACATTTATAAAGATGGAACTCTTACAGTAGACTTTAAGAATAAGTCAATTATTCATGCAGATAAACAGATATGTGTGTCTCCGACAGAATTTCATGTATTAGAGATACTTATAAACAACAAGGGACTTATTGTAAGAAGAGATACATTTTTTCAGAAAATGTGGGACAGATACGGAACATTTGTAGAGGATAATACGCTGACAGTTACTGTGAGCAGGCTAAAGACAAAGCTTGGAAACCGTGAGGACGGCAGAGCTTATATAGAGACAATCCGCGGAATCGGCTACCGGTGGAAGATTAATTAAGAGAGACTTCGCAGTTGTTTGTCCATATCATATATATCCCCTGTCAGTATGAGTGTTTATAGCACAAAACTTTCAGGATGACATCGCTTAGCAGGAGTAAATGCCGCTATCTACAAAGTTTATTACAGTCCACAAAAGCAAACGCACTTCGTTTGAACGAGCTTTTGTGAACTGACCTTATGTATATAGCGGCATTAACTCCTGCACAGCTCGTCATATTCAAATTTTGTGCTATAGACACTTATACCAGCATTACACATATAAAATGGACAAAGAACTGCGAAGTCTTATAAAAATATTTGGCTGTAAGGTTTTTGTAAGGTTCGCATGATAATGTATAAGCATGGTAATAAGGTATATACATAAATCTTACAGGGGGTACTTGAATGAATGTTTTAAAGATTACTTTCAAAAGTATAAGGAGACGGTTCTCGCAGATATGGAAGGCGGCGCTTACAACACTTGTGGCGGTGTTTTTTGTGACAGCGGTTCTTATATTTCAGGAGAATATGTATCAGTGGCAGATGTCATCCAATAAGTCAAGATTCGGAGACTGGTTCATATGTGAGAGAAGTAAGAAAGAAGCTAACGAAATATTAAGCACACATAATTATCTGTGTGAGCCGGTCAGCGCGAAAAGCAGTGTGGAGTTATATGACAGTGAATGGAATGAGACGAAGTTGCATATAGGAAGCATGACAGACGATTTCATTAAGCAGGGCAGATTAAAACTTGACGAAGGCCGTATGCCACAGAATAATGATGAGATTGCAATGGATTGGAATACATTGTTAAAGCTTGGATATGCAGGGGAGTTAGGACAGAAGATAACAATATATTATTATCGTGCAGATAATATTAATTATGAGTCAGATCAAAGAATCGAAACATATACATTAGTAGGAATATTTCAGAATTATACCAATATATGGCAGAACGGGAAAATGATTCCAGGAGCATTAGTTACAGATGAGAAGTTAAACGATTTTGATTATAAAATTGATAATCTGTATCTGTATGGATTCAAGGATTCGATAAGAACAAGTGAATATGCAAATGTTTATAAGAAGATAAAGGAAGACATAAGGTGCGAGACAGTATATAATGCGGCAGTATATGATTATTCACCATGGAAGTCAGCAACAGTTTACATGTATATGTATGTTGTAGTCATGGTTATTGGAATTCTCGCATTGTCATACCAGCTTATTGAATACAGGAATACAAGACGCAAGTCGTATAATATGTTCAGCCAGATGGGAATGACTAAAGCAGGCATCCGTAAAATGTATATAACAGAGAACGCATTTATACTGATTCCGGCAGGAATTATTGGCATTCTGCTTGCACTGGCAGTAGGACACTTTACAGGACAGGCACTTGAAGCCAAGTCTGGTTATGAATTCTACAGGGTGAATATGGAGGTTATTATTAAAAGTGCCAGTTCGGTGGTGATTGCAGTTATAGTTGAGGAACTTAGCGGAATAATATCCAACATACATTTCTATAGAAAGAAAGCAGTGTCCAAGAAATGGGTAAGCAGACCGGTACATATGCGTTATAAGAAAAGCCGTATGAACAGGCATAATCTTGTAAGGTCTGTAAGTTCAAGATTTATAAGAAAAGATGGGGCTTTGATGGCTGTCGGAATAAGGCTTTTTGCATTATGTATATGTGGAGTTATTATATTTTCTGCTTTGAAGATTCAAAATGCTTTTAAAGAATATAAGAGCAATGACAGTGTGCCGGATATATATGGATATATTGATGTTAATCAGGATAAAACGGCATTATTTATGAACTACTGGTATTATCTTAAGGACTATAATAATCTGCCGCTGAAGTCAATGAATTATACTGGTGAAATCACAAGCAGGAATGACATGAGTGAGTATGTCAGTAAGCAGAGAATACGATATAACATACATTTTGATAAGATAAAGGAATTAGTTGAAGCCGGAAATATGTGGGACTGGAATGATGCAATCAAGGTTAATGACAGTGACAGCATAGGAAGGTCACTTGGCTTTATTAATATGGGGCAGAGTAAATATTTAAAAGATCCTAATAATAATATTCTGGAAGGATTTTCTAAGGAATTTATTGACGAGCTGATGGAGATTAATGGAATAAATTCCGTGTCATATTCTGTATTTGAATCAGAAAGAAGCTGGTTCTGGGATTCACAGGATTATGAAAAGATGCAGACATTTACATTTCATCCTGAAAAAAGTTCATATCATAAAGAGCATCTTCCTGATTATGGAGACAGGTATTTGTTTTCTACAGAATATGCACAGCCAACCAAAGAACTATACAGCAAACTGGAGAAATATATAGATAAAGAGTATGTTGATTATGAAGCATTTAAGGAAGGAAAACAGGTGGTTTTATTCTTAAGAGATCTGCCAGAGGGTGGATATGATGACACTATTAATGCCGGAGATACACTTTATTATAATTATTACAGAGTAGATGAGAATACGTATGGTGATGAGAGTAATATAATTGATTCTTCATATTTTTCAATATTTCCTTATGATAAAGCATATAACAGGTATTTATTAGATTACAACAATACACATGATTTTAATCCTGATTATAAGCTTATGGAAAAGCTCGAAGCAGCTTATGATGCATGCGTTGCTCCACAGGTTGCTGCTGTTGTCAAAGTTACTGACGAGGTTATGGAGGATTTCAATGGAATAATTCCGACATTTGGTTATTATACCGCAATTGCAAGTATTAACATGGCACAGCAGGCGGTTGACAGACAGAAAGATATTATGGAGAGACTTATTGGAGAAGAGTTAAGCGGTGATATGGATTTTGAACTGTGTTACAACCAGATAAGCATAAAGTATGACCTGACATCAACATTTTCAGCAACCAATAATAAGATAGGTGTGTATTTCAACAATAACGATATCTCTTATAGCAGTAATGTTGATATCAAGAATACATACAGAACACAGCTTATCAACAGTATACTGCAGTATGGAATCACTATTATTGCAATGATAGTTATGCAGCTGTTAATTATGGCAATTGTTATAAGAAACCGTATTAACAGAAGAAAAGAAAAAATGATGCTTTTGCACAGTCTGGGAATGAGGCGTGGAAAGATTGTTTCAGTATGTATGCTTGAGGCATTTCGGGAATCGGTATGGTGCGTGATTACAATGCCATTGTTATTGTTAATGGAACTGCTGATGTTTACTGGATTTGTGAGGAAACTATAAAAATATGGATAGAAGGGATGGGTATATTATGAACGAGATTATGTTAAGAGCGGAGAACATTGAAAGAACTTATCATGCCGGAAGCGTTGATGTTCCGGCACTCAAGAACTGCACACTTGAGTTTGGACAGGGGGAATTTACAGCAATAATAGGAAAGAGTGGTTCAGGTAAATCAACACTTTTGAGGATTCTTGGAAGTGTTGACGAGCCGGATACCGGAAGTGTTATTATTGCCGGAAAGAAGATAACAGGAATGAAGGACAAGGAATTGTCAGAGTTCAGAAGAAGAAATATAGGATATATATATCAGGATTACAGCCTTTTTCCAGAATTCACAGCATATGAAAATGTTGTTATGCCGATTCTTATAGATGGCAAGAAGCCTGATGAGAATGAAGTTGATGATTTGTTAGAGGAATTGGGAATATCGCATTGTAAGAATAAGTTTCCATCGCAGATGTCAGGTGGTGAACAGCAGAGAGTTGCGATAGCAAGAGCGCTGATTACTCATCCGGCTGTAATCCTTGCTGATGAGCCGACTGGTAATCTTGACGCAGGAAGTGCGGGAACAGTTGCACAGATGTTATCCAAGGCAAGCCAGAAGCACAATCAGACAATAATTAATATGCAGGATATTTTCTGGCCACAGCGGAAAGCAGACAGATGGCAGATTATGCGGATAAGATAATTACTATAGTAGATGGTGTGTGTCAGTAACATAGAAGTACATACGAAAGGGGGATTGCGTATGTCGGTATTTGGGATTACTCTGTTGAGCATTAAAAGACGTATGCCGCAGATTATCAAAGCAGCGTGTACCACGCTTGCAGCCGTGTTTTTTGTAACAGCGGTTCTTATATTTCAGGAGAATATGTACCAGTGGCAGATGTCGTCTAATAAATCAAGATTTGGGGACTGGTTTTTATGTGAAGTTACATCTAAAGAACCTAATAAGTCTTTAAGTGAACATGCATATCTTAATCCGCCTGTTAAGGCAGTTACATGTGTTGATATGTTCAATCAGGACTGGAAGATGACAGGGTACATACTAGGAAGCTTTGATGAAGCATTTGTAAAACAGGGAAGACTTAAGCTTGATGAGGGACATCTTCCGGAGAA
>OLRA01004133.1_pt1 | contig 11847 bp, 6 predicted proteins | sample 1673011 | NCBI WGS metagenome assembly OLRA01 (sample SAMEA3136746, study PRJEB25190) | human gut metagenome | reverse complement strand
ATAAGACAATCAGGATTTAAAAAATTTTTTGCACCAAAACTTATAGAAGTTACAGCAGCCTTAGAAAATACTACAGAACCAATGAAAACACAAAAACCACAAAGTACTTTTGCAAGTAGTGATGTGTTAAAGGAATCTGTTGAAAGTATTAAAGCAATAATGAATAAGGATGTTGTAAAACCTAAAGAAGAAGAGAAAAATGTTCTTGAAGATGAAGTTAAAGAAATGAAGAGTATTTTAAATGAGATATTAAATAATACTAAAGGTGAAGATAATGAAGATTTATTATTAAATTATGTTAATAGTCTTGATTTAAATCCTGTTTATTTAGAAGAGTTTAGAAGAGTTTGGAATGAAGCTGAAGATAAAGAAGAAGCTATGAAAAGTTATTTGTCAGAGGTAGTACAAATATCAAATGAAGATATAAATGGTAGAGTTGTGTTGGTTGGACCTACAGGTGTAGGAAAAACAGAACTTTCAAAAACATTGGCAGAAGCAGTTTTCGGTTCAGAAGATGCAATGATTCGTGTTGATATGTCAGAATATATGGAAAAACACAGTGTATCAAAACTTATTGGTTCACCTCCGGGATATGTTGGATATGAAGAAGGCGGACAGCTTAGTGATAAGGTTAGAAGAAATCCATATTCAGTAGTTCTTTTTGATGAAATCGAAAAAGCTCATCCTGATGTGTTTAACATATTGTTACAGGTTCTTGATGACGGCCAGATTACAGATTCAAAGGGTAGAAAAGTTAGCTTTAAAAATACAATTATTATTATGACATCAAATGCAGGAGCAAACAGAATAATAGACCCTAAACATTTAGGTTTTAGCAGAGACATAACAGAGAAGCAGGATTATGAAAAGATGAAAGCAAGTGTTATGGAAGAAGTTAAGTTAATGTTTAAACCTGAGTTTATTAATCGAATTGATGAAATTATAGTATTCCATGCTTTAACTGAAAAAGAAGTAAAGAGCATAGTTAACATTATGCTTAGAAATCTTGCAAAACAGGTTAAGGAACAGATGAATATTGAGCTTAAATATACTGAAACACTGAAGAGTGCCCTTGCAAAGGAAAGCTACGATAAGAAGTATGGTGCAAGACCTTTAAGAAGGATGATTCAGAACAAAATAGAAGACAATCTGGCAGAGGAAATACTTGCAGAAAAAGTTAAGCAGGGAGATAAAGTTACAGTGTCATATAAGAACAAATCCGTAACTTTTTCTGTGGCAGAATAGTTTAAAATGTATTATACTAGAACTACCAAAAAAAATAGATAAAGTCACATTAGATGATTTAATAACAGGAGGACAAAATGGCAGTAATTAAGGAATTAATCAGAAAAGAAAATAATGGTTCAATCAGCTTCGGTAATTATGAATTACCACAGAAAACAAAGTTAGCAGACTTTGAAGTTAATGGAGATTTATATAAAGTAAAAACATTTAAGGAAATTACAAAACTTGAAAAGAACGGAACTTTTGTTTATGAATCAATTCCGGGAACAGCAGTAAGCGTTTTTAAGGAAACAGCAGATGAAGTAAGCTTTTTCGTAGACGGAAAAGGTCAGACACAGATTACATTAGAATTAGAATCTAACAAGGAATACAGAGTTTTTGTTGGAGACAGAGACCTTGGAGTATCTAAGACAGACGTTGGCGGAAAGATTACATTAGATGTAGATTTAGAAAACGGAAATCTTACTACTGTAAAAGTTGTAACAGCATAATAAGTAAGATTTTAAATTAAGATGTAAAATAAAGCTACAAAACAAAATAGGAGAGCCATGGCAAAATCAAAAAAGACGGTTTTCTTTTGCAAAGAGTGCGGTTACGAGTCAAGTAAATGGTTAGGACAGTGTCCGGGATGTAAAGAGGTAGGAACTTTTGTAGAAGAACCGATGGGGGCAAAGACCAACAATAACATTAGAAGGGGATTAATTAATAATAAACCGGTAACAATAAATCAGGTTACGGCAGATGATGAGGAGAGAATCACAACAGGTTTTGGAGAACTGGACAGAGTATTAGGAGGGGGAGTAGTTCCCGGCGGGCTAATACTTGTAGGCGGTGATCCGGGAATAGGAAAGTCCACATTACTTCTTCAGGTATGTAGAAATATGTCAAATAATGGCAAGAAGATTTTATATATTTCAGGAGAAGAATCCCTTAAGCAGATTAAGCTTAGAGCAAACAGAATGGGACAGTTTTCTGATAATTTAAGTCTTTTGTCAGAGACAAGCCTTGATATAATAGAGTCAGTTATTTTAGAAACAAAACCTGATGCAGTAGTAATAGACTCAATACAGACTATGGTAAGAGAGGATATAGGCTCAGCTCCAGGCAGTGTAAGTCAGGTTAGGGAGTCAACTAACTTTCTTATGCAGTTAGCTAAAGGTAATACCATTCCAATATTTATTGTAGGTCACGTAACCAAAGAAGGGGTTGTTGCAGGACCTAGGGTTTTGGAACATATGGTTGACACGGTTTTATATTTTGAAGGTGACAGACATGCAGCATATAGAATAATCCGAGGAGTTAAGAACCGTTTTGGTTCAACTAATGAAATTGGAGTATTTGAAATGAGTTCAGAAGGACTTAGGGAAGTATTAAATCCGTCAGAATTTATGTTAGATGGAAGACCTGAGGATGCTTCAGGTTCAGTTGTGGCATGTTTAATGGAAGGAACAAGACCGATTCTTGTAGAAATACAGGCATTAATATCCCACACCAACTTTGGAATGCCGAGACGAACGGCGGTGGGAACAGACTATAACAGAGTTAATCTTTTAATGGCAGTTATCGAAAAAAGAATTGGAGTTCAGATGTGCGATTATGATGCATATGTTAATATAGCAGGTGGAATGAAAATCAATGAACCGGCATTAGACCTTGCATTAGTAATGGCATTAATCAGTAGCTTTAAGAACAGAGTAATAGACCCAAAGACAATAGTTTTCGGTGAAGTAGGGCTTGCAGGAGAAGTAAGAGCGGTATCACAGGCAGACAAAAGAGTACAGGAAGCTAAGAAACTTGGTTTTACAACGTGCATAATGCCTGCTGTATCCAAGAAAAATCTTACAGAAATCACTGGAATCAATATAATTGGGGTAAATAATATAAAAGAAGCTGAAGAACTTATTTAAAAAAGTTGACAACTGATATTCGTTAGATTAGAATAACAAGGTAAGAAAAAGTCCAAAAGGACAATAAAATAATAAAAGCGTTGATAGAGACAGTAGTTGCCTTGCATAAATAATGCATAGTGAACGTTATAGAGAGTTCGGATAAGGTGGAAGCCGAATACAAGTAGCAGGTATATGAACATCACTCTGGAGTTGCAGCCCAAAGAACGTATAAAGTTTAGTAGGCGCTGACGGTATCCACCGTTAAAGGGAACACATATTAAAGGAGAAATCCTGCGTATGCTGTAAAAGGGGGTTAACGAAAATACAGGCTTTCGTCCTTTACAGGGCGGGAGCCTTTTTATTTAGTGCTTACACACTAAATAAAAAGTGCTCCATAGTGGACGCACAATAAAATAAATACACAGATATCATTGGATGTTTTCGAAAACAATGCAGATAGGATATGCGACAGATTTTTCTGCAAGCAAACAATAGGCAAATTTTCGTAATTTTGCGAGCATAGTGTACAGCGATAAAACGACTGTCTGAGCGAAGCGAGTTTAGTTTTTCGCTGTACCATAGGCGGCGGAGCAAAATAAGAAAATTAACGTGTTTGCTTGCAGAAAAATCTGTCGCATACCGGGAATACATTATTTTCGCAAACATCTGATGACAAAAAAGAAAGGAGATTGAAATGTACAAGAAGGTATCAACCAATTTGAACTTTGTTGACAGAGAAAAAGAAACAGAAAAATTCTGGGATGACAATCACATCTTTGAAAAAAGTATGGAAAATAGAAAAGAAGGACCAACATATACTTTTTATGATGGACCTCCAACAGCTAACGGAAAACCACATATCGGACACGTATTAACACGTGTAATTAAAGATATGATCCCTAGATACAGAACAATGAAGGGATATATGGTTCCAAGAAAAGCAGGATGGGACACACACGGACTTCCTGTAGAACTTGAAGTAGAAAAATTATTAGGTTTAAATGGAAAAGAACAGATTGAAGAATACGGTATGGAACCTTTCATTAAGAAATGTAAGGAATCTGTATGGAAATACAAGGGAATGTGGGAAGACTTCTCAGGAACAGTTGGTTTCTGGGCAGATATGGAAAACCCATATGTAACTTATGATGATAATTTTATTGAATCTGAATGGTGGGCTTTAAAGACTATCTGGGATAAGAAATTATTATACAAAGGTTTTAAGATTGTACCTTATTGCCCAAGATGTGGCACACCTCTTTCATCACAGGAAGTTGCACAGGGATACAAGGCAGTTAAGGAACGTTCAGCTATCGTAAGATTTAAAGTTGTTGGTGAAGATGCATATTTCCTTGCATGGACAACAACACCTTGGACTCTTCCATCTAACGTAGCTCTTTGTGTTAACCCTAATGACACATACTGCAAGGTTAAAGCAGCTGACGGATATACTTATTATATGGCAGAAGCTTTACTTGACACAGTATTAGGAAAGCTTGCAACAGAAGACGAAAAAGCTTATGAAGTATTAGAAACAATGAAGGGTGCTGACCTTGAACATAAAGAATATGAACCATTATATGAATGTGCAAAGGCTATTGCTGATAAGCAGAGAAAGAAAGGTTTCTTTGTAACATGTGACACATACGTTACTATGAGTGATGGTACAGGTATCGTTCATATTGCGCCTGCTTTCGGTGAAGATGATGCTAATGTAGGACGTAACTATGACCTTCCTTTTGTACAGCTTGTAAATGACAAGGGTGAACTTACAGAAGACACACCTTATGCAGGTTTATTTGTAAAGGATGCTGATCCTAAGGTATTAGTAGACCTTGACAAGAGAGGACAGTTATTTGATGCACCTAAGTTTGAACATGATTATCCACATTGCTGGAGATGTGATACACCATTAATCTATTATGCAAGAGAATCATGGTTTATTAAGATGACAGAAGTTAAGGATAAACTTGTTGCAAATAATAACACAGTAAACTGGATTCCAAAATCAATCGGTGAAGGACGTTTTGGAAACTGGCTTGAAAATGTACAGGATTGGGGTATTTCAAGAAACCGTTATTGGGGTACACCACTTAATATCTGGGAATGCTGCGATTGCGGATGTCAGGAATCAATTGGCAGCCGTGCAGAATTAGCAGAAAGAAGTGGAAATCCTGATAATGCTAATGTTGAATTACACAGACCTTACATTGATGAAGTAACATTTAAGTGTAAAGAGTGTGGTGGCACAATGAAGAGAGTACCTGAAGTTATTGACTGCTGGTTCGACTCAGGAGCAATGCCATTTGCGCAGCATCATTATCCATTTGAAAATAAAGATTTATTTGAAAAACAGTTCCCTGCAGATTTTATCTCAGAAGCTGTTGACCAGACAAGAGGATGGTTCTATTCATTAATGGCTGAATCAACATTATTGTTTGATAAGGCTCCATACAAGAACGTAATCGTACTTGGTCACGTTCAGGACGAAAACGGACAGAAGATGAGTAAGTCAAAGGGTAACGCAGTAGATCCTTTTGAAGCATTAGGACAGTACGGTGCCGATGCCATCAGATGGTATTTCTACACTAACTCAGCTCCATGGCTTCCAAACCGTTTCCATGGTAAAGCAGTTCAGGAAGGACAGCGTAAGTTTATGGGAACACTTTGGAACACATATGCGTTCTATGTCTTATATGCTGAAATTGATCAGTTTGACCCAACAAAATACACACTTGATTATGATAAATTAAGTGTTATGGATAAATGGTTATTATCAAAACTTAACTCTATGGTTAAGGCAGTAGATGAAAACCTTGGTAACTACAGAATCCCTGAAGCCGCAAGAGCATTAGATGATTTTGTAGATGATATGAGTAACTGGTATGTAAGACGTTCAAGAGAACGTTTCTGGGCAAAAGACATGCCACAGGATAAGATTAATGCTTACATGACATTATATAAAGCACTTGTTACAGTATCAAAGGCTGCTGCACCAATGATTCCATTTATGACAGAAGATATTTATCAGAATATCGTAAGAAGCGTAGATGAAACAGCACCTGAAAGTATTCATTTATGTGACTTCCCAGAAGTTAATGAATCTTACATTGACAAAGAATTGGAAGAAAACATGGAAAGAGTACTTGATATTGTAGTACTTGGTCGTGCATGTAGAAATGCATCTGCAATTAAGAATAGACAGCCAATTGGAAAGATGTTCGTTAAGGCAGAATTTGAATTATCTGATTTCTACAAAGAAATCATTGAAGAAGAATTAAATGTTAAGGAAGTTGAGTTTACAGATGATGTAAGAGCATTTACTTCATATTCATTTAAGCCACAGCTTAGAACAGTTGGACCTAAATATGGTAAATTCTTAGGCAAGATTAAAGAAGCATTATCATCATTAGACGGAAATGCAGCTATGGATAAGATTAATGCCGGAGAACCTTTAACATTCGATTTTGACGGCAACGAAGTAGTTCTTGAAAAAGAAGATTTACTTATTGATATGGCTCAGGTTGAGGGATATGTATCAGAAAGCGATAATAATATTACTGTAGTACTTGATACAAAACTTTCAGATGAACTTATTGAAGAAGGATTTGTTAGAGAAATAATCAGTAAGATTCAGACAATGAGAAAAGAAGCTGATTTCCAGGTAATGGACAAAATTGTGGTAAATGTGGATAAAAACGATACAATAAAAGCTATAATTGAGAACAATCTTGACGAAATTAAGTCTGAAGTGTTGGCAGATAATGTCATATTTGGTAAAATAAACGGGTATGAAAAAGAGTGGAATATTAACGGCGAAAAGGTAACTTTTGGCGTAGAAAAAGCTCTTTAGAATTTGACTTGAAATATTTGGCTATAAAATTTATTAAAAAGAGAGAAGCAATGCCTGTCATTGTTTCTCTCTAATAGCATAAAAAAGGAGATTTAATATGGCTAAGAACGAAGGTATGGAAAAGCATGAAGAATTCAAGGCAGAATTCAAGAAGCGTGTGAAAGAACAGGCTAAAATGCTTTACAGAAAAAGCCTTGATGAAATAAGTGACAGACATAAGTTTGTATGTGTTGCTTATGCAGTAAAGGATATTGTAATCGATCAGTGGATAGCAACTCAGAAAGCATATGATGAGAAGGATGCTAAGATTGTATACTATTTATCAATGGAATTTCTTATGGGCCGTGCTCTTGGAAATATGATTATCAATCTTTCAAGCAGAGATGAAATCAAGGAAGCTATTGAAGAATTAGGACTTGATCTTAATGTAATCGAAGATCAGGAACCTGATGCAGCTTTAGGTAATGGTGGTCTTGGTAGATTGGCAGCATGTTTCTTAGATAGTTTGTCAACACTTAACTATCCGGCTTATGGATGTGGTATCAGATACAAATACGGTATGTTCCAGCAGAAGATTGAAAACGGATATCAGAAAGAAATACCTGAAGACTGGTTAAGACATGCTAATCCATTAGAAATCAAGCGTGAAGAATATGCTTGTGAAGTTAAGTTTGGCGGATATGTAAGAGTAGAAAACAGAGACGGACGTAATTATTTTATTCAGGAAGGCTACCAGTCAGTTAATGCTATTCCATATGATATGCCAATCGTTGGTTACGGAAACAACGTAGTTAATACATTAAGAATTTGGGACGCTGAACCTGTAGTACACTTTAATCTTGATGAATTTGACAAGGGTTCATATATGGCTGCAGTTGAACAGGAGAATCTTGCAAAGACTATTACAGAAGTTCTTTATCCTAATGACAATCATTATGCAGGTAAGGAATTAAGATTAAAACAGCAGTATTTCTTTGTTTCAGCAAGTTTACAGACAGCAATTAAGAAATACTTAAAGAATCATGATGATATTAGAAAATTACCTGAAAAGGTAGTATTCCAGATGAACGATACTCATCCGACACTTACAGTTGCAGAACTTATGAGATTATTAATGGATGAATATAACTTAGAATGGGATGAAGCTTGGGATATTACAACACATGCATGCGCATACACTAACCATACAATCATGAGCGAAGCTCTTGAAAAATGGCCAATTGAATTATTCTCAAGATTACTTCCAAGATGTTATCAGATTATTGAAGAAATCAACAGAAGATTTTGTATTGAAATCGAAAACAAATACCCTGGAAATCATGATAAAGTTGCTAAGATGGCAATTATCTATGATGGTCAGGTTAAGATGGCTCATCTTGCAATTTGTGCAGGTTTCTCAGTTAACGGTGTAGCAAAACTTCATACAGAAATTTTAAAACATCAGGAATTAAAAGATTTCTATGAAATGATGCCGGAGAAGTTTAACAATAAGACTAACGGTATTACACAGAGAAGATTCCTTCTCCATGCTAATCCACTTCTTTCAGAATGGGTTACAGGAAAGGTTGGAGATGACTGGATTACAGACCTTCCAAAGATTAAGGGAATAGAAGTATACGCAGATGACAAGAAAGCTCAGGCTGAATTTATGAATATTAAATATCAGAACAAAGTACGTCTTGCAAAATACATTAAAGAACATAATGGTATTGATGTAGACCCACGTTCTATTTTTGATGTTCAGGTTAAGAGACTTCATGAATATAAGCGTCAGTTATTAAATATTTTACATGTAATGTATTTATACAACCAGATTAAGGAACATCCTGAAATGGAATTTTATCCAAGAACATTTATCTTTGGTGCAAAAGCAGCAGCAGGTTACAAGATTGCTAAGCTTACAATCAAGTTAATCAATAGCGTTGCTGATGTAATTAACAATGATGAATCAATTAATGGAAAGATTAAAGTTGTATTTATTGAAAACTACCGTGTTTCAAATGCTGAAATCATTTTTGCGGCAGCAGATGTTTCAGAACAGATTTCAACAGCATCAAAAGAAGCTTCAGGCACAGGTAATATGAAGTTTATGTTAAATGGTGCTTTAACACTTGGAACAATGGATGGCGCTAACGTAGAAATAGTTGATGAAGTTGGCGAAGAAAATGCATTTATCTTTGGTTTATCTTCAGATGAAGTTATTAACTACGAAAACAATGGCGGATATAATCCAATGGATATTTTCAACTCAGATATGGACATTAGAAAAGTTCTTATGCAGTTGATTAACGGATTCTATTCTCCAGATGATCCTGAAAGATTCAGACCAATTTACAACTCATTACTTAACACTCAGGAAACAGATGTTGCTGACAGATACTTTATTCTTAAAGATTTCAAGTCATATGCAGCAGCTCAGAAGAGAGTTGAAGAAGCTTACAGAAACGAAGAAGGCTGGGCTAAGTCAGCTATGTTAAATGTAGCTAATGTTGGTAAGTTTACATCTGACAGAACAATCGAAGAATACGTACAGGATATTTGGCATCTTGAAAAAGTAAAAGTTAAAATGGACGTATAGATTACAGAAAATTGTGAAAGTGTCACAATAGATATAATCAAATATAATTAAAATGAAACCCCAAAAAGTTAGAATGTAATGTCTGGTTTTTTGGGGTTTTTGTATGCACTACAATCATATAAATGATTTTTGAAAAATAAGTTAGTATAAGGGATTTTTAGGAATAACCAAATGACAGATAGAAAAAAGTTTATTATGCTAATATTATTTTCGATTTTTTTCCCGTTAGTTATAGGTAGTGTATGTGTTCTTGTAAACGGAAACAAAATATCTAGGGCTAAGCCCTCAGGGAAAACAATATTAGTGGATAATAAAAACTACAGCTTTGAAATGGATATGGAGAACTTCATATCTTACGTTCTTATGGCGCAGATGGACGAAAGTGAGCCGGAGGAGCTTTTGAAAGCTAAGTCTGTTATTATTAGAACTTATATTTTGTACAAAATGAAGGACAAAGCTCAAATAGCAGCTTCAGATTTGGGAATGGAATATAGAAATTATGGGGAGTTAAAAAACAGCAGATTTCAGGATTTTTGCAGGGAAAACATTAAAAGCCCCAAAGGAATGGCTGCATATTTTACAGGTATAGGTTCTTATAAAATATATAATGAGAAAAATAAAAAAATTAAAAGAATAGTAGACAAAACAAAAGGCAAAATAATAAAGAAACAGGGGGAGACTATTTTGCCACTGTTTCATAATATAAGTAATGGGAAAACCAGGTTAGGGGAGGAAATTATTGGAAAGGAATATAGTTATCTAAAAAGTGTTATATGCCAGAATGACATAAAGGAGAAGGAATATCTTTGCACAAGGTATTTAACGGTTAATGAGTTTAAGGAAAAACTGTCAGCTAATGGCATTGTTGTATTTAAAGATGGGAAGGAAATTCTAAAAAATATAAAAGATAAGAAGGAAATTATTAATCTGATAACTGTTGAAAAAGACAAAGAAGGCTATGCTTTAAAAATAAGAATGGGGGATACTGTTGTTCTGGCAGATGATTTTTCAAAAGCCCTCGGTCTTAATTCTACAGATATGAGCATAGAAGAATATGAAAAGGGAATAAGAATTACAACTAAAGGCAATGGTCACGGTTTTGGAATGAGTATAAGCTATGCCAGATACCTTGCAGGTCATGGCAAGCCATGGCAGGAGATTCTTAGCACTTTCTATGATGGGAAAATTGTGGAATATTAAAATTAATTTTTTTGTATAAATCTTCAATTAATGGTACATACTGTTATTGAGGTGATGAGAATGGATAAGAAATTTATAGCAGCAGTTGCAGTTTGCTTTGTTGCATTAGTAGGCGTAGCCACGGGAACTTATTTTCTTGGGCAAAAAAGCGACGAAAACATTGTAAAATTAGGAAAAGCAAACATAACTGAAACAACAGCGGCAGATAAAAATATTGAAGCAGCGGGAAATGTTGTGGAAAAAGAAACACAAAAAGAAACAGCAATGGAATCTGAAACACCGAAAGACAGAGAAGTTGAACCGGGAGGTTATTTAACAGAAGAAACAACTAAGGAAAAAGCCGTAAATAACGTAGTGGAAGAAAACACTCAGTCTAATGTAAGCAAAAAAGATTACTTGTATGGACTTTCATCAGAGGCAGCAGCCCAGATTAAAACATTAAAGTTTAACAAGAACAGCAAACTTATCTGGCCTGTTGAGGGTAGCATTATTATGCCATATGATGTGAAAAATACAGTATATTACGCAACATTAGATGAATACAAAACCAATCCTGGAATTGTAATCCAAAGTAGCAAAGGCACTGCAATAAAGGCAGCGGCAGATGGTGTTATTACAAAAATAACACAAGATGACGAACTTGGCGTTGTTATCAGTCAGGCAGTGGGAAATGATTATATCGTAAACTACGGTCAGACCATAAATCCTGAAGTAAAAGAAGGAAGCTTCGTTGAAGCAGGCCAGACTATCGCCTATGTTAACCAGCCAACTAAATATTACTCCAAGGAAGGGGATAATATTTACTTCTCAGTAGAAAGAAATGGAAAAACAAAAGATCCTTTAAATTATATTGATTACGAGGACTAATCACAAAACCGGAATAAGTGCATACAATAAGGTATACAAAAGAAAATATTAAAAGCTGCTCACTTTTGTGACAGCAGGCAACAGGGTTAAAAAAGGAAAATCATAAACAATTATTCTAATGATTTTCTAAAATCCGTACCTGTTGTTTATAATAGATTGTGCTATCATGTACCTGAAAAATATGTGGTAGCACTTTTTTTGATATTTTCAATCAG
>OLRA01004127.1_pt1 | contig 11866 bp, 9 predicted proteins | sample 1673011 | NCBI WGS metagenome assembly OLRA01 (sample SAMEA3136746, study PRJEB25190) | human gut metagenome | reverse complement strand
TGAAATTCTTGCAGAGCTTTGTATTGTCCACGTGCGGTCCGCGGCAGAGATCTGTAAAATCGCCCTGGTCGTAGACGGAGATCGTTCCGTCCTCCAGATCACTGATCAGATCCAGCTTGTACTCGTCGTTCTTAAAAAGCTCTAATGCCTCTGCCTTTGAGATCTCACGTCTGTAGATCTTCTTGCCCTCTTTGCAGATCTTCTTCATCTCTTTTTCGATCGCCGCGATCACGTCATCGTTGACTGCGTTCTCGCCAAGATCGATATCATAATAAAATCCTTCCTTTACGACCGGACCAACCCAGAACTTTGCTTCCGGGTATAAGTGCTTGACTGCCTGTGCCATTACATGCGCGCAGGAATGATTGAGTGTGTTCAGTCTCTCATCTGCTTTAAAATCTACCATTTTCTTCATTTCCTTTCGCTATATAAAAATAAGTTTCTGTAGGAAGTATCTCCGATTCTCTGTACAACATAAAAAATCCCTGATACTGCATTCCTACAATATCAGGGACGATATACTTATCGTGGTTCCACCCATCTTCATCTCTCCATCCTATCAGACATCAAACTTCTTACTGCCTGTCCATTCTGGAGAAATCTCATTCTTGATGATAACGGTATCACCGGACCGGATTGGGGTCACTCAGAGCTGGTCTTCACATAATTCTTAGCCGGAATGCTCACACCAAACGCCTTCCTCTCTGTGACTTTTTCTTATGCTACTCTTCTCTTCATCGTTTTGACTAGGGTCATTCTATACCCTTTTCTTCTATCTGTAAAGTACTTTTTACAGTTCAGATACGGCGGACTATCTTCCGCAGCAGTATTTGTATTTCTTACCGCTTCCGCATGGGCATGGATCGTTACGTCCGACTTTTTTGCCTACATGAACAGTGCCGGATTTCTTCTGCTCTAAGAATAAAGCTCTTCTCTTCTCATCATCAAAAATCTCTTTCCACTGTGGTAATTCATATAACCAGTCTGCCTTTGCGTCAACCATGTTTTTGTATAATTTTTCTTTGTCAAAAACAAGGTTAACTTTTGTATCTTCTTCCATGGTGTCGATTGGATTAGCCTCTACCAAGCTGTCGTTGATTCCGTCTAAGAATCCTGTCATCTCCATAACACTGAGGTTGTACTTCTCTGCAAGCTCTTTTACAGTTCCTTCTACTTTCTCATCAGGATTTGTTAAAAGCTGTTCGTATACGCCCTTCTCTAAAAGGAAGTATCTCTGCCAGAATCTCTGTAATTCACCTCTATCTGCTTTCTCATTATAGGCAACTTTCTGCCACTGTTCCAATAATGCCATGTTACATTCCTCGATTTCTAATTATAGTATATTTGCATCATGCATAGATGCATTTGTTATTATAGCAAATATTGATGGGTTTTTCAAAGGATTTTTTTAGGTGGGATAAATGCCTTGAATGAAATTTTAAATTCCACATCTATGCTGAATTTAGTCTTTCTCTCTTCTTAGATCTATCTTATGATTTTAATATCTCCTATCTGCAGTAGAAACGAGGTATTTATGAACAATTCAAAAACTGCTACTCAAAAACATATGACCCTGGATGACCGTATTTCCATTGAGAAAGGATTGGATCAACACCTGTCTCTCCGTTCCATTGCCTTACAGTTAGGAAAAGATCCCACCACCATCTCCAAGGAAATCAAAAAGCACAGGTCTTTCCAGGAACACAATCGTTTTAATGAACCTGCTAACAAATGTGCTTTGGCAAAAGATTGCAAAAAGAAAAATATTTGTGGTACCTATGCCCCTGTTTGCAAAAGGATGTGCAGATCCTGCAATCATTGCAACTCTCACTGCGAGGACTTTATTCCTCGATCTTACCATTGCAGTTTGCTGGATAAAGCCCCTTTTGTCTGCAATGGTTGCAGTAAAAAGAATCCCTGCCGCCTCGATAAAGCCTACTACCGCTCATCCACTGCACACAGGCAATATAAAACCATCCTTGTGGAATCAAGAGCAGGTATTAACATTTCGCCTGCTGACCTTGTTGCTTTGGATGAATTGGTAACCCCTCTCATTCTGCAGGGGCAGTCTCCTTACATGATCCTCCGCAATCATCCGGAAATTGCTCTATCTGAAAAAACTCTTTATAACTACATCGAGTCCGGAGCTCTTAGTGTGAAAAATATCGACCTTCCTAAAAAGGTGAAATATAAGGTGCGTTCCTGCAGTTCTTCTGAAGCTGCCGATCTGACCATTTATGAAGGACGTACTTACAAAGACTACCAGGCTTTTTTAAAGGAATTTCCTGACACAAGGGTTACGGAAATGGATACTGTCCTGGGCTGTGAAGGTTCAAAAAAAGTGTTACTTACCCTTCACTTTGATTGTTGTTCCCTTATGATGGCCTACCTTCTCGACAGTAAAGAGGTCTGTCATGTAAAAGCCATTTTTGACTCTATCGAACGCTCCTTAGGAACTTTTTCATTTTCCTCTGTATTCTCTTTAGTCCTGACAGACAGAGGTGGTGAATTCCGGAATCCTGCCGCATTGGAATGCGGACAGGAAAACCTGATTCGTACAAGCATTTATTATTGCGATCCTATGTGTTCCTGGCAAAAACCTCATTGTGAGAAAAACCATGAATATATCCGTAAAATATGCCCGAAAGGCACCTCCTTTGATGACTACTCTCAGGAAGACATCACTCTGATGATGAGCCATATCAACAGTTCTCCCCGGCAGAGCCTGGGTGGAATGTCACCCTTGAAGCTTGCAAAACTCATGCTGCCTTCAGAGGTAATAGATTACTTTGGACTTACTGAGATACCAGATGATGAGATTGTATTGACACCGGCATTATTACAAAAATAGAACCAGACATTACATATGAATCTGCGGATAAGAGTCTTGCATATTTTTTCCTCCAGGCAAGTGGAATTTAGTCTTACAGGGCACGATTCCAGTTGCCTTATCAGTACGCCTTTTTCCAGTAAATGCACAAACAATGTCTGGTTAAATTCCACTTTAAAGGGTTTGACGCATTTCGTCAAACCCTAAAATATAGAATTTAGTCCTCCGTATGGAATTTAAGTTTACGTGCGGAATTTACTTTTTCACTCAAGCCCAATTTCTGGACAAAGCCAGGTGGAGAGCGGAGTGACATTGCTTCTCACCGGAGACGGAAATCTGGATGATCTGTTTTCACACATTGGCTGATGAAACTAATCTTCTAAGCTCGCAGTTACCGAGCAGCTGATCCCAAAAATGCTCAAGAGGAATCTCTTCATACTGGCAGATCAGGCTGCAGTCTAAGGCTCCATGGGCGACGATCAGTACATTTTTTCCGGAAACAACTTCCGGCGTTAAAACATCGTGGATAAAAGAGCCGCTGCGGGCATACAAATGCTCAAGACTTTCCGCACCATCTACAGCATGATAATGGACAGGATCATGGAACAACGTGTATACCGGACATTCCGGTTTCTGTGTGACATGTTCTGTTCCTTCATACATGCCAAATCCCATCTCGCGGAGGCGGTCGTCCGTCAGGATCGGCGTGCCGCTCCCTTCCAGAAAAATTTCAGCAGTCTCCTGCGCACGCTGCAAGGGCGAACAATAGCAGATATCAAATCGCAGATCCCCATACTTTTTCCGCGCGTCTCTCGCCATCTGGCGGCCTTCTTCATTTAAAGGAATATCTTCGCTTCCCTGCAGGCGGTGGACTGCATTCCAGTCAGTTTTTCCGTGTCTCATGATATATAACATAATAAACAATATCCTTTCTTCTTATAATAGTAAAAATCATAAACGCATTGCGGACTCAATTCCCGGTGCGATTGAATTATATCCTATATTTTGTTAAAATGAAACCCTGATCAGAAAACAGCAGCGGCACAACGCAGGAAATTGCATGACAGCTATTAATTTTACAGGAAAACTACCGATATATAAGTTAGAAAAATAAGCGTTCCGGCATTTACAGAGATCCGGACCGCAACCATGGAAGAACACAAGCTTATGCACACGGAGGTGTAGAACAATGGCAATAGAGGCTATGAAAGGGGCAGGGATGTCCTACGCGGGAAGTTCATCCGCATCAGATGTAAAAGCAGAGAGTCAGGCAAAAGTGGAAACTGCATCCAACGCAGCAGCTTCTGACGATCTCATGAAGAAAACCATTCAGATCGACACGAAAGAGACTGACAAAAACGGCAAAGACGGAAACCGGGATGACGGTCAGGCAAAGCAGACGATCTCCGAGAATTCCCAGATCAGGAAAGCAGTTGACGAGATCAATAAGAAGGCGCACAATTCCGAGGCAGTCTTCGGAATCCATGAAGCAACCAACCGTGTCACCATCAAGATCGTTGACAAAGACACGAAGAAAGTCCTGAAAGAATATCCGCCGGAGAAAACTCTGGACATGATCGCAAAAGTCTGGGAGATGGCAGGATTATTAGTGGATCAGAAACTGTAGATCACTGTCCAAAAGACAGGAGCAGCAATAGACAAGTGACAGATGCAAACAGAAAATGATATAAATAAGTTACAAAACTGAAAGGAGCAGGATTATGCCAATCAGAATCACAGGTTTGAACTCAGGATTAGATACCGAAGCAATCATTTCCGCATTAGTATCTTCTTACAGTTACAAGACCAATAAATACAAAAAAGCACAGACCAAGCTCTCTTGGAAACAGGACGCATGGAAGACTTTAAACACAAAAGTTTACAGCTTCTATACAAGCTTGGACAGTCTGCGTTTCTCTAAAAACTACAATTTGAAATCAACCAAAGTATCTGATTCCACAAAAGCGACGGTTACAGCCAGCAGCTCTGCACCAAATGGTACCCAGAAGCTCAACATCCTTAAGGTAGCACAGGCAGGATACCTGACCGGTGGTAAATTAGATGACAGCACTACAACCGGAACCACACTCGCTGAGTTGGGCTACACAGGCGGAAACGGTACGATCACCTTGACAAAAGGTGATGGCACAAAGAAGACTATCGAAGTCAGCCAGGGCACTACGGTCAACAGCTTTATCAATTCTTTGAAAGAAGCCGGCGTGAATGCAAGCTATGATGATATCAACAAACGTATCTTCGTGAGCTCCAAAGATACCGGTAAGGACAATGACTTTACACTGACCGGTGGCAATGTGGATGGGGCGAATGCGTTGACGAAACTGGGATTGAATGTAAAATCAGATGCAACAGACGCAACCTATAAAACCTACATGCAGTATTATGGTGATGGAACGCAGTCAGGTATCACAGCAAAAGTAAATGAAGCGATCAAAGCCTATCAGGATGCCCAGACCGCATATAAGACAGCTGATGCCCAGAATAGCAATATAAGCGCAGGCTATGGTTACGCATCTGCATACGCGGCAATGAAAAATGCATTTGCAAAGAGTAAATTAGATCCAGCACAGCAGGAGCAGTTGACACAGTTACTCCAGATGTCTGCAACAGACCGTGCACAGTCTGTCATGGACAGCAATGGCAATATTTATAAGACTGAAAAGACAAACGATGATGGAAGCGTCATTTATTCTTATACAGATGCAAGTGGGAATAAAAGCTACATCCAGAGTGAGACAACTGATTCTGTAACAAAATATTATACTGCTACAGCAAGTGAAGTAAAATACAACAAGATTACTGCATCAGACGGCAATGAGTACAGTGAAGATGAGAACGGACTTTATGTAGATAAAGACGGAAAAAAATATTTTGTGGACGGCAGCAATTTAGTTGAGACAACCGGAACAAAAGTCAACGGCAGCTGGGAAAAGACAGCTGATGGAAAAACGGTTGCTTTTGAAGACAGCAAAAAAGAAGAGGCGACAAAGACCGTTTATACAAAAGGTTCTGACGAGTTAAGCAACGCAAAATCCGGAACGACCGCTTATACAGATCTGGCAAAAAAGGCACAGGATGAAATGAAATTGTCAGACGAAGATATGAGTTCATATCTCTCTACATTGGCAACGAATGTCAGCACAGTGAATACTTATGAAAATACGGCTGATACCACTTTAGAGGATAGTAATGAGTATTCCAGAAAGAGCATTATCGATAAAGTACATAAGGCTTATGCCCAAAATGCGGCACAGGGCGTAACAGACCTTACCAATACATTTGCCACTGCTATCGCCACTAACAAAACGACAATGAATACCAGCCAGAAGACCATGGATAATAATCAGGTGCTCGCTGATATTGCCGCAATGGAAGACGGTACAGAAAAAGATGCTGCGATTGCTTCATTTGTAAAACAGGTACAGTCAGCACACGACATTGCAAATAACACAAGTATTGAATACAATACAGATGCCAAGAAAATCGATGGCTGTGACTCTGAGATCTATTTAAATGGAATCAAATACACAGGAAGCTCTAACAGCTATTCCATCAACGGTTTAAATATTACAGCACAGGTAGTTACCGATGGAAAGGCAAGTGATGCGAATGCGATCAGTATCACAACATCTACTGACACGCAGGGAATCTATGATAAGATCAAGGACTTCCTGTCGCAGTACAACAGCCTGATCAATGAGATCACATCTCTGTACAATGCAGATTCCGCAAAAGGCTATGAACCGCTGACAGATGATGAAAAAGATGCAATGTCTGACACAGAAGTAGAGAAATGGGAGCAGAAAATCAAAGATTCTCTGCTGAGACGTGATGATAATCTGGAAAGCCTTATGAGTGCCATGACTTCTGCAATGAGCGGCGCGGTTGAGGTAAATGGAAAGAAATATTATCTGTCAAACTTTGGTATCAAGACATTGGGTTATCTGAATGCACCAAAGAATCAGCAGAATGCATATCATATTGATGGCGATGAAGATGATGCTAATTCTTCCGGTAATGCAGATAAGCTGATGACTGCAATTACCAATGATCCGGATACTGTGATTAATTTCATGCAGGGACTGGCAGAAAATCTATATGATTCTATCCATAAAAAAATGCAGTCATCATCATTAAGCAGTATTTATACGGTTTATAATGATAAAGAGATGGCATCAGAGTATAGTGATTATACAAGTATTATTAAAAAGTGGGAAGAAAAATTACAGGACAAAGAAGATTATTATTATAAAAAGTTCTCTTCTATGGAGACGGCACTTTCTAAACTGAATAGCCAGACATCATCATTAAGTGGTTTATTTGGCGGTTGATATTTGGTATAATGGGAAATAGAAATACTTAGAATTATAAGTTAAAAAGCAGAGTGGATAGAATATATCTGCTCTGCTTAATACACAGTGAACATCAGGAGGGTACTATGTTAGCGAATCAGGGATATGCAGCGTATGCTAACAACAAAATCATGACAGCGTCACCGGCGGAGCTGACACTGATGCTGTATGAGGGTGCAATTAAGTTTGCGAATCTTGCAATAACAGCAATAGAAGAAAAGAACATTGAAAAAGCACATATTAACATTGTTAAAGTGGAACATATTATAGAGGAATTTCAAGCAACTTTAAATCACAAATATCCGGTTGCTAAAGATTTTGACGAGGTATATTCGTATCTGATGAATCGGCTTCGTGAAGCTAATATGAAAAAAGACAAAGAGATTATGGAAGAAGTGTTAAAACATCTGCGTACCATGCGCGACACCTGGAAAGAAGTGATGCGTACCGGTAGAACACATTAATTGGAGAATGGTGCTATGGCAGACAACCAGTATATTACAATCATGCTACAAAGCCTTCACAAGAAAGAGAAGGTTTTAAACAGCATCATACAGATCAATAAGCGTCAGAAAGAAGAACTGGAGAATCCATCTTTAGATCCGGATGACTTTGATAAGACAGTAGAAGAAAAGTCAGAACTCATAGAACAGCTAGAGCTGTTGGATAATGGCTTTGAAAAGCTTTATGAAAAAGTACGTGAGGAACTGCAGACGAATAAAGAACTCTATAAGGATGAAATTCTTCAGATGCAGGGCAGCATACGTGCCCTGGCAGAAAAAAGCATGGAGATCCAGGCGCAGGAAGCACGCAACAAACAATTGATGGAACAGAAATTTGCCAGCGTAAAAAAACAGGTGAGGGAAATCCGTTCCAGCCAGAAAGTGGTCAATCAATACTACAAGAATATGATGAAAAAAGGCTATGTGGAGCCACATTTTCTGGATAATAAAAAATAATTGATAGAAAAAAAGAAAAAAATCTTTTTTACTATAAAGTATTGGAGAGAATCTCCGATATATAAGTCAAGTAAAGAAAATTACTTGCAGGTGGAAGTTCAAGCAGAGCGTACGGCTGGGAGAATAGAAACCTAATACAACAAAAAACAAGTACATAAAGTACAGATGCAGCATGGACGCTGCATTACATTCAAGGAGGAAAATAATATGGTAGTACAGCACAATATGACCGCAGCTAATGCGAACAGAATGTTAGGAATTACAACTAGCGCACAGGCAAAATCTTCAGAGAAGTTATCTTCTGGTTACAAAATCAACCGTGCAGCAGATGATGCAGCAGGATTAACAATTTCTGAAAAAATGAGAAAACAGATCCGTGGTCTTGATCAGGCTTCCACAAACGCTCAGGATGGTGTTTCTTCTGTACAGACAGCAGAGGGTGCTTTGACAGAAGTTCACTCTATGTTACAGAGAATGAACGAGTTAGCAGTTCAGGCAGCTAACGGAACAAATGCTGAATCTGACCGTCAGGCAATCCAGGATGAGATCGATCAGTTAACAACTGAGATCGACCGTGTTGCTGAGACAACAAAATTCAATGAGATTTATCTGTTAAAAGGTGATAAATCCGGAACAACAAAGACTAATACTGTTGCAGCTCATGATGCGGGTCTTGCTGGAAAACTTAGTGAATCTGTAGATGGAAAGACAACATTTACGGCTGATGCACTTGCAGTAGGAGATAAAGTTACAATTGCAGGAAAAGAGTACACATTAGTAGATTCTGCTGATACAGCAGATTACACTGATCTTAACGGATTTACTGCTCAAGCAGGCGATAAGCTTACAAAAGATGGTGAAACTTATACATATGTAGATGCAGCCAGAAAAACACCTGCTGGTCAAACAGCCGCAGCTGCAGGCTGGTTTAAAGACAGCAATACTACTACAGGAGCAGATACAGTTACAGTTGCAGCCGGTGATAAATTAACACGAAGTGGAAAAACAACTACTTTTATGGGAGATGCTGTTGCAACAACAATGGCTAAAACACTTTCAGAGGCTCAGGCTGAGATTAAAAAAGCAGCTGCTAATAGTAAGGTCACGATTGATGGTACGGAATATACAATTGCAACAACAACAGATTTGAAAAAGAAGCAAGCTACAGCGGATGATCTTGCAAATATGGTATCTTCAGATTCCAATATTAAAGTTGGAACGAATCAGTATTATGTTGTACCAAAAGGATCAGAGAAAGATTCAGAAATAACAATTGATGATGCTTACAAAATGATGGCTAAAGAATTAGAGACAGCCAGCAGTATCGGTGCTGATGAGAAGACAAAAGCAAGTGTAAAAAATAATGGTGATGGTACGTTTGAAATTACACAGGGTAAAGTGGAAGTAAAGAAATCTCTTTCCTTCAGCTTACATGTAGGTGCTGACGCAGATGCAACAAATAAAATCAATGTTGATATTGATGCAATGAGCGCAGCAGGTCTTGGAATTAAAGGAATCAATGTAAAAGATGATTCAGGTGTTGCAGCAACATATGCAATTGATGCAATTGCAGATGCAGTAGCTAAAGTTTCTTCTCAGAGATCTGCACTTGGTGCTGTTCAGAACAGATTAGAGCATACAATCGATAACTTAGATAACGTTGTTGAGAACACAACATCCGCTGAATCCCGTATCCGTGATACTGATATGGCTGAAGAGATGGTAAACTACAGCAAGAACAACATTCTTGCACAAGCAGGTCAGTCTATGCTTGCACAGGCTAATCAGTCTACACAGGGTGTACTCTCTCTGTTACAGTAATTTGTGTAAAATGCATCAAAAAAGAAGCCCGCAGTTTTGTGGGCTTCTTTTACTAAGCTATTGCTGGAGCTTTTTCAATTCATCAATTGATAGACCAGTAGCACGAGAAATATTCTCTAAAGACAGTAGGTTAAGTTCCAATAGATGACGTGCAGTATTAAGGATGCCCTTTTGAATTCCACTTTTTTCACCAGCTTCAACGCCAGCTTCATACTCCGCTTTCCGAAGTTTCTTCTCTTCTTCTTCCTTGTCATATTCAAATATACTCATACTGATAACCTCCGCGCGGTTCTTTCGAAGAAAATCCGCAAGAATATTTTCTTTGATACATTCATCAACAGCGCATTCCACTGCCTCGTTCAGAGACATGTCGGCTGTGTATTTTCGCACCTTTGCAACATATTGCGCATATTCCCTTAATGTTTTGCAATGTTCCATAAGAAGGGCATTGTGCCCCTCGTTGATATTTAAGACAGTTACGATCAGTTCCAGTTTTGGCTCACCCGACAGATGTTCAAAAGCAGAGGAAAGTCTGTGTTCAAAAACATCGCAAACCGGATCAGAACCATTATAAAACTCAATGAAATTAGGGGCAGGTATCTTTTGCAGGCTGGACGAGTATAAAGATTTTTGATCCAGCATTTTTTGATATTCACTGCTAATATAAAATAAATCACGAAGAGGCATATTTGGGTTATAAGTTGACTGATGTTCATACAGATACAAATTGGTATCAATAATAAATGCCAGATCGTTTTTTATTCCCATATAGATAGCGTTTTCCAAAGTAACAATCTCTAAATCATCAGGATTCGTATAATCTCTGCTGTTTACTGCATTGTAAAGCGAGAGCAGATTCTTTTTGTCTGAAAATAACATCCGGAAAACAGTATCTTTGTAGTTGCGATTTGCAGAAACTGCTCCTGCTGTAGTTGATTTGTAACGATCTTGTGGTCGCATTGCCATAGGCTTTCCTCCTTATCACGGTGGACGGCAGATGCACATAAATGCATCGTGCCTCCGGCAGGAGAATAGAGCATTGTAAAAATAGTTTTCATCCGTTTCCTGCTTTTAAATTGGTTAATGGGTAATAAAAGCATAGATACGAAATGAATGACACCGATTGTTTTTGATAATCGAGTGCTTCCTAGAATACAGATGGCTCATCAGCCACAAAGATTTTGTAAAATATGCTTTGGGATATTGTATCATACCAACATCAGAAAATGCAATGGAGAAAATAGTAAAATTTTAAATATTATGAGTACTAAAAAAATGAATAAAAGCATTCATTCAAATCTCCGCAACAGTAGCCCAAACAAAAGAATCATGCTACAATGAACAAAGGAAGATAAAAACAGCAGAAATGCCATAGAATAACGAAGGAGATCATCAGACATGAACATAAATATTTTATATGAGGATGAGGAGGTTATTGTCTGCGAAAAACCGGCGGGGGTTGCGGCGCAGACAAGACGGTTAGGACAGGCGGACATGGAAAGCCTTCTGAAAAATTACCGGGCAGGAAAGGGAGAACAGCCGTATATCGGGGTGGTACACAGGCTGGATCAGCCGGTGCGCGGAGTGATGGTTTTTGCCAAAACAAAAGAGGCTGCGGCGGATTTAAGCCGCCAGGTGCAGACAAAAATGGCAGATAAATTTTATTATGCGGTGACAGACGGTGTGCCGGAACAGAAAAAAGGTACATTGGAAGATTACCTGCTCCGGGATGGAAAAACAAACACTTCAAAAGTGGTATCTAAAAGTACGGAGGGCGCAAAGTCAGCAAGGCTGGACTATGAAGTGACCGCACAGAATAAAACGAACGCCATTCTCCGGATCCGGTTAGACACCGGAAGGCATCATCAGATCCGGGTACAGTTAGC
>OLRA01004126.1_pt1 | contig 11868 bp, 9 predicted proteins | sample 1673011 | NCBI WGS metagenome assembly OLRA01 (sample SAMEA3136746, study PRJEB25190) | human gut metagenome | reverse complement strand
TCATCAACATTGCTAATAGCTTCTTCTTCATACGTTTTATACTCACTTGCCTTTCCGTCCTTCTCTGTTATGTATTTTCATCGATACATATCGTTTTATTTCAATTTGTATCACACCAACTGGTACTATTCTATCACACCCTTTAACATTTTTAAAGTTATTTTGTAACAAAAATTTAATTTTTTGTTACAAAATAACCGTATAAAAAGGCTGCCGTCACCTGTTATATGACGGCAGCCTTCATGACTGCAATGCTTTATTTCTTTCTGAAGAACAGTCTGTTCATCGCGCTGAAAATCGCTCTTACAGAGGAACGTGTGATGTTGGAACTGATACCAACACCGAAAGCTTTCTCGCCTGTTTCTGAATTCATCAGTTCAATATAGGATGCAGCCTGAGAATCGGAACCGGTTGTCAATGCATGCTCCTCGTACATTGTCAGTTTGGTATTGAAACCACCCTGGTTGCACAGTGCATGCTTAACTGCATCAATTGGCCCGTTTCCGAAGCCTTCGATGGTCTTTAACTCATCCTTGAATGTATAAGTCAGAACAACCTTTGTATCGTAGCCTTCTGTTGTCTCGGAAATATCTTCTGCGCGCATCTTCTTGAAATGCAACGGATATTTTGCATTGATATACATCTCTCTGAACTTGTCCATGATCTGTGACGGTGATACTTCACCCTGACGCTCAGAAAGTAACTGAATCTCATCAGCCAGCTCTTTGTGCATCACCTTCGGGAGTTTGAAACCATAGTAATGATCCATAACAAAGGCTACGCCGCCCTTTCCGGACTGACTGTTAATACGAACGATCGGTTCGTACTCTCTTCCAAGATCTGCCGGGTCGATCGGCAGATATGGAACTTCCCAATACTCGGAATTTCTCTGTTCCATCGCATGAAGTCCCTTGTTGATGGCATCCTGATGAGAACCTGAGAATGCTGTGAAGACCAGCTTGCCTGCATATGGATGACGCGGATCAATATCCATCTTGGTACATCTCTCATATACATCTATAATCTCATTGACATTCTCAATATCCAGTTCCGGATTAATACCCTGTGAAAACATATTGTAAGCAATGTTCAGAATATCGACATTACCTGTACGTTCACCGTTTCCAAATAATGTACCTTCAATTCTGTCTGCACCAGCCAGCAATGCCAGTTCAGAAGCAGCCACACCGCAGCCTCTGTCGTTATGCGGATGAATACTCAGCACAATCTTGTCACGCTCTGTAAAATGTCTGGACATCCATTCAATCTGGTCTGCATAGACATTCGGTGTTGTCATCTCAACTGTTGCAGGCAGATTGAAGATGATCGGATTCTCCACAGTCGGCTGCCATACTTCCTTGACTGCCTCACAGATATCCAGCGCAAAATCAAGCTCTGTACCTGTAAAGCTCTCCGGCGAATACTGAAGCTGGATATTGCCGTCAAAGCCTTCCATATACTTCTTCACCATCTTCGTACCATCAACTGCAATCTGCTTGATCTCTTCACGATCCATATTAAAGACCACATCTCTCTGCAATGTGGATGTGGAATTGTAAATATGGATAATGACATTCTTGCATCCCTGAATAGCCTCAAATGTTCTCTTGATCAGATGCTCTCTGCACTGGATCAGGACCTGAACCTTGACATCATCAGGAATCAGATTTCTCTCAACCAGTGTTCTCAGAAAATCATATTCAATCTGAGAAGCTGCCGGGAAACCAACTTCGATTTCCTTGAATCCCAGTTTCACAAGCAAATTGAAAAATTCAATCTTCTCTTCAACAACCATTGGCTCGATCAGTGCCTGATTGCCGTCTCGCAGATCCACACTGCACCAGATCGGTGCCTTCTGGATCTCTTTGTCCGGCCACTGTCTCTCCGGATAATGAACTACAGGTACTCTCTTATATCTCTTATAATTTAACATTTTATATTCCTCCGTTAATCACTGTATTTGCGCATGAAAATAAAGCCAAGGAATTCCATCAGCTTTAACTATCTGCGGACCTTTCTGCTGCATCTCCGTTAGTTATCTTACGATCTATGAGTGACGGAGTCGAAGGACCACTCCATATACAATTAACTTAAACAATGTCGGACTTAAAATACTAACCCCATGTCTTTCATTCCTTTTCAATCTATTTCCAGACGAACTTCGTCTAAACATTACTTTAGCAAAAAAAAGTGCATCTGTCAATATTCTGTGTATAAAAATGCGGTGTGCCGCCCGGATATTCACAAGGAAAGGCCGAACAAAATGTTCATCACTGGCCGCTTCCGCTACTAAATCTCCGCTCCGTTTCGATAAGTGCTGAAGCACCTGTGACTAAACATTTTATTCGGCCTCTCCTATGCGAGTACTATTTGCTCAATACAATATGTATTTTTATTCAAATGATAGATGACCCGATCATTTTTATTTCCGCACCGATGCGTATGGGCTTTCCGCTTACGGATTTATAGTTCTTCGAGTCGTTCTCTGATAACCAGTTCCAGTTCTTTCAGGGCTGCGTTTTCATCGTTACCGTCACAGGACAGCGTTATCATATCCCCTGATTTGACGCAAGCTGACAGAACACTCAGTACGCTTTTGGCATTGGCCTCTGTTCCGTCTGCTGTCGTTATTGTAATATGCGATTGAAATTTTGTTGCGGCTTTACACAGAATACCTGCAGGTCTCAGATGAAGTCCCGACGGGTTTTGAAGCTGCAGTTCTACACTTACCATCTTCAGTGCCTCCCTCAATATCCTATTTTCTATTCATCACTGGTCTTAGAAATCACCACATGTACATATGCATCTGCGGCCAGTTCCAAATTATCATCAAAGATAACCGTCAGCGGCAGGTCATATTCTCCCTCACCATAATTGCTCACATCGATCAGCGCTGTCAGATTATCTGTTGTCAGACTGTTAATCTCACTGGATATTCCTTTAACTTTCAATGTTACTGCCTTATCAGAAGACCCTGGCCCGCTCTTTTGATAAGTATAGGCTGTATTACTGCCCTTCAGCGATATCTTGCTCAGCGGCAGTTCAAAGGATGTCTCTGTAATCTGCTGAATATCCACAACCAATGCAACTGTTGCTTCCTTATCCGTAAATACAACACCATCCGGAAGCTGCTCGGCAAGATTCTGTACAATCGATATGGAATCTTCCACCTTGCTGTTCTTGCCTGAAATATCATAATCCTTCAGTGTTACCTGACTGATCTTGTCCAGATTTTCCTTTCTTCCGGCAACAGTCACCTCTTTCGGTTCATAGGCTGCCGAAACCATCTTGTATCCATGCGCCACCTGTCCCGTTACACCAAAGTCCACCGGCACCGTCTTTGTCTCATAGATTGGCACAGTGACGCTGATATCAGTCTGTGAAATATTCAATGTAGAACTCGATACCTCACCCTCGCTCTGATCCAGCAGCTTCAGCGTCGTATTCGTCGTCACATCCGTTGTATTACCACTGCCTATGCTGACATTGACACTGGCCTCGTTAATCTTATTGACTACCGACTCAGGACCGGATACTGTAACCATATTCGGTGTTGCCACACCCTGACCGATATAATAGCCCTCAGAAACCTTGCCATTCGTATTCACTTTGACATTTAACGACTTCTCAACCAGATCTTCTATTTCAACCTTGAGTGCTGTGCTGCTTCCAATTGGTGTGATCTCAAGACTCGGATATTTCGGGCATGAGACATCCACCATGACCGCACCTGTAATCGACAGTGTGGAAAGATCTGCCACTGCCAGAAGATCATCCTTCGACAATCGATTGACCACCGAGGTCTTTCCCTTGACCTTGACACTGACTGTATTGCCGCCTACATAGCTGTAGGCCTTACCTGCTTCAGTAATCTGATCTCCATTCACTTCCGTCACGCTGATATCTGAAAATTCACGGGTATACACCGGATCTTCAATGCTTAAAACGACAATCCATACCAGAATTGCAAGAGCCAATGACAGAAGTTTCAAACCAAAATTATGCGTCAGTCTTTCTCTCATTCTTAATCCTTCCCATCAGCTTTTTACGTTTGCCTTCTTCTATTCCCTGTGTAATCTCTGAAAGTTTCTTCTTCAATTCATCCTGTCCAACATCCCGCTTCAGCAATCCGCCTTCCGCAATTGAAACAGCACCGGTTTCTTCCGAAACAATAATCGTCAGACTATCGGAGACTTCACTGATGCCAACGCCGGCACGATGTCTTGTTCCCAACTCCTTACTAAGTTCCATATTGTCACTCAGCGGCAGATAACAGGTCGCCGCTACAATTCGCTGGTTCCTTATAAATACCGCACCATCATGGAGCGGTGTATTATGTTCAAAAATATTCATCAGCAGCTGACTGGATATCTGTGCATCAATGGGAATACCCGTACGCTCGTATTCATTGAGAATCACCTGCTTCTCCATAACGATCAGCGCACCGGTTTTGACCTTGCCCATCTCATATACGGCACGTACAATTTCGGAATTGATCTTGTCCAGACTTCTCCTGTCCTCCTCTGCACGCACCGTTGCCGGACCGAAAATAGAGAAGATAATATTCTTCCTTCCCAGCTGTTCCAATGCACGTCTGAGCTCAGGCTGAAAAACAATCACAACAACCGTCACAAGCACACCTGCGGTCTTCGACATGATCCATGTCAGTGTTGTCAGATGAAAGAAATAGGAACCCAGAGCAAAAACCGTCACAACAACAATGCCCTTCAGAAGTGTCCAGGCTCTGGTGTTCTTGACCCATATCAGCAGTTCATAAATAATAACTGTGAGGATAAGAATTTCAACAATATAGGTAATATGAAACGACTGCGGCAATCCAATATTCGTCAATGATTTCATCCAGTTATTCATTTCATATCCCCCCTGTCTTTCACTGATTCCCGTTAACTATTCCTCATGATCCTTCGATGCCTGCACCTCTTTGGATGCAAACGCCTTCTTCCTGGAATTCATCTTCACAACATTCTTCTCCGGTTCCGATATGAAAATCTTCGGAACAGCCTTTACATAATAATAATAATCGTCATCTTCAAATTGTATATATTCTTTTCTGGAATAATCTACAGCACATTTCATAAACTGCAAAAATACTGCCAGTAAAGTACCAATGATGATACCCACGTTCGTCATGATTATATTCAGCTCTGTTCCAAATGCCGCTGCACAGAAAAACGTAACAATAATCTCTGCTGCTGCACCGGCCACAATCGCTGCATACCAGGCATAATCAAAGGATAACTGACTGATCAGATAAACAACCGTCATCGTCACTGCTGCCGCAATGGCATAAGACCAGATAGACTTGTCATCGGCTAACTGACCGAAAATCGTGCTGATGGCTTCTGTCGCACCTTCAAGGTTGATGGACATGCCTGTACCTGTCATGGATACAGCCGCACATGCATATCCCAGAAACTTCACCATAAACAGGCCGATCACTGCCGGAACAACCGCATAAGGTGAAAAATACATACCTGCCAGGATCGGGATCATATAATGAAGATTGTACTGCATCAGTACCGGCACCGCCAGCAACACAACACTCTGTCCCGGTGCAAACTTCAAAAACATCAGATACACGATGAGCATAACCACAACTGTCAGAACAGCAAGCAAAACGGACAGCTTTACCATATGTGCTGCAATAACTGCTGCCACGATAAATACCGAAAAACTGCCCGGAATAATCGAGCAGATCAATGCCAGCAATATATTGACCATCGGATTGTTCAAAACTTCAAAATATCCAAGCTGTGAATTGACACAACTGAAAACAAACATCATTCCTATAAACTTGGCAATGATCAGGAACCATGTCTCGTATTCTTTCACAAAGCGATTGATTCTGTCCCTCATCACAAAAATCTCCGTCATCTCTTATCCTCCTGTGATCGGCTGTTCTTCTCACCGCACTGGTCAATATGGCGCAGTATGCGATAATACTTCTTTAACTGTTTATGGCTTGACTGATACTGCCATGCATAATAAATAATACCAATACCCGTATAAATAAGCGCAAGAATCAGGTAAACAAGCAGTACTTCCTTCAGGAACACCATCAACTGCATATTCGCTGCTAATGCGAATATATCCTCAATCTTGCAAACCGCATAGAGTCCTACCATCAGAATATAGGCAACCGTCACACCAATCATGTTCTTCATCAGATGGAGTCTGACATAATCACCAAGAAAATATTCATTTCGTTCAAGATCCGTATGTCCCTGACGCTTCTCATAAATAGAAGCTCTGGTCATCCAGCGGATTTTCTCTTCATTCAGCATAAACTTATCCTTTCCTCTATTATTCAATCCGGGCGTTTCTTCCCGCCGGGATAACCCAAAAGGTATATTGAGTATACCACATTTATACCTTATATGCCATAATTTAGAGAAAAAAAGTAATATGCGATACAGCCGTCTTAATGTACCGTCAAATCCTTAATAACCTCTCCGGCAATGATCAGACCCACAACAGACGGGACAAAGGCTGTACTTCCCGGAATCTGACGTCTCTGTGTACAGGTTCTTGCACTTCCCGGCGGACAGATACAATGTGACCTGCAGCTGTTGGCCGTATCATCAATCGGTGTTAATGCCTTTTCTTTCGAATAAACAACTTTCAGATTGCGGATGCCCCTTTTCTTCAGCTCCCGGCGCATAACCTTTGCCAGAGGGCATACCGATGTCTTATAAATATCCGCCACTTCAAAAGCTGTCGGATCCAGTTTATTGCCAGCCCCCATTGAACTGATGATCGGTGTACCGGCCTTCTGTGCAGCCTCCACAAGCATAATCTTGCCCGTGACGGTATCGATGGCATCCACAACATAATCATAGACAGAAAAATCAAAAGCATCTGCCGTATCCGGCATAAAAAATGTCTTATAGGTATTGACCACTGCATCCGGATTAATATCCAGAATTCTTTCTTTGGCTGCATCCACTTTGTACTGTCCGATTGTTTTTCTTGTTGCAATAATCTGACGATTGATATTCGTCAGGCACACCCTGTCATCATCAATCAGATCCAGTGTGCCGACGCCGCTTCTTGCCAGGGCTTCAACTGTAAATCCGCCGACACCGCCTATTCCAAAAACTGCCACTCTGGCATTTTTCAGTTTTTCCATATTGTCATGTCCCAGCAGTAATTCTGTTCTAGAAAACTGATTCAACATATTTTCCTCCTAAATTCAATGCACGCATTTACAACATTCCTTATCAAAGTCCTTCCTGTCAGGCGTGTACCATCCATTAACCGCGGTATCTGTTAAGTACCGCATATATTTCCTGCGTCCTCGGCCGTGCCAGCCCGCAGGGTACATAGCCACTGCAAAAAGCCTGCCATCCTTTTTTCTCAAATAGTGTTTCTATTTCACTGACAGATTCCCGGACTGTCTGTGCTGACTTTGCCTTTTCCAGAAGATAACGCATAAAATAAGCCAATGCCATTGTCTGCTCACTGTCTGCCAGCTGCTCTGTATATCTCAGATCAACGTTTTCCTTATCAAGCATCAGCATCTCTTTGCCCATGATCTTCACTTTCATTGTACGCGGATGATCTGCGGCACCTGATCCATGCCGTCCTCTCCGGCCGCCGCGTTCTCTGCCCGTGTCCGTCACTTCCCGTTTATGACCGGCTGCCGGACTTTTTCTGTCAAATACCGGCATCTCAAAGGCTGCAGTCTGCACCTGCTCCATAACATGCTGTCCACAGGCATTTTGTCCACAGATGTTGCGGACTTTTTCCGTGATATCCACCACATGATAGCGATCCATCTGGATAACTCTGTCTGCTTCATAAAAGAATGCGCCTGAGCTTCCGGCAACAAGAATTGTCGATATACCCGCCTGCTCATAAAGTGCGCGCATCCGCTCGATAAATGGCGTAATCGGCTCTTTCTCCCGGGAAATCACCCGCTGCATCAGCGCATCCCGCACCATAAAATTCGTTGCCGATGTATCTTCATCGATCAATAACAGCCGTGTCCCCGCCTCCATGCTCTCAATAACTCCCGCAGCCTGAGAAGTGCTACCGCTGGCATCCATCGTTGAAAAGCAGGTCGTATCCCTGCCATTCGGAAGATCATTGATGAACATGGAAATATCTACATTTCTCACAGAACGCCCATCTTCCGCTCTGAGCTTCACTGCCGTATTGTCTGTGATAACCAATTCCCTGCCATCACCGCCGATATGATTATACACACCGTTTTGCAGAGCCTCCAAAAATGTAGACTTGCCATGATAACCGCCGCCGACGATCAGCGTAATGCCCTCAGGTACAGCCATTCCTGTTACCTTGCCGCGATGCGGCAGTTCAACCGTCTCTGTCATTGAATCCGGTGCCGTAAACGGAACGCTTCCTGTCATCGGCAGTTCTGACACACCGCTCTTTCTCGGCAAAACAGAACCATTTGCCACAAAAGCGACCCATTGCCTCTCCACAAGTATCTTCCGCAGCGCTTCCTGATCCTCTGCCAGCCAGACAGCCTGTTCCACTGCCCGATGATCAAGCCTTCGCCAGCACATGGCATTCTCGATGCACTCCGGCAGAAAATCAAATAATATCTTCTCCAGCTCCTTGGCCTGAATCGTCCTTCCAAAAGCCGGAAAACCCACATGAAATCTGAGAATAATCCCTTCCCCGTCAATTTCACAGGCGCTTCGCTCCAGTACCTCCTGGCCGCACCGGCTGATGCTCATCAGACCGCTCTTGCCGGATCCCCTGGCCTTGAAATTGCATTTTTCAAACTGTCTCCCTGCTTCACGGACAATATAATCTCTGAGTGCTGTTTTTGCATACGGATTCTCATAATATCGCTCCGGGATCCTGGCCTGTCTGTGAGACAGCTCCACATGCAGACTGGAAGGTGAGGCAAACGGATCTCCCTGCACATGATCAATGGTTAATCTATATTTTTCAAACTGCCAGGTTCCTGCCAGTGCCTTATAGGCCGGATAGCTCCGCCTGTCCATCCCCCGCAGTTCATTTCGAAGCTCTTCAGCTGTTCGCATTCCAAAAATCTCCTTTCGGCCATTTTGACTCTTACTATTTTATTACAACTCATTCTCCCGGTCAATCACTGAACGAAAGGAATTCAACAAAGTACGCATCTGAGTCAGCAACGTAAAAAGCTGCCTTCCGGGAACTTTCCGAAAAGCAGCCTGTAAAGTAAAATATGTCATCTGTTACAAAAACATCAGCAAATGATACATGGCAAATGCGCATACCCATGCAATGGCGCACTGCAGAATAACCACACCAATGGCCCATTTCTGTCCCAGCTCCCTTCGTATGGATGCAATGGCAGCTACGCACGGCGTATAAAGCAAACAGAATACAAGCAATGCTGCCGCTGCTTTTGTCGATATCAGCGATGTCAGTGCAGTTGTTGTCCCAAACAAAATAGATAATGTGGAAACAACGCTCTCTTTGGCAATAAAACCAGTGATCAATGCTGTTGATATTCTCCAGTCACCGAATCCAAGCGGCGCAAAAACAGGTGCGATCACACCGGCAATACCGGCTAGGATACTGTCTTTGGATTCTGTCACCATATTCAGATGCAGACTGAATGTTGTCAGGAACCAGACAATAATCGTTGCCAGAAATATAACCGTAAATGCTCGCTGAAGGAAATCTTTTGCCTTATCCCACAAAAGCTGCAAAACATTCTTGGCTCCCGGCATTCTGTAATTCGGCAGCTCCATAACAAAAGGTACCGCATCCCCTTTGAAAATACTGTTCTTCGCAATCATTGCCACCAGAATACCGACTGCAATACCGCCAAAATAAAGTGCAACCATAATCAATCCACTGTACTCCGGGAAAAATGCCGCCGTAAAAAATCCGTAAATCGGCAGTTTGGCGGTACAGCTCATAAACGGAATCAGCATGATCGTCATCTTACGGTCACGTTCCGATGGCAGGGTTCTACTGGCCATAACCCCCGGTACTGAACACCCAAAGCCGACCAGCATCGGTACGATACTTCGTCCCGAAAGACCGATCTTTCTCAACAGCTTATCCATAACAAAAGCCACTCTGGCCATGTAACCTGTATCCTCCAGAAGTGACAGGAAGAAGAACAACGTCACGATGATCGGCAGAAAGCTTAACACACTGCCGACGCCATTAAAAATGCCGTTAATAATCAACGAATGCAGGGCATCATTCACATTCCATGCTGTCATTCCCGCATCTGCCAGTTCCGTCAGCCATCCAATGAACTGTTCAAGCATTCCCTGCAGCCATGCCCCGATCACGTTGAATGTCAGCCAGAAAACCAGCGCCATAATACCGATAAAAGATGGAATAGCTGTATATTTGCCGGTAAGGATCTGATCGATCTTACGACTTCTCTCGCGTTCCTTGCTCTCATGCGGTTTGACCACGCATGCTTCTGTCAGGTGCTGGATAAATGAAAAACGCATATCCGCAATGGCCGCTGCACGATCAAGTCCGCGCTCCTCCTCCATCTGACAGATAATATGCTCAAGCATCTCCTGCTCATTCTGTGACAGTTTCAAAGCTTCCAGGATGCCGCTATCGCCTTCCACCAGCTTTGTGGCCGCAAAGCGCACAGGGATGCCGGCCTGTATGGCATGATCTTCAATCAGATGCATAATGCCATGCAGACAGCGGTGAACCGCACCGCCATGATCACTCTCATCGCAGAAATCTTTCCTTCCGCGGCATTCCTGATACTTCGCCACATGCAGCGCATGACTTGCAAGTTCCTCAATACCCTCATTCTTCGCTGCCGAAATCGGTACAACCGGAATTCCAAGAAATGTCTCCATCTCATTGATATCAACGGTTCCGCCATTGCCGCGCATCTCGTCCATCATATTCAATGCCAGCACCATTGGTACATCCAATTCCATCAGCTGCATGGTCAGATAAAGATTTCGCTCTATATTGGTTGCATCTACAATATTGATGATTCCCTTTGGGTGTTCGTCCAGCACGAAATTTCTGGTCACGATCTCTTCACTGGAATACGGTGACATGGAATAAATTCCCGGAAGATCAGTCACAAGTGTATTACTTCTGCCACGGATGTTTCCGTCTTTTCTGTCTACGGTAACTCCTGGAAAGTTTCCGACATGCTGACTGGAACCTGTCAGCTGGTTAAACAGTGTTGTTTTTCCACAGTTCTGGTTTCCGGCAAGTGCAAAGGTCAGTATTTCACTGTCCGGAAGCGGATGTTCGTTTTCTTTAATATGATATTTACCACCCTCACCAAGACCAGGATGTGGGATTGCTTTAGAAATATCTTTTTTGTGTGCTGCCTTCCCTTCTGATGGTTCGACTGCATCACGAATATTCTCTATCTCTATTTTTTCTGCATCTGCCAGACGCAATGTCAGTTCATAGCTATGAATACGTAATTCCATAGGATCTCCCATTGGTGCATATTTCACCATGGTAACTTCTCCTTTTGGAATCAGCCCCATATCCAGGAAATGTTGTCTCAGCGCGCCCTCTCCTCCGACAGAACGTATTGTCGCAGTTTTTCCGATCGGTAATTCACGTAATGATGTCATATCTGCTTTCCTCTTACCTTTCCCTGTTATTGATACTTTTTCTCATTTAGTACGCATAAACTAACCCTATGATAAATGAGAATTTTTGTCAATAGGATTCATAAAAAAATCCCTGCAGAAATACAATTTCCGCCTGTTTTCTCCGGATCTCGTATTCTGCAGGGAGCAACTTTTTTATTTTATTATTTGCACAGTTCTTCAGCCATCTGATCCAGCTGTTCCATATTCTCCTCACTCAGTGAAGACATGATCTTAACGGTTGTATCAAGCCATGTGATATTTTTGCTCTTTTCGA
>OLRA01004122.1_pt1 | contig 11882 bp, 7 predicted proteins | sample 1673011 | NCBI WGS metagenome assembly OLRA01 (sample SAMEA3136746, study PRJEB25190) | human gut metagenome | reverse complement strand
TTGGCTCACTTTGATTTCTTTCCCTGTTAACAGCCCTTGCCAATCTTTCACCTGTTTCAACCTGTATATATAACGGCACCACAACATCTTCACCATAAAAATCAATCATCTGCTCATATGATTCCAAAGTACCAATATACAAATAATCTCCGTTATTTAAATCTATCTGGCCGTCATCAACTGTAAAATAACTCCATATTCCATACACAGTATTATAATCTCTGCACTCAATAACCTTTTTAGCCTTTTTCAATTCTTCAAGCTTATTTTGGTCAACAAAAAAATATTCCACCCCATCTTTTTCATTAACCCTCATAGGTCTTGTTGTATAACCTACAACAGTTTTTAAATTTAATTTTTTATTTTCTTTTAAGCTTTGGAAAATAGTATCTTTTCCGCTACAGCTTTTTCCTAACACAAAAAATATCTTTGACATTATTTCTCCAATTTATTTTACAACTTCAATAGTTTTATTTGAATTATCTTTTAAACCGCTAATATTCATATTTGCTTCCAAATACACTTTAATCTGTTCCAATAATTCTTCTGTAATCACTTCACCAGGAACAACCAATGGGATTCCCGGCGGATAAAGAAAAACAAATTCACCTGAAATGCAATCCTTTGAATCAAACAGATTAACTGTATTTTTTTCTTTCAAATCTGTTTCGTATATTGAATACATTCTTTTATTTTTCAGTAACTCTACAGAAATATTTTCATTCTGCTTTTCTTCCAAGGACTTATCTATTTCCATTAAAGCCTCTGCCAATCTTTCAAGTTCTTTATAATCATCGCATATAGTAGTTATCCCGAGCACATACTTTAGTGAATCCATTTCAACTTCAATATTATACTTGTATCTGAGAATATCCCCTAACTGCTTACCTGTTATTCCACTATTATTTACATTAATAATAAGCTTCGTTACATCTACATCAAAAACATTATTTTGATTTTTTAATTCTTCACATGGTATTGAAATATACTTACACTTATTAACATTTTTTTTGATTTTGTTAATAACATTCAACAATTCATCATATCTTTGTTGACCATTTTTCTGAATTTCCCTAATACACTTGTCAATGCTACACATTAGCACATATGAAGGACTACTTGTTTCATATATAGACAACATTTCCTGCACTTTTCCTGCATCAATTCTATCGCCCTTTAAATGAAGCAAAGCTGTCTGTGTCATTGCCGGCAAAGTCTTATGTGTGCTTTCGATAACTAAATCAGCTCCCAACTTATAAGCCGGAACCGGAAGTTTCTCACTTATTCCAAAATGGGCTCCGTGGGCTTCATCCACAATTAAGACTGTATTATATTTATGAACTACTCTTGCAATTTCCTCTATGTCAGATACGATTCCATCATAAGTAGGGGATGTAAGAACAACCGCCTTTACATCTCTATTTTTTTTCAAAATATTTTCTATTTCGCCTTTATTATAACCACCATTTATTCCGTACTTAGCTATATAAGACGGATATACATATTCCACGTCTAAATTACGCAATTTGGCACAATTATAAACTGCCTTGTGACAATTTCTTCCTATGATAATTTTATCTCCTATATTAGTAACTGCACTAATAGCAGCTAAAATTCCACATGAACTTCCATTTACCAAAAACCAAGTTCTGTCCGTCTCAAAAAAATCGGATGCATTTTTCATTGCATCCAATATTATCCCTTTAGGATTATGTAAATTATCAAATCCATCTATTTCCGTAATATCCACTTTATATGGATCAATTCCATCAAAAAGCCTTTCATTTCTTTTATGCCCCGGCATATGTAATGGATATCTTCCATTTTTACTATATTCAATTAATTCATTGTAAAAATTCTTCTTCTGACAATTGTAGTCTTCATTATTATCTTTATAATTATTTCTACTATTATCTTTATAATTATTTCTACTATTATTGTTATAATTTTTATAACTATTACTTTCCATTACATACTCCCACTAACTATTCGCCAAAGTTAAAAAATGAAATCTGCTTATTTGTATAGTCTCCTCTATTAAATCCTTCAAGAAATACCTCAAGTGAAACAAATTTTTTAATTCCCTTATCACTTATAAAAGGAATATCTATATTAAATATTACATTATTTTTTGTTTCATTATCTTCTCTATTCATAAGCTTCTCAACAACAGTAATTGGAACAGAAAACTCTGCGCTGCATTCCATAAAATTAAGTTCAAAATTAGCTTCAAACTGATTTTCACTTCTATATACACTGTCAATATAAGCTCTATTTATCTCAGATTTGGTAGCTTCCTCTATTACCGGTTTAGTCCACCCATTCTTTCCTAAAATCATTACAGGATAAACATTATTAATAATTCCTATTGCACCTTCAGGAATTATATTCTCCTCGTCTATCTCACGCTCGTAACCCTCCAACAATTCCTGCTTTGTTATGTTATTAATTATATTCTCGCTTAAACCTGACACAAAAGAATCTATCTTTTTCAAAATAGGCTGCATCACTCCTATTCTCTCCAAAGATACCATAAAAATATTGTGCGCCCAGGCATACTCCTGCGCCTCTCTTGAAAAAGCAGTGGCGCTAAAATAACAACCGGTGTAATTATATCTATCGCATATATTTCCCATATCTCCCTGTATTGCGTAGTTAGTTTCAGAAATATCTGCAATAATTCCTCCAAAATCGCGTACATGCATTAACTCAACCTTATTTTTTGCATAATACTTATACTGAAATATTATTCTTAAAGGAAATATAAAAGCTGTTGGAAGATTTAACTTTCCATAAGAATTAATACCATGGGAACTACTTCTCCCCGGTATATTCTGCTCTACAATATTAATATAATTGCTGTCCTGTAATAATTTTTTAACCTTTTCTTCGAATATTATTTCTCTTGCCTGATGCTCTTTCATTTAATTTATCCTCTTGTAATCTTGTTTTAATTATTTTACTTTTAATTATTTCTATGTGTGCTAGTGCTATAAATTTGTTTTGGAGTTAATTCTATTTATTCCTCCACTCACTGGGTGATATACATATATTTATATTACTATTTTTTATATTAGTAAGCAATTATTTATGGCAAAAAAAAACTAATGGAAAATCCATTAGTAAATAAAAATAATGCCCAGTTCCGGAATCGAACCAGAGACACGAGGATTTTCAGTCCTCTGCTCTACCAACTGAGCTAACTAGGCACATAGTTGCGGGAATAGGATTTGAACCTATGACCTCCGGGTTATGAGCCCGGCGAGCTTCCAGACTGCTCCACCCCGCGATATTTAATTAAAAAGTAATGGGCAGAGAAGGATTCGAACCTTCGAAGGCAGTGCCAGCAGATTTACAGTCTGTCCCCTTTGGCCACTCGGGAATCTGCCCATTGCTTTAACAATATATACTTATACCATATAAATGCTTAAAGTGCAAACGTTTTTGTGATTTTTATAAGATTTTTTGCAATATTTTTTATTTTCATCTACTTATTTAGATAACAAATTTTTATTTTTTAGAAAATTAACACCTAATACAGCTGCGTAATATAATTGTGGTATTATTTAGTTAATATGATTAAGGTGACAACGCACCTAAAGTTTGATCACATATGAATTAATTTAATTATAACACTCAAAACATAACTGATACAAAGTAGAATATTCTTTCCCAAATAACTGATGCAAAAATGTTTTATTATATATCAAAAAACTTCCTACCGGCAATTTCCCGGTAGGAAGTTTTATGTTCGCATTAAAATATTTTAAACCTACTTATGATATATTACTGAACTATTAGCTTTTACGGTTACTGTTACAACATTGTTTTCCTGAACCACTTTTACTCTGCCACAGTTATAGAACTCTCTTGATGTTTCAATTAATCGTTCAAAGCTTTCACCATCTTCCACACCTAATGTCCAAGTTGGAATTGAAACTGTTTTGTCTGTATCTGATGTATTAATTGCCACAAAAGCTGCATTGTCCATATCAAAACGTCCATAGCACAGCAAATCTCTCTGCTCAACTAATGGCTTGTAAGAACCTGTTTTAAAAACTTTGTGCTGTCTGTGAATTGCAATTGCCTCACGATAAAATTCCAAAATTTCAAAGTTTTCGTGTCCCCAAGGATAAGTTCGTCTATTGTCCGGGTCCGTCCAACCACAAACTCCTGCTTCATCACCATAGTAAAGTGTGGGTGCTCCCGGCAATGTCATCTGCATTACAACACCCTGTTTAAAAATAGCTTCATCAATATCCTGACTTGCTGCCGCTGTTCCTGCTGTCCCCACACGACCAACCATACGGTTAGTTCTTGTAAGAAATCTTGAATGGTCGTGATTTGACAACTCATTCATTGCCACCAACAATGACTGATTCTGCATTCTTGACATCTGATACTGCATTGTAAGCTTAAAAGTTCCCGCATCGCCACGCATTCCCGGATTAGAATTGTCGGAATGCTTATCAACACCTGTTAAAAACCATGTTACCGGATCCATAAAGCCATCATAGTTCATAATAGTATCCCACTGGTCGCCCTGAAGCCATGAATTAGCATCTCCATAATGCTCTGCCAAAATAATAGCTTCCGGATTGGCTTCCTTAACTGCCTTACGAAATTTCTTCCAAAACTCATGGTTAAACTCCTGACTGTGACCTAAATCTGCCGCCACATCTAGTCTCCAACCATCTACATTGTAAGGTGGACTAACCCACTTCTTACCAACTTCAATAATATAATCGCAAAGCTCTTTACTACCTTCATAATTTAGTTTTGGCAAAGTATCAAAGCCCCACCAGCCTTCAAAAGAGTTATTGTCAGGCCATCTGTCTTCAAGAAACTTAAAATATAAATTGTACGGACTATCCTTTGAAATATAAGCACCGGATTTATAATTTTTATTCTTTGTATAAAACTTCTCTTTGTCCATCCACTTATTAAAAGAGCCACAATGATTAAAAACACCATCAATAATTATTTTAATTCCATGGGCGTGAGCCTTTTCAACCAATTCAACAAACAACTTATTACTTGCTTCAAGATTTGCAAGGTCAGTTGTTCTAACCTTATAGCGCTGAGCGTGCTCATTATTATTGTCACCGTCCTTTAATAACTTACCGTTATCATTAACAATCTTTCCAAAATGAGGATCAATATAATCATAATCCTGTGTATCATATTTATGGTTAGATGGAGAAACAAAAATAGGGTTAAAATAAATAACTTCAACACCTAATTTTTCAAGATATTCAAGCTTATCAATAACCCCCTGCAAATCTCCGCCATAAAACTGTCTTGTTCCATCAACAGCAGGAGGCTCCACCCAATTCTCAACCTTTGAAACTCCACGACCAATATAGGCATATTCATTAGTCATTACATCATTAGACTTATCGCCATTATTAAATCTGTCCACCATAATCTGATACATTACAGCGCCCTTAGCCCAATCAGGTGTTTTAAATCCCGGTGTAAACTCAAACTCCCATTCTTCAGAAAAATGTTCACTTGCACCGAAAACATTATAGTATAACTGGCATTGACCAACCGTTCTAAAATGGTACTTTATCATTTTAGTTCCAAGAGCCAGATTAATTGCATAATAATCGAATCTGCCCTTTGTATCCATGTGTGACATTCTCATCTCATATCCATCTATTGCCATAAAAGCCTGATTTACTGCCCCTATTGTAGTTCTTAGAATAAATGTATATGTATCCGACTTTTCATTATATTTGCAAAACTGACTTGAGCCATCGTGAAAAAGTGCTTCCTTTTGCTGTTTCATTTTTATAATCCCTTCTTCTAAAATTTCCGGTTTTCATACAACAGATTTCCCATTGTACAAAATAGTTGCAACAAAATAATAATAAAGTTCTGTTGCAACTATTTAACATTAAAATTTTATACTGTTTCCTCGTTTGTTAAAGAGTCGGCCTGATTATTATCAGAGTCAAATAGACTTTCAAATTCTTCACGGCCAATCTTTTCTTTTTCCATTAACAATGCTGCACTTGCATGCAACTGTTCCATATGGTCTTCAATAATCTTCTTAGCCTTTTTATAACATGTATCAACAATTTCCCTAACTTCCTCGTCAATAACTGAAGCTGTATTCTCGCCATACCCCTTTGAATGAGCCAAATCCCTACCGATAAATACATCATCAGATTCATCATCATAATTAATAAGACCAAGCTTATCTGAAAATCCATATTTTGTAACCATTGACTTAGCTGTAGCTGTTGCCTGCTTAATATCCTGTGACGCACCTGTTGTAATGTCGTCAAGAATAAGTTCTTCGGCTATACGTCCACCAAGGTCAACCATAATCTCCTGTAACATTTTGCCTTTTGTAAGGAACATTTCATCCTTACCAGGCAAAGGCATAGTATAACCTGCTGCACCTGCTCCTGTTGGAATAACTGAAACAGTGTGAACCGGTCCAACATCAGGAAGAACATGGAATAAAATCGCATGACCTGATTCGTGATATGCTGTAATACGCTTTTCTTTTTCCGAAATAATTCTGCTCTTCTTCTCTTTACCGATGCCAACCTTAATCATTGCCTGATTAATTTCGGCCTGTGTAAGAAAATGCTTTCCTGCTTTTGCTGCAAGAATAGAAGCCTCATTAAGTAAGTTTTCAAGGTCTGCACCTGTGAAACCTGACGTAATTCTTGCAATCTGTTCAAGATCAACATCATCACCGATAGGCTTATTCTTAGCATGCACTTCAAGAATCTCTTTTCTGCCCTTAACATCAGGTCTTCCAACAAGAACCTTTCTATCAAAACGTCCCGGTCTTAAAATAGCCGGATCCAAAATATCTACACGGTTAGTTGCTGCCATAACGATAATTCCCTCGTTAACACCAAAACCATCCATTTCTACAAGCATCTGGTTAAGAGTCTGCTCACGTTCATCGTGACCACCTCCCATACCTGTTCCTCTTCGTCTTGCAACTGCATCAATTTCGTCAATGAAAATAATACATGGTGCGTTCTTCTTTGCTTCCGCAAAAAGGTCTCTAACTCTTGATGCACCTACACCAACAAACATTTCAACGAAATCTGAACCTGAAATAGTAAAAAACGGAACTCCTGCTTCGCCTGCTGTAGCCTTGGCAAGAAGAGTTTTACCTGTTCCCGGAGGTCCCTCTAAAAGTATTCCCTTTGGGATTCTTGCCCCAAGCATAATATACTTATTAGGATTCTTTAAGAAATCAACAATTTCCTCAAGTTCTTCTTTTTCTTCCTTAAGACCTGCAACCTTGCTAAAGTCCATATTCTTAACTTCTACAACCATTTTGGCTCTGCTTTTTCCAAAATTAGCCATCTTGGAATTTCCGCCTGCCGCATTGGCATTCATCATCATAATAACAACTACTATAACCACACCCATAAGAAGCATAGGCAAAATATTTGTAAGGAAAACACTGTCTCTTCTTACATCTGCAATGCCTGGCTGTATGTTCTGATTAGTCTTGTCATTAATATCTTTAATATCACTAATCACCTGATTAACATCTGTAATGTATACATACTTAGTTGAGCCATCCTGAAGTTTTACAGTAACCTTTCCTGTAGGCACTTCCTTATTCTGGCTAATATTAAGCTGTGTAACTTTTCCATTCTGCAAATCGTTTAACAAATCATTATATTTATAGTTATTTGATTTAAGTCCTGAACCTGCATAATAAAGCATAACTATAATAATAATTGCCATCCCTATAAAATAAATTCTTGTAAAATTACTTCTTTTATTGTTCAATTCATTCCTCCTATCTGGAATTTTTCAAGTCTGTGTAACTTATCTTTAATGTTCAATTGTATCCGAGCCTATTTTTAAACCGATAATTTTATTAAGTTTTACTGCTCAATAACTCCAATATATGGTAAATCTCTGTAGCTCTGGTCGTAATCCAAACCATAACCCACTACGAATTTGTCTTCAATTTCAAATCCAACATAGTCAACTGTAACATCGTCAACCTCTCTTCTGTCCGGCTTGTCAAGAAGTGTTGTAATCTTAAGGCTTGCCGGTTTTCTTTCCTTAAGCATTGGAATAAGACGGCTTAAAGTATTTCCTGAGTCAATAATATCCTCAACAACAATAACATCCAGTCCTTCAATGTCATCATCCAAATCTTTCTTAATCTTTATTGTTCCTGAACTAACTGTTCCGCTACCATAGCTTGAAACACTCATAAAATCAAGTGTTACAGGAATAGTAATTCTCTTTGCCAATTCACATGTATAAAAAACACTGCCTTTAAGAATACAAATCAAACGTACTTCTTTTCCTGCATAATCCTTACTAATCTGTTCTGCAATTTCACATACTCTTTTATTAATTTCTTCTTCGCTAATCATAACACTAATCTTTGTATTCATAATAAACTCCTTATCATATGTTATTTTAGGTTTTTAATTCCTAATCTTCTTCAATATAATCTGCTCTTAAAATATTCTTTGTAGTTTCAGTAACCTTGTAATACGCACTTATTCTGTATCCGATTACCCAAACCACATGACTTCCATCAGCCAGCAAAAGAATCTCATCCCTTTGCGCCTTTGGAATTTTCTCATTAATAAAATAATCCTTCAGCTTCTTTCTGCCTCCGTTTTCATCAACTGTTATAAAATCACCTGGTCTGCGAGTTCTAACAGTCAATTGTTTTATTTTATCATAATCAAACCATTTCGTATACAATAATTCCTGAATATTTTCAGAAGAAAAACTATTATTTTCAATGGTTATTGTTACATTTTCAGTATTATGAATCTTACCATTCTTTAACAAACACTGTTCCATTGTTTTTTCCTGATTCGATTCATCACTTTTCTTTTTTATTGATATTCCGTGATAAAGTCTTGTTGCCACAAGATTGTATGGCAAATCAACTGTTTTGGACACATTCATATCTTTCAACCCCACAACCAAAAGCACGTGTTTCCTTGTAATATCTTTTAGCTTTCCTGCTCCATTCTCAATCATCTTTCTTACAACCTGATTCAAAACTGCCGGGTGAAGGTTAAATGCCTTCTCATCCAAAACTTCATCCTTAACATATCTGTTATATTCCTCAGCTGCCTGCTTATTTAAATAATCCCAAATTTCATTTAAATTTTCTGCAGCGTTTACAATATTATACTCAGCTTTTTTATTTATATTATTTTTTATATAAGGCAAAAGCTCCAAACGTATCTTATTACGGCTGTATTCTGTTTCTTTGTTGGTTGCATCACTGCAATATGAAATATTTTTAGATTTCAAATAATGCTCAATCTCCTGTCTTGTACAACACAAGAGAGGACGCACAATCATATCTCTTCTAACTGGGATTCCCGTAAGTCCCTTTATGCCTGTTCCCCTAAAAAGATTAAACAGCACGGTTTCGCTGTTATCATTTAAGTTGTGGGCAACGGCAATTTTGATATTGTTGTAACTGTTTTTTCTTTCTTTTGGGTCATTTTTCTTAATGCCATCTTCTTTTGCTGAGTTTTCCTTATTCTCTTTTAAGCTTAGTTTTCGGCTTTCATCTGGTTTTTTAGTCTGATTCTTAGCTTGTTTTTTTTCTTTAATTTTTACTTCTATGGCTCGTTCAAAAAAAGCCTTATATCTTGCCTGACGGCCTGCCTCTTCCTCCGTCATACCTGTCTGCTTAACCATAAGTGGAACATCTGCATCAATCTGCTTAAAATCCACATTCAGCTTTCTACACACATCTTTTACGTAATCAGCATCGTTCTGAGCCTGTTTTCCTCTAATGTGATGATTAATATGCACCACATAAAGAGTCAGATTCATTTCACTGCTAATGTCTTTTAGAAGATAAAGCATACAAATGGAATCAGCGCCTCCGGAAACCCCCAGTATGACGCTGTCTCCATATTGTAATATTTTATTTTTATTTATAAAATTCAATACCTTATTTTTCATATTTTTGTTACACCTTTAACGACCATACGTGTTTTTTGTTATTTTATCATATTTGTACTAATTTTCCCATATCCCGGTGCACAAAACTGTCATATCATCTTTTGGAATTCCTTTTGACATTTGCAAAGCTCTGTTCATAATCTCCAGTGCCATTTCCCTTGGACTGGCAGTTTTAATATCCATAATTATCCTTCCCATTGCCTCCTCTCTATCGGTACACTCAAGGGAATCTACTATTCCGTCGGAAATCATTATAATAAAATCCCCGGCATAAAGTTTTTTCGTAATGGTTTCCATATCAACCTGTTCAAAAATCCCCATTGGCAGGGATGTTGACTTAATGCATTCCACCCAGCCACCTCTTTTTATATATGTGCATGCAGCTCCCATTTTCAGAAACTGGCACGTGCCGGAATATCTGTCAAACAATGCCATATCGACTGCCGCCGGCTCCTGCCACTGATTTCCCATAAGCAAAACTGAGTTAATTAGCTTTAATGCTGTCTGCTCCGTAAAACCACTTTCCAAAAGTTGCTCCAGCAAATCAATTACAACTTCGCTGTAGCCCTCCGCCCTTGGGCCTGAGCCCATTCCATCGCATATGCTCATAAAAGTTGCACCGCTGTCCAGCTCCATATACGTATAATTGTCACCTGACATTTCCTGATTCTGCTTCACCTTCTTTACACTTCCACTTGCCGTAGAGAAATTAACTTGTTCCAAAAAAAGATATTCATTAAAATAATTCATTAGCTGACTATTTTCCTTTACGGAAAATCTCATTGGCTGGCCTATTACATTAGAAATTATTTTGCACATTGCATCTGTTGTAACTTTTGCCCTTTTCTTTTTTCTTGCCACAATGTGAATTTCCAATTTTCCCTTACTGTTCTCCGAAATAGAAACTCTTCTTACAATAATTTTTTCGTCCCTTAACCTCCTTTTCAAATAATTTTCCATACCAAACAGATTTCTTTTTTCCTGTGAAACAGGCTTGGTATAGTATTCAATAATGTCTGCCATTTCATTAAGCTGAATTGCCATTGCCTCCCTTGTTTCCAGCATTTTATTGTACCAAAGGTAGTTAAGCTTCGCCCTTTCCAAATATTGAATCTGCCCATTTGCACAGCCCTTGCACATATTTTCATTGATATCAAATTCCACCGCTGCATCCATAAGTCCCTGGTCGTCCTCCTCAATGCCTGACATATTTTGGATTTTTATTGCCAAATCCTTAAAAGCTTTAGATGTTTGCATCATTTTTTCATTCCTTATAATTTGCTGATGCCTAAGTCTTGAATAGTAATTTTTTCTGCCCTGTATATGCCACATAAAGTTTTTGATTAGTACTGAAAAAATTACTGTGGTAGACCATGTTAGCAGAACAATGGGAATCAGGGCATACAGCTCTTCTTTTATCATTCCATTCATAAACCAGTCCATGGCTTCCATTATTCCTCCAATTAGTGTTGTTATAAAGGCTACCGTAAACGGATTGTATTTTTCGCTAACTCTTTTATATTGCACAAGAAAAAGTCCTGTGGCACCAAGCATCCAGCCGTATTTTACTGCACACAATACCCCCTCGTTTTGTAAAATCACATAAATCATTACCGGCCATCCTAACACCGCAAGCCCTTTTACGTTACACATTGCGCCATACCAACTTTGGACTAACGGATAGTATCCAAGCATTGGAATCATACAGACTCCAACCGCAATCATTAGTAGCACTATCGGTTTTGCTACTTTTTGTTTCATAATCCCTCCTTGCAAAAATTTAGTTTCCCGACTAGTATAAACACCCTTTCCTAATTTTTTTGTCAAAACAATGTATGAAAAGCCTTAGAAATTTCGACAAAAAAGCACCTATACTATTTGATATGATACCTCTAAAGTAGACAGATTAAATATAAAATTCTGTTACTTTG
>OLRA01004121.1_pt1 | contig 11883 bp, 7 predicted proteins | sample 1673011 | NCBI WGS metagenome assembly OLRA01 (sample SAMEA3136746, study PRJEB25190) | human gut metagenome | reverse complement strand
CGATGGAGTCTTTCTGATTAAACCTTCCGAAGTTCGCTTCGGCATCAAACCACATTAGGGCAGGTTTACTTGTTACTACTCTTCTTGTCTGCTTGTGTCCACAAGAGGCACATAGTATGACGCCAACCAGACAAGAGAAGAAAAGAGTACATGTTTTGAGAATATCTTTCATTCGTAGGATATATAATCTGTTTTCGTTCGATATCTGACGTGTTTATAGGGTCACATCAATATAGATAGGCTGGTGATCGGAAGCCATCGGTTCCTTTACCACTTCATAGTTAGTCACCTTGTACAAATAATCCTTATAGCCCCAGATATAGTCTAATGTCACACGCGGATTATCTGACGGGAAGGTCTTCAACGTAGAATCAGACAAAAGCTTCCAACTTTCCCCCATTTCGAGACACTCATCGGAAACGGGACGCATATTAAAGTCACCGGTTATGACCGCTGGTTTATCGTATCCGGCCAAGGTATTCTTAATAATCTCCACAGATTCCAAACGCGACTCCTTGCGTAGCGAGAAGTGAGTGTTACACAGAAGGTAATCTTTGTATTCCAGCAACAAAAACGTGCGCGGTTCTTCTATTCCAGGAAGAGCTATGTTAATATAAGATAGTGGCTTTTCCTTTACCAACGCAGCGATACCATACAATCCTTTGGAACGCTCTACAGCCGGTGCGAAAATAGGATACATGCCGGTAAGGCGAGAGAGTTCACCTACCTGGTCTACATAATCACTACGTTCGGCCATGCTATCTACTTCTTGTAGACCTACATAATCGGGCTTAACCCGATTGATAACAGCCGCTATACGTTCTAGTTTGATAGTATCATCCATACCGATACCGATACGAATGTTATAACTCATCACTCGCAGTGAATGCCTTTCCGTCGTTACCCCACAGCCTATCAATAGACAGAGAGTCAATAATATTAATGCTATCTTCTTCATATTTTTTTATTTCTTAATTAATACAACTACTTTTTGACCTCTTGTATATAAGTGCGCCCAAAGCGGTCTGTTACCCTCACTTCAAGATGCGAACCTGCCCTTTGGGGAGTAGCACGAAAGAGATGACTGGTTTTATGCGGGCTAATCCAATCATAGAGTACACGCTCCTTATCAGAACAGACAGCATAAGCCTGAGGATCATATCCGGTAAAATGAGTCATCTCTCCCATTGACCGTCCATTTTCCCATAACTCCACGCTCCATTGGTCATCCCAATTCCACACATTGGCTATTATATCCTGTGGGTATTCATGACTGCTGCCTACCGGATAAACACGAAACTGATGTTCTATCGGGTAACCGACGCTCTTATATGCCCATCGTACCTGATTGCCATTGACCTCATAAACTCCGTAACCGGCAGGAGTACCGTCCATACAGATGGTGGCCCTCCACCAGGTGCCGCATACAGCAGCAGTATTGTGTTCCATCAGACTGTCACTGAGACAGATATTGAGGTTGGAGTGTGTATGTCCAGAGATAAAATGTGCCTGATACTTCCGTAACAGTTTATACAAAGCAGTTATATTGGTAGTCTCATCAAGCGTAAACGAGTTGTAGGGTAATTTCTTAGACAATGAAGAAGGAATATGTGCAATAAGAAAGACCAAATAATCGTCTGGTACATAGGAAAGGTCTTGTTCCAACCAGCGGAAAGTACGCTCGTCCACATAGCCTATATATTGATAGTTACGATTCACATAAAAGCAGTTGTCTATGACGATGTAGTGAGCCTTCCCCTTATTAAAAGAGTAGTAAATGGGGCCAAACAGTTCTTCAAATTTACTATAAGAATATTCAAAGGTACGCCCACCATAGGTCATGTCATGATTGCCTATGGCCCGATAAATGGGCAAATCAAGTGCCGATACTGTATCAATGTAGGCTGGAAAGAGGTGTGGGGAGTCTCCCACTATGTCCCCACAATCAATAGAGAACATCTCACGCTTTCCGCGATAGTCAGCTAAATAGGCGTTCATATCCTTCAAAAAATCGGCGTATCCCCTTATGTCATCCATAGAGGTAGCCTGCACGTCGGTTTGTACTGTAAAAATGTGCTTCGTATCATCCTGTTTGTTCTTTATCAACTCAAAGTTATAGCTCTCTTTCGGTTGAGTTTGATCTACACTTTGATAAAACTGAGGAATGGTCTTTTCTCTACAGGCAGTCAAATATCCGGCTGGTGTACTAAGATAGACATGACGCACATCACGTTTACCCTCCAACCAATATACCCCATCTTCATCGGTCAATACACAATCCACCCCATCTGTCACCACTACACCGGGTACACCACGACCTTCGCACATAACTCGCCCCCTCAAATCATGAGTAGTTCTTTGGGACTGGGCCATCACCATAATACTCAACAACATGAGTTGTAATAGACAAAATCTTTTCATCTTATTTATATTTTACGTTTATATTTATAGAATTATACTATACAAATTGCTGTTATCAAACTATTGTAGAAACAGTCATTGATATTATATATTATCACAAAAAGAGTTTTGAAGACCTACCATACGACACTCACTGGTGGTGCTTCTTCACCACATACATTATAGGCTACTACAACATAAACTCCTTTCTCCTCACCTATTTCATGCGAGCGATAATATTCTTCCTCATGCTTAGGCTGCACATCATCTATCAGCACACCGTCTCGATACACTCTATATCCCATAATGGCTGATTTGTCTACCGGCGCTTTCCATGTCAAATACTGCTTCCCTGCATCTATCTCCCTACGTAAACTATTCACAGCAGGTGGTATAGGAACATCAGGAAGCGTACCTGTCTTCATGTAATGCACATAAGCGCGATGGATTATAGGTTTTTTTGAACGTGGACTATAGTAATGACTATAAGCAAATGATATAAAGTTCGAGACATAAGGACGCAGTGCATCTATCTGCCGCTTCAACCGTGCTGGAGTAGCCGTTGTCCAAAAGCGCTGATCAAACAATTCTACATTACCCCAGAATTGAATTTTCGGAGTTGCAGGAATTACCCGAGAAAGAGCTTCAAACCATTGTGGGGCTTCCTCTTCCTTAAGAAAGCCTGAGCCTACACAGTCTTGTGGAGCAAAAATATCTCCATCCTTAAAGTGCCCATGCGATAATATGTACTGCCACACCTCAGCACACGATTCTTTCGTGCTTTGCGTACTGTTCATAAAGGGAGAAAGCAGTATGGGCATATCAGGTGTCTGTGTATGAAGAAAATCTAAATTGATATTCAGTGCTGATACCAATTGGTTTCGTATAAGGGGATCTTTACAGTAAGAATCTATGATTTCCCAAACCCAGTACCAACCATACATCGTATCGGGGTAACGGCTTTTGTATCGTTCTATCAATTCTGCTGCAACCCTATTTCCAAGCTCCATCTGTTCGGTCAGCCATTCCTTACTCCAAGTCTCAGGCTTCCACCAACAATCATCGAAGTTTAGTCCTATAATAACTTTGAATCCTGCCAGCCGAGCATTACGCAAGCAATTTTCCATCAGATCATTTTCTGACCCTTTTACTCCTTCCAACTGTGAGGGATAGAATGAGATTCTTCCTTGTTCGGAGGAAAGCACTGTATGCATAAATATCAACATATCCATACCTGCTTCCTTCAGATAAGTAAATTCTTTCTGCCATTGACTATCATCCCACTGAGTAAATAAATGAGGCTGAATAAAAGAGGCACGTATAGGTAACTGATTCATAATCTGAGCGGACAAGGGCACACAAACTATAAGCAAGAGTATAGGTAGGAAGCTGTGTCTTGTTATAAATCGTATATCCATAGTATCAGAAGCTATAGAAAAAGGAACCGCCTATCGGAAATAGGTATCTCCAGAGCAGTTCCTCTAAGAATATATGTCAATTAATTTGTTAATGCCATTATTTATAGCGGTTTGTATCCCACCACACACGCACGTTCATACCATCACCTTGGCCTTGGTTAAGGGAAGGATCCTCAACATTTCCGGTATTATCTCTATATTCAGCATCACAATAGCGAATCTTCTTAATAAATTCACCGTTAGCTGGATTAATAGTAGGCTCTTCACTCTGGAAAATGGGAGTCAATTTGGGGTAACCAGTACGACGGCATTCTGCCCAGGCTTCAATACCATTAGGATAAAGAGATAACCACTTCTGTGTAATGATACGCTCTAGTTTCTCCTCATCAGAAGCTGACTCCACCCATGCCACTTTACCAGTAGTGATGTAAGTCTCATCATCGCCAGTAGAGTAAAGAGAAGCATCCACCGGTTTACGCTCTTCTGCGAATGAAGCACGAATACCCGCCTCATAGTTGTTCTTCGCATTACCCGCACCGTTCCAACCACGAAGAGCAGCTTCTGCTTTCAGCTGGCAAACTTCGGCAAAGTTCATCACTTTAAAGTCTAAGGCGACCTTTACAGAGCCCAAGCGCCCTTCGGTATTCCAAGTCGGAAAAGCCTGAAGGCCATATACACAAGAATTGTTGTCAGGCTTGTTTGCAGCCCAACCGTCATTATCTTGTTCAAGAATCTTAATCGCTGTCAAACCGTTAGGTACACCTTGAAAAGGTTCGCCCTTGTAAGAGAGGGTGGGATTCTTCTGATTGTCCCACCAACCCTTACTCTTACCGAACCACAACGGCATGCGAGGATCGGCAACAGTACTACTCTCCTTCAAAATCTTTTCCATGGTTTTACTCATGGTAAAGCAGTTCCATGTACAAATCATATAAAGTGGATGTCCCCAACTTCCGGTAGCTGTCACACGAACATAAGCATTATCATCATTACTTGTCATAACACCGGCAGCTATTGCAGATTCAGCTTCACTTTTTGCTTTAGCTGCATCAATATAGGATAGACGCATAGCATAACGCAGACGCAAGGAATTGGCAAATTTAATCCATTTCTGAGTGTCACCAGCAAAAATCAAGTCATTATCAGCATTGACAGGCTCTTGCTCGTTCAAGTCCTGTCCCAGAATGTCGGCAGCCTCTTTCAGTTCATTAAACACATCATCGTAAATACTTTCTTGGCTATCGTACTTGGGGGATATGTTTCCCGTAGCAGCTTCAAAATAAGGGATATCCCCAAAAAGATCCGTCATGCCAATAGTGCCATAAGCCACTGTAATACGGGCCATCTGATAAAGATTGGTATAAGCTGGATTCTCAGTTGCCAGTTCCTTGATGACCTTCAGGTGTTTTAAAGTAAGGTAGTAAGGTTCCCAAAAGCCGGGTTGTGCCCAACCATCATTATATCCATATCTACCAGAAGTCCAAGTTCCTTCTGTATTGGCAAAGAATTGACAGTAAAGTTGTGAGTGTAAATTGTCACCACGTTGATATGGACCAGAATCAAGGTTTACTCCAGTCTCTTGTATATACGGCAATATATATGCCGGACTAACAGATACCAATGATGCCGGATCAGTATTCATGTCATCAAAACGGTCTGTACAAGCTGTAAAGGGAAGTACCGCTAAACAGCCTATTATAATCTGCTTATTCAATTTCATATTCTGCACTGTTTTAGAATTTAACATTTAAAGAAAAACCGAATGAACGCGTGGGTGGCATAGAGGCATACTCAAATGCCTGTGCATAATCCGCCCGGGAAAGGGCAGCCTCAGCACTCACGGGAGCATCTTTATAAAGATAGAACAAATCACGTGCTACAACGGAAATCTTCACGGATTTCAGTGGTGTGTACTTCAACCATACCTTAGGCAGATTCCAACCCAAAGAGAGTTCACGTAATTTTATATAAGTGGCATCATACATAAAAGCTTCAGCTACACCATTGGAACCAGCCACACTGGTCCAGTATTCTTCGGCAGTAACTTCTTTGGTATTAGGTTGACCTGTAGACTCAACAATACCTTTTACAACCATGCCATCACGTCCTGCCAATGAACGTACTGAGTTTCCGCTCAATGTAGCATAATTATCTGTCATTGAGATGAAATTGCCACCGTAGCGAATATCAACCAATGCAGAAAAAGACAAATCTTTCCACCGTAGACTGGTACCAACAGAACCTGTCCAATCGGGCATCATATTACCAATCACTTTATCAGTCTCCTTTATAGGAAGTCCATTTTCATCAATAAGAATATTACCTTGTTCATCGCGTTTGAAGGCATTATTAGCCACAATATCACCAAATTTACCGCCATCTTGTACGACAACTGAAGCTATACGGGTACTTCCCAGTGTGTGACGTGAAATGGAAGAATACAACTCTGCACACTCTGTCCGGTTCATTCCCCAGTTTAAATTCAAATCCCATTGCCAGTCCTTGGTTTGAATAGGTGTTCCAGTAATCATTAATTCTACACCATGACTCTGCATCTTTCCAGCGTTAATAGTCTTGTTGGTAAAGCCGGATGTAACAGGCGTACTGATACTAAGAATCTGATTGGTCGTTTCAGAACGGTAGTAAGTAAAATCAATACCAAAACGGTTTTTAAACATACGATAGTCCAAACCTATTTCGAAAGAGTTAGTCTCTTCTGGTTTCATATCACATAAGGGAGAAGTATCAGGTAACTTCAATTCCAATACAGAACCACCATTTACCATACTTGTAGTACTGGTATACACATATGCCAACTGATAGGGAGATGTATCATTACCAACCATCGCCCAAGAGCTACGTATTTTCAAGTAATCAATTATTTCAGGCAACTTGACCATCTCAGAAATAATGGCACTTAAACTGACAGAAGGATAGAAGTAGGAGCGGTTAGCTGCAGGTAATGTGGAAGACCAGTCATTACGTCCTGTCACATCCAAATATAACATACTCTTCCAACCTACACTGGCATTTCCAAAAATCGACTGGATTTCCTTCTTGGAGAAGCTCTCAGAAGCCCTACGCCTATCACCGTTACTCATGGCAATCCATCCGGGTATTTCAAAAGCGCCGGCATTGGCAGAGAGACCTTCCCACGTTGCATTATAAATAGAAGTACCTAAATTGGCTGTTACAGAAAAGTCCTCAAATGACTTGTTGAAGTTCAAGATAGCATCAGCGTTAAACTCTTGATTGCTGTTACGTGAGGTGGAATACTGACCGGTAATATTGGAACCATCAGGTAGGTAAAGTGTGGATTTCTTATAGTTATTAGTATAGTAGTCCATGCCTACACGTCCTGTCAAGGTCAAGTAGTCGGTGAATCGGATAGAGGCCCGCAATTGTCCTATTAAACGATTACGAACATTTTTATTGCCATTTTCATCCATGATAATACCATAAGGATTGGAATAAAGGTCAGAAGGACCAGACCAGTTGATGACACGGTAATTCGCATTGACGAGATTGTCCCGTAAATCAGCCATCCGGATACCACGTGGCAAATAAATCATCTGAGTCATTAAACCATACTCACCTTGTGCAGGGGAGTTTTTACGCTTTTCACGCATGAAGTTAATCTTAGCCCCAACTGTTAACCACCTATTCTTGAACTCTGTGTTCAAGTCATAGTATTGACGATCAATGCTATGATTGGGAGTAATGCCGTCATTCCTTGAGTCAGTGAAAGAAAGACGTCCAGTCAAGTGTTCTGAACCGGCAGAAGCGGTAAGTGTGTTTGATACTTGAGTACCGGTTCCATAAAATTCTTTAATATAGTTTTGCTGAGGTAGTAATGCCACCTTATCATAATCAGCATCGCCATAAATAGTACTACGCCAATGATCCACCATCTGACCTTCCATCTTTGGCCCCCAACTACCTTTGGCACTGGTACTAAAGGTGCCATTGGAACCTTGACCGTATACATTTTGATAATCATAAGGATTGTACACGGTAGTGAAGTCATAGTTTCCGTTGTACTCAATTTCTAGAGGTTGCCCTTGTTTTCCTTTCTTGGTTGTAATGATGATAGCACCGCTTTGTGCACGAGATCCATAAAGGGCAGCAGCATTAGCTCCTTTCAAGACAGAGATACTTTCGATGTCTTCTGGATTAATCTGAGAAGCGGCCCCAGATATATCTGTCCCGGAATACTGGTTAGGAGTGTCTTGCTCACTATCATTGATAGGTACACCATCCACTACCCAAAGGGGCTGATTGTTACCACTTAGAGAATTCAAGCCACGCATAACGATACGGGTTGAACCGCCCATACCACCACCGGACTGTGAGATCTGTACTCCTGCAACCTTACCTTGCAACATGTTGGCTACACTCAAAGATTTATTTTCTTGCAGAGCATCAGTCTTTACTTCTTGCATAGCATAACCCAAGGCCTTCTTTTCTCGTTTGATACCGAGGGCTGTAACCACAACCTCACTCAATTGTTCAGTCTCTAGTTCCATAGTAATACGTAAATTCTCCTTAGCCTGAACCTCAACATTTTTATAGCCAATGAAAGAAATCACCAAAGTAACATCAGAAGATGGTATTCCAAGACTGAAGTTACCATCCACATCAGAGATTGTACCGACAGTTGTACCTTTGACCAAGATATTCGCACCAGGAATGGGAAGACCATTCTCATCAAGAATAGTTCCTTTTACCTTTACATTCTGTTGGAGAACTTCGACCGCTTTATGTTCTGAAGTTCCTGCATAGATATGCGGACTGCCTATACTAAATAATCCGCAAAGAAGGGAAGCAGCAACTAGAATACCCCTTCCGTGTTGTAAATAGTTTTTCATAAATAATTCGATTAATATTAGAAATAATTATAATAACACTTATATAAGTATCTTACTTGTAACCAGTAGAATCGGAATCTATAAAATGCGAAAACTCAAAAGTGGTAGTATTTCTGTCAAAGGAGAGACTTGTTAACAACAATTAAACATTGTCTTAAAAGATTACTTTTTTCATTTACGTTATTAAATAGATTTTATTGGTTAATTTATTTTCCCCAATTCTTCCAGCACCTTCCAGCATTGGTAAAGTCCTCTGGGTACATGGAAACATCCTTTCCACTTGCCTCCCTTGAGAGGGAGCAGTACTTCTCCGCGGCGGTTCAAGTAGCCGTACCATTCGGGATATTCGGTATCCTTGAAGTGGCTCCAGGTGTAGTCGTGGATACGCTCGAACCACTCCAGACATTTTTCATCGCCGGTCAGCCGGTACCCCTTTATCATGGAAATGAGCGTCTCGATGTGCACCCACCACAGCTTCTGGTCCCATTCCAACTCCTGGGGCGGACAGCCGTTGCGGTCCATGAAGTAGAAGATGCCCCCGTACTCCTTATCCCAACCGTATTCCAGCATCTTCAGTGCCGTGTCCTTGGCCTTCACCACCAGTCCGGGGCGGTTGAGGCGCTTGCCCAGATCCATGATGAACCACATGGCCTCGATGGCGTGGCCGGGATTCATGTGACGGCCCTCGAAGCAATCCACCAACGAGTTGTCCGCGTTCAGGGTCTCGACGATGAGTCCGCCCAGCTCGGGACGGAGGAACACGTCCATCACCTCGTGGATGCAGGTATCCATGGTCTTCACCATGAAATCCTCGTCCAGCAGGTGCTCTATCTCCAGTGCCAGGTTGCAGAGAATCATGGGCAGGGCGAAGCCCTTCAGGTTGCGCGTGCCGGGATGCAGCTTGTTCCACTTGCCTTTGGGGTTGTTTACCTTGGAGAGGACGATGTCGAACGTCTTCTTGGCAATCTCGGCATACTCCCGGTTGCCGGTGGCGAGGCTGAGCTGGCCGAACGCCATGGTGGCAAAGGTGTAGGAGAAGATGTTGTAGGGTTCCACCAAGGGGTTGCCCTGGCGGTCGAGGGAGAAGTACCAGTTGTAGTTGCCGTCGTGGCCGTACTTCTTCAGGAATTCACCGCCCTGGATGGCGCAGTCGAGCCACTCCTGTCGTTTCTCCACCTTGTTGTAGAGCATGGAGAACAGCCACACCTCGCGGCCTTGCAGCCAGATGAACTTGTCCGTGTCGAACACGTGTCCGTCGCGGTCCAGACAGGTGTAGTAGCCTCCGCATTCGAGGTCTTGAGAATGTTGCAACCAGAAAGGAAGCACATTGTCAAACAACTCGCTTTTGTACTGTTCTGCTAATTTTTTAAAATCCATAGTTTATGTATTTAGTTGAGTATTCCTTATATATAGTGTCAGGTCGATTTTATCTCTTCTTCATCCAGTAGCGTTCTATCTCCTCCAGCGACTTGCCGGTGGTTTCGGGAATCAGCTTCCAGACAATGAGCATATAGGGCATGCACATGAGGGCGAACAGCAGGAATGTGCCGGTGGGGGTAAGGTTCTGGAGCATCCAGGGGGTGAGCTGGCCCACAAGGTAGGTGCCTATCCACAGGGCAAAGCCGGCGATGGACATGGCCATGCCGCGGATGCGCGTGGGGTACATCTCGGACAGCAGCACGAAGATGACCGCGCTGATGGAGATGGCACAACAGAAGACATAGAAAAGGAAGAAGAACAGCAGGAAAGAGTTGGGCAGGCCCATGTTTTCGCTGAAGTGGAAGTAGAAGCCGATGAGCAGCAGGGAGAGCACCATGCCGGACACGCCGTAGTAGACCAGCTTCTTGCGGCCCACCTTGTCGATGATGAACACGGCGATGATGGTAGTCACCACGTTGACAATGCCCACCAGCACCTGGCTGAACAGGGCGTCGCCGCCCGACAGGCCGGCCTCCTCGAAGATGGTGGGGCCGTAGTAGAGCACGGCATTCACGCCCATGAACTGGCCCAGGATGGCTATGGCGGCACCTATCAGCACGGCTTTGAAGATGCCCGGCTGCAGCAGGAACTTCCAGTCGGACTTGGTTTCGGACTGCACCACGGACTTGGTATCCTGCAACTGCGTGTCCACTTCCACCTCGGAGAGGTATATCTTGCGGAAGATGCGCACGGCACGTTCGTCACGCCCTTTCAGGATGAGCCAGCGGGGACTCTCGGGGATGAAGAAGATGATGCAGAAGAAGAGACAGAGGATGAGAATATAAGTGGGGAGGAAACAGAAAGAACAGAACAGGAAAATGCGCTTGCAGACACGGACGATTTTGGAAAAGAAATCATTTCTATCGACGGAAATGATTATATTGGATGGATCTCGATACCATCGATTTCGCTGGAGCTCCCTGTTATGGCACAATGGAGTGAGGAGGGACTTAAAACAGCGCCGGGAAGATATGCAGGTTCACCGTCAGAGGATAATCTTGTCATTGCAGGACACAATTACCGCCGTCATTTCAGCCCGATCAAATGGCTGGAGCCCGGAACGGAGATTTCCTTCACGGATGCAGAAGAGAGGGTGCGATATTATGAAATAGAAGAAACAGAAGAACTTCTGCCAGACCAGGTGGAAGCAATGATAACAAAAACAGAAAAGGACACATGGGATCTGACGCTTTTTACATGCACAGCGAGCGGCCAGGCGCGCTGCGCTGTGCGATGCAGAAGAATTGATAAAAAAATCAGATAAATTATTGTCAAAACGGATATTCGCAATCCGCTCCTTGCTTATAACCGAATAACTGCTTCGCAGCGTATCAGGAGAGGTTTGTACCACTCCTGATACAAGCAAGTCCTTACCCCCTGCTTATTGTTTCACGCAATGGAAGCAGGGGGTAAGGACTTGCTTGATTCGATTAAATACAGAATTGTGCGAATTTTTCTGAAAATAAGAAAATTCGAAAAAAGGTGTTGACTTTTGCCGGCGGCAGTGTTATTATAACTAAGCTGTCAGCGAGAGCTACAGCGCATGAGTTCTTTTGAAACAGAAAACCTAGTTCGGAGCCGGGTGGCTGCCGCGGGTTGCAAAAACTGCTTCAAAAAAACTTGAAAAAAGTTCTTGACAAAAGCAAATGAGTTTGATAAAATAAACGAGTTGCTGATCGAGAGAACAGCAAAGAAGTTCGAAAGAGCTTCAAAAAATA
>OLRA01004108.1_pt1 | contig 11921 bp, 9 predicted proteins | sample 1673011 | NCBI WGS metagenome assembly OLRA01 (sample SAMEA3136746, study PRJEB25190) | human gut metagenome | reverse complement strand
TTTCTAAACAGCGTGGTAAATCTCATCTATCACATGGACAACAAGAAGCTCGACAGGTATGTCGGGGATTATGACAAATTTATGGAAGTTTATGAGATGAAGAAAGCCCAGCTTGAGGCTGCGTACAACAAACAGCAGCAGGAGATTAAAGAGCTGAAGGATTTTGTGGCGAGAAATAAGGCGCGTGTAGCTACAAGGAATATGGCGATGTCACGTCAGAAGAAGCTTGACAAGATGGATGTTATTGAGCTTGCTGCTGAAAAGCCAAAGCCGGAGTTTAACTTTAAGACAGCGCGTACTCCGGGGCGGTATATTTTCCAGACAAATGGACTGGTCATTGGCTATGATGATCCGCTTTCATCTGCTCTCGACCTTGAGATGGAAAGAGGACAAAAGATTGTTCTTACCGGTGCAAACGGCATCGGAAAGACGACATTGCTTAAGAGTATTCTTGGGCTGATAAAGCCACTTTCAGGAAGTGTTACACTTGGAGATTATCTGGAAATAGGGTACTTTGAGCAGGAGATGGATCAGTCGGTTACAACCACATGTATTGAGGAGATATGGAACGAGTTTCCTGCATTTTCGCAGTACGAGGTGCGAAGCGCGCTTGCCAAGTGTGGCCTGACCACAAAGCATATTGAAAGCCAGGTGCGTGTGTTAAGCGGTGGTGAACAGGCAAAGGTACGCCTGTGCAAGCTGATAAACAGAGAGACAAATATTCTGCTTCTGGATGAGCCTACCAACCATCTGGATGTGGATGCTAAGGATGAGCTGAAGCGTGCCTTAAAGGAGTACAAGGGCAGCATACTGATGGTATGCCATGAGCCGGATTTTTATGATGGGCTTGCGACGGATGTGTGGGATTGTTCAAAGTGGACTACGAGATTATAGATTTATAAATTATGAATTAGATATGCATGCCTTTTAAGACATAGATATTTAGAGCAGGAGATGATTTTTATGCATATCAGTATACTTTTAATGGAACAGATAATAGAGCTTTTTATCATGATTTTCATGGGTTTTATTATTGTGAAAACAGGTATTGTGAAGGATGAGGACAGCAAGGTTTTATCAAAGATTGTGCTGTATCTGATTATACCGTGTGTTATTATCAATGCCTTTCAGGTGGATTACACTTCAAAAACAGTGAGAGGTCTTTTGATTGCATTTGCGGCATCGGTGATTTTGCAGTTAGTTTTGCTGTTTATCATTTCTGTTATGGGCAGGCTTTTCCATATGAATGAGGTGGAGGTCGCATCAGTTTATTATTCAAATTCAGGCAATCTGATTGTTCCGATTGTGACATTTATACTGGGGCAGGAGTGGGTGCTCTACGGCTGTGCTTTCATGAGTGTGCAGCTGGTATTTTTGTGGACACACTGCAAAAAGATTATAAGCCGTGAAAGCTCCTATGACTGGCGAAAGATTGTCCTTAATATCAATATGATTTCCATAGTAATAGGTGTGGTGCTTTTCTTTACAAGGATTCATCTGCCGCAGATTATCAATGACACAATCGGTTCTGTTGGCAGTATGATTGGACCTGCAAGCATGATTGTGACAGGCATGCTATTTGCAGGGATGGATTTGAAGAAAGTTTTTGCCAACAGAAGGGTGTATTTTGTTACCTTTCTCAGGATGCTTCTGGTTCCGTTGATATCGCTTATTCTTATTAAAATCAGCCATATGGCATATCTTTCTGCAAGACGCGCCAAAGATTATGCTTATTGTTTTCTTAGCGGTTATTACGCCTTCGGCATCAACTGTCACACAGATGTGTCAGGTGTATGGCAATGATTCAAGGTATGCCAGCGCAATAAATGTAGTTACAACGCTTTGTGCTGTAGTGACGATGCCGGTTATGGTGCTTTTGTATGAAGAATTTATATAAAAATGAAAAGTCATGAAGCACGTTTTTAAACTAGAAGGTCATCACACAGTCCCTTGTGATTTCATCAAGCGAAGATACACCACACATCTTCATGGTGTCTTCAAGCTCTGTACCGATTTTGTCTATGTATGCACGTACACCATCGGCCTTACCGCCGTATACAGCCGTTACAAACGGTCTTGCGATAAGAACTCCGTCTGCACCAAGTGCAAGGGCTTTAAAGACGTCTGTGCCGCTTCTGATGCCACCATCTACAAGAATCTTAATGCCTGAGCCTTCAAGTGCCTTTACGATGCTTTCAAGCACCTCAGCAGTGGCAGGACACTGATCCAGCACACGTCCACCGTGATTTGATACAATAATAGCGCTTGCGCCTGCTTCTTTTGCTTTAAGCGCACCCTTTACGGTCATAATCCCCTTTACAATAAATGGGGTTCCGGCCATCTGTATGATATCGCAAAGCTCTGAAACTGTTTTGCTTCCGGCTGGCGGATCAAGATTTTTGAGGAATGGAAGACCGGCTGCATCGATATCCATAGCTACTGCAAATGCGCCTGATTCATGTACCAGCTCTATTTTCTCACGTATGGTCTCAATGTTCCATGGCTTTACGGTAGGAATTCCGGCACCATCTGCATTTTTGATAGCCTTGGTGGCTGCAACCATGACATTTGGGTCAGTTCCATCGCCTGTGAAAGCTGCGATACCGTTTTTTGCACAGGCTGATACGAGGATATCGTTGTATGTTACATCATCCAGACAGTCTCCGTAGTGCAGCTGTACTGCACCGACAGGACCTGCAAATACCGGATATTTAAAAGTACGGCCGAAGAGTGAGAGAGAGGTGTCTACAGGCTTATTTTCGGCAATAGTATCCATGTTTACACGGATTTGTTTCCATTTGTCGTAGTTGCGTATGGCTGTGTCTCCGATGCCCTTTGAGCCGGGACCGGGCATCTGATTTTTGCATGCGCGGCCGTTGCATTCAGGACAGGCCTTGCAGTATTTTCCAAGACGTGGTCTGGCATTTTCGATACATTCTGTATAGTTCATATTTTTCCTCCGAGAGTGAAATCTTTTTAAATTTTATCAATGAGATTATAGCACAATAATTTTTTAATGTATACAAAACAGATGAAAAGCTCTTGACTTGGAGTGGACTCCAAGTGATATAGTTTCATTGTAACAATCAAAAAGGAGGCGATGTGAGTGACTATCAAGGAAGTGAGTGAGCGTTTTGGTGTGTCTACTGATACACTCAGGTATTATGAACGTATAGGCCTGATTCCACAGATTGCACGGACTGCAGGAGGTATACGCGATTATAACGAATCAGATATCAGCTGGGTGGAGCACACTATATGTATGCGCAATGCCGGAGTTCCGATTGAGGCGCTTATAGAATATATCAGGCTTTTTCAGATGGGAGATGCCACATTTGAAGCAAGGTGTCAGCTTCTCAAGGAGCAATACGAGCAGCTTGATGAGCAGAAAAAACAGATTGAAAACACGATGGAACGCTTACAGTATAAAATTTCTAAATACGAGAATGCGATAAAGACAGGTGAATTGACCTGGAACAAATAGGAGGACAAAATATAATATGTATCTTGAGAAAATTAACGGACCAGAAGATGTAAAGAAAATTAAGATAGATGAACTGCCGGTGCTGGCGCAGGAGATAAGAGATGCCCTTTTGGTAAGAGCAAGTAAGCATGGCGGACATTTTGGACCGAATTTTGGAATGGTAGAGGCGACAATCGCTTTACATTATGTATTTGAATCACCTAAGGACAAGATTGTTTATGATGTATCGCACCAGAGTTATCCTCATAAGATGCTTACGGGGCGTAAGGAAGCGTATTTGTCTGAACAGCACTATGATGATGTGTCAGGCTATACAAATCCAAACGAGAGCGAGCATGATTTTTTTACAGTCGGACATACATCAACGTCGGTCAGTCTGGCTGCAGGTCTTGCAAAGGCAAGAGACTTAAAGGGTGAAAACGGCAATGTGATTGCTGTCATCGGAGACGGCTCATTAAGCGGAGGAGAAGCACTTGAGGGACTTGATTTTGCAGCTGAGCTTCAAAGCAATTTTATTATTATAGTAAATGACAACGATATGTCGATTGCTGAAAATCATGGAGGTCTCTATCAGAATCTTGCTCTGCTTCGAAAGACTGACGGTCAGGCAGAATGCAATCTGTTTAAGGCTATGGGACTTGACTATGTGTATGTGGACAGGGGCAACAATGTTGCAGCTCTTATTAAGGCATTTAAAGAGGTCAAGGACAGCACTAAACCGGTTGTAGTGCATATAAACACACTTAAGGGCAAGGGTTATGCCCCTGCAGAAAAATGCAAGGAGCAGTGGCATTACAGCGGTCCATTCGATATAGAAACAGGAAAGCCGCTATTTGACAATGTGGAAGAGGATTATTCTTCTGTGACCTGTGAATATCTGCTTGAAAAGATGAAAAATGATTCTTCTGTTGTTGCAATTACTTCCGGTACGCCGACTGTTATGGGCTTTACAGAGGATAAGAGAAAAGAAGCTGGCAGTCAGTTTGTCGATGTAGGTATTGCAGAGGAGACTGCAGTGGCACTGGCATCAGGTGTCGCAGTAAATGGTGGTAAACCATTTTATGGTGTATACAGTTCGTTTGTACAGAGAACCTTTGACCAGGTATCACAGGATGTCTGCATCAATAACAGTCCGATTACAATGGTAATATATCAGGGTTCCGTATATGGAATGAATGACGTTACACACTTAGGCTTTCAGGATATTCCGATGCTTTCAAATATTCCAAATCTGGTATATCTGGCACCGGCAACAAAGGAAGAGTATCTGGCCATGCTCGACTGGAGTATGGAGCAGACATCTTATCCGGTTGCAATAAAGCTGCCGGGCGGACCGATGATTTCAGACGGCTTAAGTGTGACAAAGGATTTTGGCAGACTCAATAGATATGAGGTGGCTCAGACAGGAGAAAAGATTGCGATTATCGGTCTGGGAACCTTCTTTGAACTGGCAAAGGAGGTTGCGAAGCTTCTTAAAGAAGAAGCCAAAATCAACGCAACTGTAATCAATCCGTATTACATCACCGGATTGGATGAGGCGCTTTTGACTAAGCTTAAGCAAAATCATGATACTGTTATTACTTTAGAGGATGGTATTTTAGATGGCGGCTTTGGTGAAAAAATCGCACGATTCTATGGTGCAAGCAATATGAAAGTGATGAATTATGGATTGAAGAAGGAATTTCTTGACAGGTATGATGTGGATGCTGTACTGAAGGAGAATCATCTGACTGCAGAGCAGATTGTGGAGGATGTGTTATCTATTTCATAATAAAATCATAAATTCTAGATATAAAAAGACGATTGATTTATCAACCGTCTTTTTGTGTTTAATAATATAAAATAGCGGAGCAGTACTAATTTTTAGCGGTACACATTTATTCGCTAAATCTAAGTTTAACGAATAAATGACCTTGTAAAAAGCACTATGGTACAAGAATAAGCCACCGGAACCTCTATTTGTATCAGCTCCGATGGCTTTATATCTATAGTTTTTCTATACAACAATACAATTATTTATTATGCAATTATTTATTGTGACTTCTCATGCATTCCCTGTATTTAAGTATAAGCTCGATTGAGTCCTCAACTGATATCTGGCTTGTGTTCAGGCACAAATCATAGCTTCTTGCGTCTCCCCATTTTTTACTGGTGTAGTAATTGTAATAGCTTGAGCGCTCTTTATCTTTTTTCTTAATTATGTCCTTAGCCTTGTTCTCCGTAACATTGAGTCTTTCACTGATTCTTTTAATCCTGTCGTCCATGTTGGAACGTATGAAGATATTGAGACAATGTGGCTCGTCTGCTAAAGCATAGTCTGCACAGCGGCCTACAATAACACATGGTTCATTTGCCGCAATCTTTTTGATGGCATCGAACTGCGCTAAAAATACCTTGTGGTTCAGAGGCATATCAAGAAACGGTGCTGTGGAATAAGAGCCACCGGTGTATGTGTCCATGACAAGTGAATACAAAAAGCTGTTTGTAGGCTTTTCGTCATGCGACTCAAATATTTCCTCGCAAAGTCCTGATTCCTTAGCTGCCTGCTGTAAGAGCTCTTTATCATAAAATTTAATTCCAAGTCTTTTAGCTAAATCTTGTCCGACCTGTTTTCCGAGGCTTCCAAATTCTCTTCCTATTGTGTAAATTTCGTTTGATCCCATAATTCAGACCCCCTTATATAAATAATTAATACTATATCACTATGTGATAATTCAATTTATTTGTTATTTATATTATATAACACTTCAAGCAAATTGGCAAAGTATTTTGGTAAAGGTGCATCAAATTCCATGTATTCGCCGGTTTTTGGATGAACAAACCCTATAGTTTTTGCATGCAGGCACTGTCCTTCCAGGCCTTTAAAGCGGTTTTTGGTAGGTGAATAGCTTGAATACAGCATATCTCCAAGCAAGGGATGATTAATACTTGCCATATGCACGCGTATCTGGTGTGTTCTGCCGGTCTCAAGTTTAAACTGCATATATGTGTAGTCACCAAAGCGTTCGAGCACCTTATAATGTGTGACAGCCGGCTTTCCATTTTTCTCATTGATCGCCATTTTCTTGCGGTCATTGGGATTTCTGCCTATGGCGCCCTCTATGGTGCCCTCGTCATTCTTTACATTGCCACAGACAATGCCCACGTATATACGGTTGCAGCTATGGTCCTTAATCTGTTCCGATATCTTTATATGGCTTTCATCGTTCTTGCAGACAATAAGGGAGCCGGTGGTGTCCATGTCTATGCGATGCACTATACCAGGCCGTATTTCGCCGTTTATGCCACTTAAAGAGTCCTTGCAGTGGTACATTATGGCATTTACAAGAGTACCGCTGTAATGCCCGGCTGATGGGTGTACAACCATGCCCTTTGGCTTGTTGACTACCAGTACGTCATCATCCTCATAGAGTATGTCAAGCGGAATATCCTGTGGCAGGATAGGTGTCTGTACGGCATCAGGGATTGTGACATCTACTATATCATCCGCCCTTAGTCTGTAATTTGCTTTCTGGGGCTTATCATTGACCAGTATTTGATTTTCTTTTAGTATCCGTTGAAAAAAGGAGCGAGAAATATCCGGATAAATGCTGCTTAAGTATTTATCCAGTCGTTCTCCCTCCTGTTCACTCTGGACTTCAAATGTATCTCTATTCATAGTGAAGCTTTCTCTTTTTTTTATTTTCTTTCTCTATTTTCATGCTTTTTGTCAGGGAAGATTAAGGAAAAATCCTCCTCCTTGTAGTAAAACAGCCCGAGTATGATAAACATAAATGCCGCTACAGTAACGTATATATCAGCTACATTGAATATCGGAAAATTAATCAGGCTAAAATAAAAGAAATCAACCACATAGTTATTTACAATACGGTCTATCAGATTGCCGAGTGCACCTGCAACAAACAGTATTACAACAACATTCAGCAGTCTAAAACGTTTTGAGACAGGTATTTTGCGATACCATACACACAAAAGTATAACAACTGCAATGGTAATCACTGAGAAAAAAATCATTTTGGCACGCAAAAATGCCAATGGATTCTCAGACCAATATGTAAAATGAAAGATATTCTGTATTATTGAAAGCAGATCAACACCAAATGCAGCACTCTGGTTTTCCAGGTATCTGAACTCGAAAACTCCCGGAATGAGAACAAACACACCCGTGGATGATTGCTTTAGATTTATAACAGCCAGATACTTTGTAAGCTGGTCAATTGCTACAAGAATCAATGCAATGATGCCTGCTGTACACATCTGTTTTTTTGTTTTATTTTTCTTCATAGCTGATTAGAGACTCCGCTTAATAAGATGAACCCGGGAGATCAAATGAATCCATGAGACTCTGGATATCTCCTGAGATATCTACTCCGTGTGGTGTGGCGATGAAGATAAAGTTGGATATCTTCTGCAGATTACCGTGCAGGGCATATGCTGAGCCTGATGTGAAATCTATGATGCGCTGTGCCACATCGACATTTAGTCCCTCCATGTTGATGACGACTGTACGTCCGTTAAGTAATGTGTCTGTTATTTCTATTTCGTCTTCAATTGAACTTGGTTTTATTACGCAAACTTCCATGTCTGATGCTACCTGCTTTCTGGATGATTTTGATATTGGTGTAATCTTGGATGTAGTCTTAACAGGCTTCTCCTTTGGTGTTGTATCACGCCTTGTGCTTTTTATGGCCGTTTCCTCTTCAACAGCCTCTTTTTTTCTACGGAAAGGATTTCTTGGAAGCTCTTCTTCTTCCTCATCATCGAGGTAATAATCCTCGTTATCGAACTCCTCATCGTCCTCAGAATTCAAACTCATTTTGTCAAGAATCTTATCTATGAAACTCATTTCTATATTCCTTTTCTATTTTTATTTTGTGTATAGCATACGAAAAGTATCAGTTAGCCTTGCTGTAGTCGCGCTCTCCAAATATTCCGGTACCGACACGTACCATTGTTGCGCCCTCTTCTATTGCTACTGTGTAATCTCCTGTCATACCCATGGACAGAACATTCATACTGACATTATCTATGTTTTTCTGTGCTATGTCAACTGATAATTGCTTAATATCTCTAAAGTATTGTCTGTTATCCTCAGGATCATCTACAAATGGTGCTATAGTCATAAGTCCTTTAATATGGATATGGTCCAGTTTAGCAATTTCTTCAACTAAAGAGATAGCCTCATCTCGTGATGTGCCAAACTTAGATTCCTCTCCTGCTATATTGACCTCAACCAGTATGTCGCAGCTACAGTCATGCTTTATGGCCTGCTTTTGTATCTCCTTTGCCAGATGCAGTGAATCTACAGAGTGAATAAGCGATGTTTTTCCAACTATATACTTCACCTTGTTGGTCTGAAGATGGCCAATCATGTGCCAGTGAATATCTTTTGGCATAACCTCCATCTTTTCACACATTTCCTGTACCTTATTCTCGCCGAACTCACGGATGCCCTCATCGTATATCTCACTGAGCATCTCAACAGGTTTGGTTTTGCTGACTGCAATTAGTGTGACATCACTATAGTTCCTGTGAGCTCTGTCACATGCGGCCTTTATATTTTGCTGAACCTGATGTAAGTTGTCTTTTAACATAAAATCTGTCCTTTCTGTATATTTTCAATAATATTTATCACAATAATTATTTGGTTATGGTCTGGTTTTCCTTCACGGATTTGCCATCCAAGGCTATATGGTCATAAAGCGAAATGCCATATGGCGTTTTGGCTTCTACAATTGTGTAGTCATCGTTTGATGCAAGTACCTTTATCTGCTTAAACACAGCGTATCCTTTGTTGATATTGTAGACACCTGTGAGCTTGTCCTTATCTGTTCCAACCCTGTAGGTTGACGAAGAATCAGGCTTGACAATGATATCGCCGTCCTTAAGATATTCATCATCTACGAAATAAAAGTCATCATTCTGGCTGAATATTGTTGGATTGACTATATTAACTGAGCCACTGCTTTTATCCTTTATCATGAGTGACGAATCATCGGAATCGCCGCTTGCAGTGAAATAATCCTTAGGGATAGTGAAAAATTCCTTTTTGGTTATAGCTGAATTAGGTATTTTAAGCCCTGTGTCTGTTCCAAGCACGAGCTCTATATTGGTAAAACGCTCATTTATATAGCGGATGAGCGAGTTTTTCATATTCAGCTTCAGGAAAAAAGCATCATCCTTCTTCAAAAGGCTGAACGATACCGTGGTTGTATAGTCATCATCGCAGAATCTGATTTTTATGACTGACTTGTCATTCAGGCTCTTGGCAACATTGTCAGGAACATTTATGAGTATATTCCAGTTCTCACTTGTAATCAGCTTATAAACAGGATCCAGCTGATTGATGGTACTGTTGTCGGTTAAATCAGTCTCTTCATAATTAGTGTTGTTGTACTGATCCAGAGTGAAGCTGTCTGTAGTGACATCCTCATAGCCGTCTATTCCGTAATAGACTATTCCGGGAGCTGTCGGCTTATATGTATAGAAGGTGTTGTTAGCCTCAGCAGTACTGATAGTATCTGCCAGACTTGTCAGTGCATTTTGACTGAGAACCTGTGTCAGCTGTGCAGACAGATCGTTTTTGAATGTATAAACCTTTGAAAAGTATCGTCTGTTGTAGCCGGATGAAAAGCTGTTTATGTCAGTGATAATCTGCCCGGCAGCCTCGTCAGTGATGGCGGAAGCATCATTTTGAGCACCGGTAATCTGGGTTGCAATGGAGCCGTCTGTATCAACAGAGTAGACAACATCACTTGTTGCAACCTTTGAGCCGTTTGACACAAAGTAGTTGAGGTTTCCTGATTCCTCAGCATACACTACACTTTCCTCGCGGATTATCATGCCCTTATATATGTTGTTGGTCGCTATAGTACCCTGTTGTACCTCGTATTCAGATACCGGGTTTGAGGTGAAATACGTAAATATGTGAAAAATCACATAGATTATTATTACAAAAAACACTATAAAACCGATATTCAGATTGAAGCCGGTGCGATATTTCAGTACTTTTTTATTCTTTCGGGACACAATTTTACTCCTTAAAAAAGGGATGTGAAATACACATCCCCATAATTAATCATTTATAAAGAAATGATAACCTTTGCCTTGGCACATTCAGGCAACTTGTCAATATTCCTTGAAACACTTAAGATGAACTTCACCTTAAACTTCTCGCTGATTATATCAAGCTTTTCGATTGCCTTGGTGATATCCCCCTCATCATCAAGTGATGCAATTGTAAGGAAGCTGTCTAAATACATCTCCTCCAGATCATGATCCTGCGATATGATTCCGCATATAAATCCTAAAAATTCATCACAATTGTCAATAGGATAGTCCATAACATTGATTAGTCGAACCTGATTATTAAGCTCATACATGTGCTTCTGGCTCTTATCAAGAAAAACTATGGAACCTTCATTTCCCTTAATTGATGAATTTACCTTGTCTAACAGCTCTTTTGTCTTGCCCTTGCCTTTGTCTCCACAAATAATTTCTATCATGGCTCATTCCTCCTATGGATAAATATTGTGATTATTAATAAAAAATAATTGTATTTTTATATTATTATAGTATAAATAACCATAAAACTCAATATTTAATTAGCAAATCCACTAAGTATTTCATTCATGAAGCTATAAAGATCCTTTTTACCATCTGCCTTGTAAACTATGCTTATGATGCGCTCATTTTTAGCATTCTGGCTTAGCAGTACTAGGCAATAGCCGGCTTCACCCGTAGTGCCTGTCTTTCCTCCTGTCACTGTGACGTTTTCAGGAGCTGTATATGCTCCGGTCAGATAGCCGCAGGTATTCTTAAAGGTCTTTGAAACAGCCGCGCCCTGGGCATTTGTATATGCCACATCATGGGTCTGTGAACTGATGATTGCAACAAAGCTCTCTAAGGATATGGCATTGGAAAAAATGAGGTACATGTCATATATGGTAGTGTAATGATTTTCATCAGGAAGACCGCTTGGGTTGACAAAATTGCTGTTTGTGGCACCAAAACTTTTTGCAGTGCTGTTCATCAGCTTGGCAAATTCTTCTACAGAACCACTGCAGTACTCTGCCAGTGCTATTGCCGCATCATTGCCACTCTCAAGTAAGAGCCCATACAATAAGTCCTGCACTGTAATGACATCGCCCTCCTTTAGGCCGCATACCGATGATGAATGACCCGGGTTTGCAGCGTCATGGCTTACTGTGACTGTCGCATTTAAATCACAGTTTTTAAGAATTATGTATGCAGTTAAAATCTTTGTAGTGCTTGCAGGATAGAGCTTTTCAAACAGATTCTGGCTATACAGCACCTGATGAGTGTCAATATTAAAGGCTCCGGCTCCCTCTGCGGTTTTTGCAAACTGCATATTGTCCTGACCAAAATTGACATCATTTGTGACGCAAAGGTTGGACGCAAAATAATTACTTCCGTT
>OLRA01004107.1_pt1 | contig 11925 bp, 9 predicted proteins | sample 1673011 | NCBI WGS metagenome assembly OLRA01 (sample SAMEA3136746, study PRJEB25190) | human gut metagenome | reverse complement strand
GACGATAACCGATTCCCCAGACTGTTTCAATATATTCCTCAGATGTAACTGTTTTGATTTTTTTACGAATATTGCTTATATGTACATCCAGAGTCTTTGTTTCACCCATATAGGGTTCATCCCACGCATATTCAAAGATGTCCTCTTTGCTGAAAACCTGCTTCGGATTCCTGAGCAGTAATTCTAAAATCGCAAACTCCTGTTTTGTTATCTTAGAAAGTATTTTTCCATCAATTTTGACCTGAAAAGTATCTCTGTTCAATACCATCTTTTTAAATGAAAGATTATGCTCTTCTTCTGTTTCTTTTTCTTCTTTATGACGGAGCTGTACCTGAATTCTCGCCAGCACTTCCCTGATTTCAAATGGTTTCGTTATATAATCATCAGCTCCATTGGTTAAAACCTGTACTTTTTCGTCCAATCCATCTTTGGCAGTCAGCACAATAACTGGAAGTTTACCTTTCTTTCGTATCCCTGCCAGGACCTCTTCTCCTGTGATTCCTGGAAGCATTAAATCTAGTAACACCAGTGAATAGTTATGTTCCGGCATATTTAAAAGCAACTTTGCCTCTGTTCCGGAAAATGCCTGTTCGCAAGAATATCCCGCTTTGGATAGTGCTTCTCGAAGCAAATTGTTGATATTTGTATCATCCTCTACAATCAGTATTCTCTGCATACTTGTTCATTCCTCTATTTTACACTGTGAAAACATTATATTCTTGCATTATACGCCTTTCCCTCTTTTTACGCAATCACCCCATCGATCTCAAGAATTCTTATCTTGCCCCCACATCTCTTGAGCTTCTTTTCTTCGGTCTCTGCTCTACGATCTGCTTCTTCTCCTCCAACCGGTCATGAATACTTCGTTTCTGCCCGATTCTTTCCTGCGCTTCCCATTTTGCCACATTCCGTACATTCGCCGGAATCGTCAGATACAATTTCTCCTGTTTTGTCTCTGAAGCATCCCACTCTTTCTGTGCCTGCTGAATTTTCTTCAATTCTGCTTTTGCAACTTTCATTTCCTTGGTAACTCCCAATGCATTTTGATATCCATACTGCATCGGAAGAAGATCCAGAGTATCCTTTGCCTTATCAAGCCGTGTTTTCTTTGCCTCGATTTTCCCTTCCAGTTCCTTCTGTTCTTTCCTGTGGAACCATTTCTTTTTCACTTCTGCCAGATCCTTTTCCAGTTTCACGATAGATTTCTCAATGGCATAGATCTTCTGTTCCTGCTTTTTCATTTTATTGAGAGCCTGTTGCAGACGCATGACATCGGCTTCCTGTTTTTCCGAAGAAGGTCTTTCCCCTTTGGATTTTGCCGGCAATGGTTCCGGTGTAATGTCTATCCGCACATCATGACCAATCAGAGGATTCCCTTCCAAATCTCTATCGCAGTATTTCGTCTCCCGCAGAAATTCTACAAATCCCCTTAAATATCCGACTGCTTTCTGAAGGATCCCGGTAAATAGCTTCGGATTCTGCCCATGTTCCCGGAGTGACTCCGCCACCGGTTCATCAATCTGTGATTGCTTACAGGTGCATCACTTCTACTTCTGATGCACCTGTAAGCAATGCCCGGTCTACATTCCGGTTCCATTCCTGTCGGAGATAATTATCTGCCCTGATTTTCTCTTCTTTCGGATTGTTTTTCCCAATCTTTTTGGTAGCAAGATAGGGACCGCCTTTCTGAAATACCTGCAGCTTCTCATTTTCATCTTTCACAATCTCATTGATGACATCCGTCATGACCTGCTTCATATTTTCAAGAAATGCATTGGACTTAAAATCTTCCTTCTTGGGCTGGAAAAAATTTTTCTCATACACTTCCCCTTTTTTGATGATCTTACATCCGGGTCGGAGATTTCCGTCCTCATCGAGGATTTCCTTTTTCGTCCGCACATGCTTTCCCTTTTCATTATAGAACATATTTCTGCTGGCAATTTTCCGCTCCACTTCCTGCCGAATCTCCCGCTCGGAGAAAATCAAATGAATATGCAGATTGGTTTTGCTCTTATTATGATGCAATGCCGCACAGCACCCCACATCATATTTCTCCAGAAAAACTGAAGTCATATACTTCAGCAACAGTTCATGATCATACTCGATCAGACTCGGCGGTAACATGATAATCAGTTCCCTCGCTTCAATACAAGTTCCTTCTGTTCCGCTTTTTGCAAAATCCCTCTGATTCTGTTCTACAAGAAGCTCCCAGTAACTGTCCTCCACATTGGAAAAGACTGCATACAGATTTTCCTGTCGCTTTGGACTGCTGATATAATCCACCCGGCCTTTTACATCATGCAGCTTGCTTTCCATAACAAAACTATGATTTCGTCTGTTCACAGTACCTCCTTTCCTCCGAATACACTGCCAACGGAAATCACCACCACTAATTGCCTACCATTGAATACTTTGGCAGGTCAAAGCACGCCCCTGCGAGGCCCTCCGGGAGGACGAAAGACACAGAGTATAAGCTTTAGCTTGTGCGATGGGTGTATTTCGCTCTCAATCGCCGAGGGCTTAAATTCACCCAACTTCCTATTCTTTTTCACTAAAATGCTTCCAATTATGGCGTATCCGCCCTATTTCTTTGCCCGTATCCGGGCATTTTAATTCAATAACGATTTAAAAATTGTCCGTATAAGTGTATAAGCGTATCCACACACATTTCCATCATCCTGAAAGCCTCTTTTTCCCTGCAGTTATACACATATACGCTTTCTCCGGCACTTTCTCTTTTTCTGTATTTTTTCTGTATCAGCGAAAGTTTTCCGTCCGGATCTGCGTATGAATCCCCTGAAATCCTCTGGCACTTTTCCCATTATCCGAAGTAATGTTCGTAGAATATCGGATGTTGTACTTCTTCTCATTTTCCTTCAAATATCCCGAAAAACTTCTCGCACTCATAGGTTTCTCCGCATTATCCTCGCACCAGCGACAGTATGCCTGATACAGATTTCTGGAAGTAGCAGATGTGTTTTGTTCCAGCCGGATATAACCTGTCGACTGCATAAAAGCGATAATGTTATTCCCAGACTCCATTGCTTCATGAAGATTTCTCTTTGCACGCTCACTGATGGTAAAACGATAATCGTTCTTCAGTAACCGTTTCAGCCCATCGAGGCACCAGAGAAAAATGTCATCGGCTTCCATCTGTAATTTTTCAATTAGGTACGGATCATCCACTCTTCCCGGTGGTATATCTTTGACTGTAAGAATGATCTGTCTGCGGTAAAATCCATAAGAACGGTCATGCAATGCACTCAGGCTTCCATTTCCGAAACAAAAAAAAACGAACATATAAACTTCCCTGCACACTCTGCTTTGATTTCTTCTCCAAGTCCATCTTATCTTCCAGTGTTACAATGGATTTGATATAATTAGTGTCTTTTAAAGCTTCCAGTTTCATATCATCGTCAACCATTAACAATTTGTATTCCAGATCTGCTCTGGCGAAACGGTTATGTTCTACTTTCTGGATGCTGCTCACATTCATATTCACTCCAAGGATTTTACGCATAACCAAACCAATACGAGACTTTCCTTCTCCGCCTTTTCCTAATATAATCAGCAATTTTTGTGCTTTGTTGGACGGAATCAGGCAGTAACCCATATACTCCTGCAAGGTAGCGATATCTTCTTGTTCTAATAATTCCGACAAAAATTGTAGCCACCTGACCGGCTGATATTCTCTGTTTTCATAATTTACCGGAAGTCGATTCAAGCAGAAATCTTTCTCTTCTGTAAATTCTCCATCCAGAAAGTATGTTCCATTTTTCACATGAATCCGATCCAACTGTGTCGGCAACTCCTCTGAATATGCCTCCAGTCGAAGAACTTCCAAAAGCTGTTTTACTTTCTTGGAAATTCCTTTTGTAAGAAACGGTTTTATCATGCCATAAATTTCTTTCTCCACTTCGTTATCCGGTATCATACCGTCATATCCAAAAAATACATTATTAATGCATTTCAACGGTAACTTCTGCAAAAAAGCTTCACAGAATGTCACCTCATCAATCTGTCCATCCTCACACCATTCCATAGATTCCACATTAGATATTTCCTCTCTCTGATCTAATGCTTCTTTCAGTTTCTCCATCATACTTTCGTCTATATTTTTCCATTCGTTTCTCAATTTTCTCCACATCCTTTCCGTTCTCTACTAAAAATCCAATTCTATCCTGTAACTCTCCATTCAATAACAGATCAAGATAGTAATTAACCTTTTCCAACTGATGACATGCTTCTACAAATTCATCTTTCCATTCTTCTCCCTGAGATTTTGGTGCGAATAATACTTTCCAATTTTCCAGGAGATGAAGATACTCTGACAAAATTGGAATGCAGTATTTTTCCCACTCTTCGAATTTTTGCTCCGTCTGATACAATGTTCTTTTCGACAACCCTATCTTTTTCAAAGCATGCCCCTTTTTAGGGCTCCCTTTCTCAATCGGAACTTGAAAATCTTCTGCCAGCTTCTTCGCTGCTTCCAGCGGTGTAAGACAAAATAATTTTGACACAAAAGAAATCACATCACCTTTTGCTCCACAGGCAAAACAGTAGAAGCCTTTGTCCACTTTCATACTGGGATGTCTGTCATTATGGAACGGACAACAGATCATCCCATTTTTATTTACACTGATCCCGTAATGCTCAGCAGCCTGCCTTGCAGTAACAGTCTCTTTTACGATATGAAAGATATTCATTCCATTTTCATCTCGCAGCCATAATACTTTTTCTGAAAATACCGTACCGGCACTTTCCCTTTAATAATGTTGTATCCGGCTTCTTCCAGTTCTTCGTTCATTTCCCGCACAATTTCATATGCCTTGCTCCGTCCCACGCCAAGGATAGTCATAATATCATTTGCGGTAATATAAGATACATTCATTTGCATATAATCCCCTCCAATCCTGTTGATTTTCTATCATAAGTGCATTTTTGATACGTCTTATCTTATACATAATTATTTTTCGCGCCATATATATGCACTTTTAGTTCGTTTTTATATAATACGTCACTTGTTCGTATTTGTTAAATTATTTTTTAATAATACGCACTTATAATTCGTTTTATTGTATGTTATATTATCCATGAGGTGAATAAAAAATGAACGAAATAAAAGACTCAACAATAGGGGAGCGAATTAAACTGCTCCGAAAGAAACGAGGTTATAACCAGAAAGAATTAGCAAACCTTCTGGGAAAATCCCTCCGTACCATCCAGAAATATGAAAGTGGAGAAATCGAAGTGTCCATCGCTATGATTAATGAGCTGGCAAAAGTACTCGATACCACTTCCACTTATCTTCTCGGTCACCAGACAGGCGATTTTAAATTTGACTGTCTTTCCGATGTAATGGAATGTCTGTTTCAACTGGAAAAAATCAACGGACTTCATTTTTCCATAGAAACAAAAAGACCGCCTCACCATGACGGTTGGAAGTGTTCTATTACATTTGATGGAAAAGATAAAACAGCTGAGCAAAATGCTGATATGTGTCTATTTCTCGAAGAATGGGAAAATAACAGAGAATCTTTTCAGCAGTATTGCATGTCAAAAGATGCCTATAAAGATTGGAAAGACAAAACTCTTGCCTACTATGCTTCGCAGGGTGTAGAAATGACTGAATCGGAAGATCTGGATACAGAGACGCGATTGAAAAGAAGGAACGAACTCTTTTCTGGCAAATAACCTTTCTACGATGAGTTTAAAACTCTTACGAAAGGAATGATGTAATTTGTCAGTAACAAAAGATACCACAGGAAAATGGATGTCGCAGATTCGAATCAAAGACTATACCGGTAAGACCATCCATAAGAAAAAACGTGGTTTTGCCACAAAAAAAGAAGCTTTGGAATGGGAACGTAATTTTCTGAATAAGTCTACTGCCGATGTAGGAATGTTATTTCAGGATTTTGTAGATTTGTATTTTGAAGATATGGGTCATAGATTGAAAGAATCTACAATCATCAGCAAACACTATATGATTGACCAAAAGATTCTTCCTGTATTTGGTAAAATGCCAATCAATGAAATTACGCCAAAAGACATTCGCAGATGGCAGAATCAGTTAACTGCTTATCGTGACGAAAACGGCAAGCCTTACTCTCAGACTTACCTGAAAGCAATCAACAACCAGTTGACCGCCATGTTCAATTATGCGGTAAAGTATTACGATTTGCGAGAAAATCCTTGCACAAAAGCCGGAAGTATGGGAAAAAGCAAAGCCGAAGAAATGCAATTCTGGACAAAAGCAGAGTTCGAACAATTTATTCAAGCTGTGCAAGACAAACCAGCTTCTTACGCTGCTTTTATGACTATGTATTACACTGGAATGCGGGTAGGCGAATTGTGTGCGCTGACTCCGGCAGACATAGATTTAAGTAACAACACGATTACTATCAATAAAACTTTTCAGAGAATTAATGGTCGAGATGTCATCTGGCCACCAAAAACGCCTAAAAGTAATCGGGTAGTCACAATTCCGCAAACGCTTTCCGACTGTCTGAAAGAATATATGGCAAAGTGTTATGAGATTCAGCCTAATGATCGATTATTTCCATATACAAAAAGTTTTCTCAATCATGAAATGCTGCGAGGATGCAAGAAATCCGGTGTGAAAAAGATTCGTGTCCATGATCTTCGCCATTCACATGCCAGTTTATTAATCGAAATGGGTTGCCAGCCACTTTTGATTGCAGATCGTCTCGGACATGAAAAAATACAGACAACTTTAGACACCTACAGTCATTTGTATCCAAATAAGCAGACAGAAGTAGCAAAACAGCTTGAAAATATTATTAACGGAACTACCGTACCGAATTATAGCCAAATGACAAGTGTAGCCAATTTGTAGCCATTCAAAAGAAAATTCCTCTGGAAAGCCTATAAATAAAGGATTTCCAGAGGAATGGGGTCTACTCAAATTCAATCGTTCCCGGCGGCTTACTGGTCAGGTCGTAGAATACGCGGTTAACTCCCTTAACTTCATTAATAACACGATTCATAACCCTGTTCAGTACTTCATACGGAATCTCTGCGGACTCTGCTGTCATAAAGTCAATCGTCTTCACTGCTCGAAGTGCCACCGCATAATCGTACGTTCTGAAATCGCCCATAACGCCTACGCTTCGCATATTGGTAAGAGCTGCAAAGTACTGGTTCGGCATCCAGGATGGTTCTTTGCCGTTCTCAACTTTATAAGCTTCTGCTGCCTTATCAATTTCTTCACGGTAAATGAAATCAGCATCCTGCACAATGCGAACTTTCTCTTCAGTAACTTCGCCGATAATACGGATTCCAAGTCCCGGTCCCGGGAATGGCTGACGGAATACCAGTTTCTCTGGAATTCCAAGCTCCAGTCCTGCTTTGCGGACTTCATCCTTGAAGAGGTCACGAAGCGGCTCAATAATCTCCTTGAAGTCTACGAAATCAGGAAGTCCGCCTACATTGTGATGAGACTTGATCACTGCGGACTCTCCGCCAAGACCACTCTCTACCACATCTGGATAGATGGTTCCCTGTGCAAGAAAATCAACAGCACCGATCTTCTTAGCCTCTTCTTCAAAGATACGGATAAATTCCTCACCAATGATCTTACGCTTCGCTTCCGGCTCAGTAACTCCCGCAAGTTTATCATAATATCTCTGCTGTGCATTCACACGGATAAAATTCAGGTCAAACTGTCCATTAGGACCAAATACACCCTCAACCTCATCTCCCTCGGCTTTACGAAGAAGGCCATGATCTACAAACACACATGTCAGTTGCTTGCCAATAGCTCTGGAAAGAAGTCCTGCTGCTACAGAAGAATCAACACCGCCAGACAGTGCCAGAAGGACTTTGCCGTCGCCCACTTTCTCACGGATTTCTTTAATTGTATGCTCAACAAATGCATCCATCTTCCAGTCTCCGGCACATTCGCATACACCAAGTACGAAATTGGATAACATCTTCTTTCCTTCTACTGTATGGAGAACTTCCGGATGAAACTGGATCGCATACAGTTTCTTCTCCGCATTCTCGGCTGTAGCCACTGGACAGTCTGCTGTATGTGCAGAAATCTCAAATCCTGGTGCTGCTTGGGAGATATAGTCTGTATGACTCATCCAGACAATTGTTTTCTCTGATACTCCTTCAAAAATTCTGGAGTCTGTTTTGTCAACCAATAGCTCTGTTTTGCCGTATTCACTTACATCTGCTTTCTCAACTTTACCGCCGAGAACATGCATCATAAGCTGTGCACCGTAGCAAAGCCCAAGCACCGGAATACCAAGTTCGAATAATTCTTTCTGGTAAGTCGGTGAATCGGCTTCGTAACAGCTGTTTGGTCCACCGGTAAGAATGATTCCCTTTGGATTCATGGCTTTGATCTTCTCAAGATCGGTCTTGTAAGAATAGATTTCACAATATACATTACATTCTCTGACACGTCTTGCAACCAGCTGATTGTACTGACCACCAAAATCAATTACAATAACTAATTCTTTCTTCAAGGTTTTCCTCCTGTTTTTCCCTATAAATTCTCATTGGAATCGTTACTGTTCACGCTGGAAAATCTCCGGTAAACAATAACCTTGAATCTTCTTTCCATTATAAATGAGTATTACAACTTTTACAACGACTAATTTTCTTAGCTGAATAAAATTTTCAATATATCGTAGATAGATTTTATCACCATGAAGTTGGGTTTGAATGCACAGCTTTTTCATACTGTATATTCCTAAGCCGGTCACTTCAGGTGCGTTCCAGTTTATAAGTTCTTTAGATTTTCCTCATATATTTTTCAATTTGTTCTCACAGATTCATCACAAATTCCGCGTATATTAATAAACAAATAAAGCGAAAGCTTTTTTACATAGATTATAAATATACTTTTTCTTTTTCATACTTGCCGGGCCAAAAGGTCCGGCCCTCCTTCTTTTTAGGAGAATTTTCGGAAGTTGCTTACGTCGGAGAATTCGAATTTGATTATAAATTTAACATAAAAAATCCCGGTCTTTAGAAAAGAACTGTCTTGATATTTCTTTTCTGACCGGGATTTTTATAATTCAGGTTCACTCTTCTTTTAACGAAAAAACACTGAGCCACAATAAAGTGTAGCCCAGTGTTTTTTCTTATAACTCATCAAGCCCATAATCTTCAAATTGGAGAGTTTCTTTATCCAATTTTAAAGCTGATCCGGTTTCTCAACTGTATAAACACTCTGATCCTGGATTGCCGTTGCTCCAGACATATCTGCTGTGTCGCTGTAGAAACCAGTTGTAATGGTGTACTCGCTGTCGCCCTGTACATACACAGTTCCGTCTGTACCCTGAATTGTTACAGTTTTTCCATTACTATCTACAATTGTTCCCTCATTTTCCAGAGATGAGACAGTACTGTCGCCAGTTACAGTCCAGGTAGAATCTGCGCTTACATAAACGTTGCAGTATCCCTCTCCGCCTTCGCCTGCATAACTCTCATCATCTACAACTGCACCTGTCAGGCTGCTGCCATCTGTGAGATAAAAATCCAGATCACTGATAGAATCCCAGATCACATTTCCTTGCATATCCTGACTAATACCAGTAAAGTGGCAGTCAGCTCCGTTTGCTCCAGACTGTCCCCATCCTCTCTGGTTGGTATTACCTGTACACTGCAGGAAAAACTCATTCTCGTCGTTATAGTTAATATCTACATTATTTAAAGTAATTGTACTCTCTGTATTGGTTGTATAGAATACACCGCCGTTCTCAGAAGTTAGGCTGCCTCCATCCATCTGAAAAGTACTGTTTCCGACCTCAGAATCACCAGACATGCTCTGGTAAAGGATTACAGTCCAGGTATTATCATTCTGATCCAGATCACTCATATTTCCTGTCAAGTCACAATCATAAAGGTGAATAGAATTCAGACCTTCGATACAAACAGCCTCTGAACCATTTGCTGTCAGAGTTGCATTGCTTACCGCAATATCAGCTGTACTGTAAATAGCCGGGGAACCAACGCCATTGGAAACATAGTTTCCGCCATCAATCACCATTGTTCCGCCGCCTCTGTCACTTCGGATTGCTGCGGAAGACTCACCGTTCGTCTCCACATCCAGATCCCATCCGTAAAGAGTACCGCCGCCAGCTACATGAACACCGCCAGAAGTATCCTGAGTCGTTTTCACAGTTGTACCAGAAGCATATACTGTTCCATCACCATATGCAAAAAGCCCTGCACCACCTGCTGCATCTGTAGTCACGCTGCCATCTTTCACATAAGCAGTACCATCTGTTGCCAGAACAGCAGCTCCTACACCATAGAAGCTGGAATTGTCTCCGCCCTGGCTGTCTGCAGAAGTTCTTGTAATCGTATCATTATCAAGTGTTACGTTTGCTCCGGAAGAAATCAATGCTGCATTCTCGTCAGTTCCTGTTGACTCAATTGTCTCATTTGATACAGTTGTATCTTCTGTATACTCATTTGCTGCCGTATAACTGTCCACACCCTGAGACTGGCCATCAGGGCCTCCCTGTCCTGAAGCGCCTTGTCCATCACCGCCAGGCTGGCCCTGACCACCCATTTCCATGGACATTACAGTAATGGAAGCAGCATTTCCATCCTCATCTAAAGTGATAGAAACGATATCGCCCTCTTGAATGTCAGAAAGTGAAATATCCTCAGCCTCTGCGGACTGTCCGTTACCGTCTGGTTTTTCCGGCTCTTCTCCGTCCTGGCTATCTGTATTCTCACTTTCCTGGTTATCGTCAGCTGCGTCCTGACTGTCACTTGCTCCATCAGAAGAATCAGAATTCTGTCCATCACCTTCCGGCTTCTCTGGCGCACCGCCATTCTGTCCATCTCCGCCAGGCTGCATACCGCCTGCCTGCTTTGTGATCACTGTATCCGCAGTAATTGTAATCGTCTGCTCCTCGCCAGTCAGATCCAACATAGAAGGCGCCTCACCACCCTGGCCATTTCCATCCGGTGCTCCACCATTCTGGCCATCTCCACCAGGCTGACCCATCTCTTTCATAGTCCCAACCGCAATGGTAATCTCCGAATCAGAAACCGACTTAACCTCACCAAGTACCACATTCTCCTGACTCTCATCACCATTCTCATCCGAAGCATCCGCCTCACCACTTTCATCATTCGCCGCATCCGCAGCCGTCTCCGTCTTACTATCCTCCGCATAAACCATAGCCGGAACAGAAGTTGTTGCTACCATAATTCCCATTAAAACAGCTAAATATCTACGTTTCATACCCATTCATTTCCTTTCTGTATTCATTCAACCCTTCCGAAATCCTCATTCTCTCCATCCGGATCATTTTGTTTTGTGTTCCTTATGGCTAATAATATACAGACCAAATGTGTGCAATTAATGGGAAAACTGTGTTCATTCCATGGTCAACCTGGTAAGAAACTGTGAACTCCCCCAAAAGAATATGCCGCAACAACCAAATTTAGGCGAAATATACTCCACTCAAAGAATACACATAACAGAAATGATTTTTGACAGAACTCAAGAAGAAAGCTGACTAAAAATATACAAAAGAATAGAATATAGTAAACACGAAAGTCTCCCCAAAAGGAATCAGCCAACGTTTCCTACCAGTACACAACGCTAAGCAAACGTAATTACCATCCGCCTCTCTTCCCAGGCGCTGCGTCACTCCTTCCCTCCTCAACTACTCCCACCCGCAGCCGCCGTCCTGTTTTCCCCTTCGCCAGTACACAGTGAGAGGAAGGTGGTGTCGGCTGGGGGCTTTGCCAAAATGGGCGTTTGACGAGTATAGCGTCCCTAAGAATTGCACTGTCTGAGCCCTGCAAGGGCGAGTTTGCAATTCTTAGGGACAATAGGCGACGCAGTCAAACGCCCATTTTGGCATCGCTCCTAGCCGACACCACCTTCCTCTCACGTACCTTAATGACAGAAAAAAACAGGGC
>OLRA01004102.1_pt1 | contig 11936 bp, 10 predicted proteins | sample 1673011 | NCBI WGS metagenome assembly OLRA01 (sample SAMEA3136746, study PRJEB25190) | human gut metagenome | reverse complement strand
GTCGGTGTTGGTAAACCAAAGAATCGGCGAATCTATTATTCCGAGCTTTAGCAGGAAGGCGTTGACCAAACCGTAGCTGTCGCTGGAAAACATGAGTGTGAATATAAGGAAGGCATTACCCGAAATGGAGGGCGCATAAAAGCAAAGAGTTATAAATGCGCGAACCTTGGGGGTAAACTCGTTTATACACCATGCAAAGAAGAAGCAGAGCAGATATCCCACAGGCCCGGTAATTCCGGCAAGTATAAGCGTATTGCGTATGGCTATGAGGAATATTTCATCGCGCAGAAGCAGCCTCGAATAGTTTTCAAATCCGACGAAATTAGGCCACTGGAGCATGTTAAAGTCGGTAAAGCTGAAAAACATGGAAACCGCAACAGGTAACACGGTGAATATTAAAAACAGTATTACATAAGGCGCACTCATAAGATACCCGACGCGGTCATCCCATATTTTTGTGAGCACCTGCTTGCCGGTCAGTTTCTTACGATCTTCCCGAGGCTGCCTTTTAAAAAGCTTCATAAATTTTTTCTCCCTCGTTATAGATTTAAGTAAGCTCTTGTCGCTTACTTTTTATTTTCGTTATCTGCAAATTCCTTTTGCTTTCTGGTAAGTTCTTCGTTGATAAGTCTGACGTTATCGAGAAGTTCCTCGCCGGGGTCGGCATCCTGATTGACCACCGCCTGGAAAGCAAAGCTGAGATAACGTCCCAGAATGTAACTTCCGGGATACTCGGGAAGAGATCTTGCCGATTGCCACTGGTTGTAGATTGCCTTATAGTCGCTGGATGTCCAGGGGAGCTGAGCAACAGCCGCGAGGTTGGCCGTGTTATAACGGGCCGATGTGCCGAGTATGCTCTCAATTTCCTGACCGTAGGACACCTGGGTGGAGGTGTCGGTCCACCAGCTCAGGAAGTCCCAAGCCGCCTCGGGATCTTTTGCATTGCTGATGATAACCGATGCGGTTCCGGCCGAAAGACCGGTATGGTTTATTGTACCGTCCTCCTGCTCGATTCCGGGAATGTCGGTGAAGCCCCAAAGTCCCTTGATTTCGGGAGCAAAAACACTTAACTGGTTATAGGCCGTATAGTCGGCAAGTCCCAGCGGCATTTCACCGGTACGGAAACGGTTGGAGAAATCGAAGGTAACAAGACATCCGTAGGAAGTGAAAAATTCCGTATACTGCTTGAAACAGCTGATGGCCAAAGCCGTGTCGAGAGCCGAAGCCGTGCCGTCTTCATTATAATAGGAACCGCCGTTCTGATAAAGCAGGGTTCCGAACACGTCGGTAATTCCGAAATAGAGCCCGTTCATGTTGAGCTTGACTATGCAGTCGTAAACCTCGGTCCAGGTTTTGGGAACCTCCATTTCAAGCTCGGACAGAACATCCTTGCGGTAGAAGAGCATACCGAAGGAAAAGGTCTCGGGCACACCGTAGGTTTTGCCCTTATACTGATAGGGGGTGTAGGCCGTAGGATTAAAGCGGGACATTACCTCGTCAAAGGTGTAATGCACCTTGTCGGGGTCGTTAAACTGAGAAACATCCATGACTGCGCCTCGAATGGCGTAGTTAAGCGGTTCGGAGTTTCCGATACCAAGCACCACATCCGGTCCGATGCCGGCCGTAATGGAGGGCAGAATGGTTCCGGGGGAAACCAGCTTCAAATTGACCTTAAGATCGCTGTTTTTGGAAAGGCTGTTGTCGATCAGCCGGCGGATTATCTGTGACTGGTCCTGGCTGGTGGCAACCCAGACGGTTACGTCACGGGTGTTCTCACGGGCATCGGCCGAGCGTCCGACATTATTATAATCCATATAGAAAGAGGAAGCGAACATTTTGCACTGATGGGAAAGATTTTCCCAAAACCCGGCGTTTGCTTTGGGGAGTTCCTCTTCGGCAGGAGAAATCTGAATCCAGTCGAAGCCGACCGGCTGGGCGGTGGCGTTTACAAGCCATGTAGATATGGTACCGAGATTAGACTTGAAGTTTTCCAGCTTTTTGGCGATGCTTCCGGGATTTTCGGTCATTATTTCAAGGTCGTTTATCAAGGTGTTAAAGGAGCTGGTGAACGAGCCGTTGGGCTCTCCGGTCAGTTGCTTGATGTCGGCTACAACCTGCTTGAGTATTTCAAGATCCTCGGCCATTTCGGCAATGGTTTCGGGAATCATGGTATCGAAGCTGTAATCACGGAAGGTGTCCGGAGAGGAGCCGGTTATCATCATGATTCCGCGGTAGCAGTTGTTGAGACTGTATATGGTATTGTCAACCTTAGCAAGAAGGTCGGCAAATTCGCCCAGTGTGACCTCCAAACGGACGGTGTTCTTTCCTTCCTTAAAGTAGAAAAGGAAGGGGGTTCCGTCGGCAGCCGAAAGGGTGGAAACCTGCCAGCCGCTATCATAGTCGAAATGGACGTATTTTGCTTCCTCGCAGGGAACCTCTCCGTTGACATAAACCGTACGGTTACAGAATGCACCGTCACGGTCGGTCTGTTTAAAACGGGCGTTAATGTTGTAAAGTCCTGCCTCCTCCACGTCGAACTCCCATTCAATCCACTGGTATGCGGCGCTGAACTTATCGCTCTTTATCTGATTAAGCTTGATAACATCGGATGAGGAGGGATAGGTCAAGGGAGAGGTCCGGTCCCATTCGGGATATATTGTGGCCGAAGACTTAAGATGCATATCCTCGGCCTGACGGCGCATGGGATTGTTCTTGGCCTCGTCGTCCTTTATTCCGAGGGCATAATCGTTCGCGCTGGATGTTCCCAGCTTATATCCCTTTTCGGCATACTGCTGCTGAAGCTCGGCATAGGAAATAAGGGTGGGAGCCTTCGAAAGGGAGATGCGGTTGAAGATAACCGCTTCTTTTTGGGTTTCAAGACGGATGGTGTGTGTTCCGGCAGAAAGGTAGAATTTAAAGTACTCGCCGTATTTTCCGCTGGTATCTATACATTTTCCGTCATACCAGCCGTTTACCTCTTCCGAGCTTGCACGAATATCGTTTCCGTCCTGGTCAAGGGTAATTCCCTCGTCAGAATCCTTCCAGACTCTGGGAAAAACAATACCGCCCGCCTCGGTAAAGGGGGATTTGTCGTCAATATACAGGGAGCGTTCAATGGAATTGTTCTTTCCGGGAACGGTGTAATAGAGCATATCGATGACAAAAAGACCGTCATTTGCAATATTTACCGTCCAGGTGACCGAAACGGTCTCGCCGTCCTCACTGTCTCCCATGTAAAGAGACTGACCGGCAATACCGTTTTCCGGCAGGGTTTCGTCATATTCGGAAGAAGCCGCCACATTGCCGGAGGATGCGGTCAGATATGCCGGGTCGGCGGCACCGAAGGTTATAACCTCGGAGGCGTCCGGAAAATCGGCATACTGCGCTATGTATTCGGTGTAGGTGAATTTGGAGAAGACCGTGTTCTCCTCACGGGCCTTCAGATACTCTTCAACATCCTCGGGATCGGCCGCACCCCTTACCTGAACAGAGGTATCTGTTCCGGTGGCGTCTTCGCCGTCGGCGGCCACAGAGTAACCTACCGAAGAGGTCAGCATTATCGCGGCAAGAAACGCTGCAATAATTCGGGAATAATGTTTCATTGAATAAACGCTCCTTTTCATACCATAAAAAGCATCAAGAAGGGCATCGGCAAAGGTGTAACCGACGTCCGGCTCGACACAAAACCAAACCTGCAAAAAGTCTTTGGACTTTTTGCAGTAATTTTCCGGATTCGAAATGTACAATTTTACCAAAGTTATGTGTAAACCATACAAATCCATAAAAGCATTTTTGGTAGATTTATACCTTATAATTTTATACAAAAACTATCTTGATGTCAATGAATTTATAGGGTTAAAGCCGCTTTTTCCACCATATAAACAATATGCCCGTTCACATTTTGTGCAAATTGCATATAATCTCTGTTAAATAATTCCTTGAACCTACGGCTTTAAGCGGAAATTCGCCTTAAAAGGCGTCACAATTTTACTGAAGTCTCTGTTTAAGAGCCTTGATTTCTCCGGTCAGGCGCTCGATTTCCCGCCTGGCCTCCTCGCCGTCAAACCGTGTGCAGGCAGAATCCTCCACCGCCTTTTTAAGCTGCAGGCGAAGCTGTTCACATTCTTTTTGGCTTTTGTCAAGCTCGTCGCACATATCAAGTGCGGTCAAAACGGCCACCATGGTGGTCGAAAGCCTGGGATTGGCCTTTTTGGTCCTGTCAAGCTCCTCGTTGAGTTTTGCGCCGATTTTTCTGACATGGGCCTCATCGTCATCGGTAACCACCATATATTCTATACCGCCCACCGAAAGCTTAATTTTATTTGACATAAACTGCCCCTCCTTTTGAATAGTTTTAAAAAAGCCAAATGGCAGATACATACTATTATAATACAATCTTCGACAAAAATAAAGATGTTTTTAAAATATTCACATCCTGTTCATTTATTGCTTTGTTGTATGAACGGCATATATTTTCCATATGTTTATAAAGAACATTTTGGGATTGTTTGATGTGAATATTTTGGCGTAAACTAAAAAAAATTAAAAATACTGTTGACAAATACTTTTGAAAGAATTATATTATCCGTATATGTTGAATATTTAGTATAATTACTAAATTAGAAAGGATTTTTTATATGGTCTTTGAACAGTTAAGAAGCATTATTTGCGAACAGCTTGAGCTTCAGCCGTCACAAATCACCATGGAGTCCTCCATGTCAGACGAGCTGGGAGCTGACAGCTTAGATCTTGTTGATATTATAATGTCTGTTGAGGACGAATTTGATGTGGATATTCCGGACGAGGAAGTGGAAAAGCTCCGCTGCGTCGGCGACCTTGTCCATTATATCGAGGATCATCAGTAATTTTTAAACCGCCGGAAACGGCGGTTTTAGCTATTTTTTTACCGCATCGCACACTCAAAAGCCGCTTTTTAACCGGTCTCGACGTAAGCTTGCGGGCGCCTAAATCTTTCGGTCAACACCGACCGCTCACTAACCTTTCGGACCCTAAAAAACGCCCTTTGCTTAACTTTAAGCGTGCATAAACGGTCAACCTGTTCAGGAGGCAATCAAAGTGGATATAAAGGAAGTTTCTGCCATTATCAAGCTTGACAAAAGCCTTAGAGATGAGGTAAGAAAAGCCGAGCAAAAGCGGGATGAGATTGAGCAGAGCATAAAATCCCGGGTGGAAAAGCTACATGATGAATATTATTCCGATCTCGACTCGGTTCTTTCGGAATACGAGGCCAAAAAGAAGGGCGAGACAAGCAGACGCATCGCCGCCCAGGCCGAGGAATACGAAAAGCAGCTTGGCGCATTAAACGCAAAGTATGACGCCGAAAAAAATGTGTGGCTTGAACATATTGTCGGCGTCGTAACGGAGGTGTAGACTTTATGTCTGCAAACTTAAAGTCGGAAATTGCCGCCGCCCAAAAGGCGAGGGCAAGATACGGCAAGTTTTTCACAAAGGAAAAGTTTTCTCAAATGGCGTCCTGCTCCTCTCTTCAGGAGGTGGCCGCCTCTATAAGAGAAAACCCCTTTTTTGCCGAAGGTTTCGGAAATATAAGCGATGCCGCCGTTAACCGTGAGACTCTTGAAAGAATACTTAAAGAGAGACTTTTTACCGACCTTTCCCAGCTTTTTGGGTTTGATTTTGCCCTGGGTTCAAAGCTATACCGTCTTTCGGTGGTGGAATGTGAAAAGGAGCTTATTATGAGCTTTGCCCGGCTTTTAAATGCCGGTAAGTCGGAATTTTTCCGTCCCTCCCTTCCCGAATTTTTCGAAAGACATCTGGACATAGACATAAGCGCCGTATGTGCGGCCAAGGATTTTGACGATTTTTTGGGCTGCGTCAAGCGGCGGGACCTTTTTCTCATGGTTTCGCTCTGCCGTCCGGCGGAAAATCAGCCCATCGACCTGTCTTTTCTTGAATTTCTGCTTGAGGACTATTTTTGCAAAAAGGTTTGCGAAATTGCCGACGGGGATGAAAAGATTGTGAATATATTCGGTATTCAGGCTGATTTTCTCAATCTTCAGATGATACTCAGACAGAAAAAATATTTTGACGCCCCACCCGACGGGATAAAGGCCAGACTGCTTTCTCTCCACAGCCTTTTCCCCCGAAAAAAGCTGGAAAAGCTGTGTGAAAGCTCGGTGGAAGAGGTTGAGCGGTTTATAGACGAATCGAAATACTCCGAATACTTCAAGGGTGCGGTTTCGGCCGACATCGCCGCCGGGCGAGCGGTTCGAGACATCTGCCGCAAAACCATGCGGTTTGATACCTCCCCGTCGTCGGTGCTTTCGGCATATATGCTGCTGGCCAAAAATCAGTATGACTGTCTGACCACCCTGGTTGAAGGGGTCAGATACAATCTGGCCAGCGACAAAATAACGGAACTTCTTCCCATTTGATTTGAGGTGATATAATGTCAGTTGAAAAAATGGAGCTTGCAACCATCAGCGGGAGCTTTGAAAAGCTGGACGAAACGCTGGACGCATGCCGGGACGCAGGATGCTTTCATCCCGAAAACATGTCCCTCATCGGCGGAGTGTCGAGGCTGACCGAGGACAACCCTTATAAAGCCCAGCTTGACCGGCTCAGCGGTCTTATAAAATCGGCGGGAGTCACCATGACCGAGGGCGATTATGACGACCTTCCCCTGACCGGCCAAGAGGCGAAGGTGCAGGTCGACAAGATAGAAAAGGACATAAGCGGATTTCAAAACGAGCTTGCGGTTATAGAAAAGGAGCAGGAGTACTGCAAATCCTGCATTCATATTTTAAAACATTTTGAAACCATCGACATTCCGATAAACGATTTTTTTGAAACCGAATTTGTCTCGGTGAGATTCGGGCGGCTTCCGGTGGACGGATACCGTATGCTTGCGGCCTATGCCGATAATCCCGATGTGATTTTCTATTCCTTCTCCCACGACAGCGACTACTACTGGGGAATGTATATTGTTCCCACAGAGTACGCCAAAGAGGTAGACAGGATATTCTCGGGACTGCTTTTTGAAAAGATATACATTCCCGGAGCGGTGGATTCCCCTTCCGAGGCCATAGAGCTTCTTAACGAACAGCTTGCATCGGACGGTCAGCGCGCCGACAAGATAAAAGCCGATTTCAAGGCATATTTTGAAAGCCGCAACGACAGTATTCACAGCTTTTATTCAAAGCTTTACATGCTCAACACACGGTTTGAGCTTAGAAAATATGTTTCGAGACACGGAGATCACTTTGTCATGATGGGATGGGTTCCCCAAACCGATTCCCAAAAGCTGACCGAGGCCTTCTCCGGCAAGGACGGTGTAACCGTTTCCTTTACCGAAAATAAAAGCATCGAAAAGCTGTCTCCCCCGATAAAGCTTAAGAACACCCTCCTTCACCGACCCTTTGAGTATTATGTAAAGATGTTCGGTATGCCGAAATACGGAGAGATCGACCCCACCGCCTTTGTGGCCATAACCTACACACTTCTCTTCGGCATAATGTTTGCCGATTTCGGCCAGGGTCTGATTCTTTCGGCCGTAGGTTATCTGATGTATAAACTGAAGGGCATGGATCTCGGAAAGCTGCTTGTCCCCTGCGGTATAGCAGGTTCGTTTTTCGGTCTTATATTCGGCTCGTTTTTCGGATTTGAAGAGGTTTTTAACCCGCTTTACTTTAAGCTCGGCCTTGTGACCTCTCCCGAGCACAAACCCATCGAAATAATGTCCAACATCATGACCATTCTTTTCGGTGCCGTGGGAATCGGCCTGGTGCTCATGATACTTGCCCTTGCCCTCAACATCTATTCCAAGCTTAAACAACGGGATTCCGGCGAAGCTTTATTTTCCGAAAACGGCATTTGCGGACTGCTCTTTTACACAGGAGTAATTCTCGTTGCCGCCAATGCCCTTTTAGGTCTCGGAATTCCCTCCCTTCCATTAATTATTGTCGGAATAGTAATTCCCATTGTCTGCATCTGGCTTAAAGAACCCCTTATAAAGCTGACAAACGGCGATCCCGACTGGAAGCCCGAAAGCTGGGGAGGATACATGACCCAGGGATTTTTTGAGCTGTTTGAGGCGGTTCTTTCCTACATAACAAACACCGTTTCCTTCCTGCGGGTAGGTGCATTCGTGCTGGTTCACGCCGGAATGATGAGCGTGTTTTTCTCCCTCGCAAATATGTTTGGAGAATATTCGGTCGGTTTCTGGATAGTGGTGGTCTTCGGCAACATCTTCGTGCTTGTACTGGAAGGTCTGCTGGTCGGCGTTCAGAGCCTTCGACTGGAATTCTACGAGATGTTCAACCGTTTCTTTGAGGGTTCGGGGCACGAGTTCCAACCCATTAAATATTAAAAACCTTTGGAGGTATGTTAAAATGTCTGCTTTTTCTGTTGTAATGTTCCTTATCCCCCCTGTTGCCATCTTTTTTGCAATCTACAACGCTCTGCGTTGCTATAAAAAGGGCGCCGCCCCCACCAAAGCCATGAAGATTCATTTCGCAACCCTCGTGGCCGTAACCGCTTTGTGCATTACCGGCGCCATGACCGCCTTGGCCGACACGGGAGATGCCGCTGCCGCCGTTACTTCAAACGGAGACGGACTTAAATATCTTGCCGCCGGCCTTTGCACCGGTATTGCCGCTATCGGCGGCGGTATTGCTCTGGGAGCGGGTATCCCCGCCGCCATCGGAGCCACCACCGAAGACCCCAAGGCTTTCGGTAAATCCCTTATCTTCGTTGCTCTGGGCGAAACTCTTGCTCTTTACGGCGTTATCATTTCCTTCATGATAATCAACGCTTAACTTAATTAAAAAAAGGAGGTGCCGGCAATGCGTTTTGCCCTCATCAGCGACAACCACGATACTTATTTAGGCATGCGCCTTGCGGGTATCGAAGGAGTCATTGTTCACGACCGTGACGGCGTTATCAAGGCCCTTGAAGACGCCACCTCAGACGAGCAGGTGGGCGCAGTTCTCATTACCGAAAAGCTGGTTGCTCTCGCCCGGGAGGAAATCGACGATTTTAAGCTTCGGCGTGCAAAACCGCTTATCATTGAAATCCCCGACCGGCACGGTTCCGGACGTTCGGGTGACTCCATAACACGATATATTCGAGAGGCAATCGGAATTAAGATTTGAGGTGTAAAAATGGCAATTTCCAAAGTGGATTCCATAATGGAAAACATGAATAAGAGCGCAAAAAAGCAGGCGGAAAACACCGTAAGCGGCGCCGAAAAACGCCTTTCCGACGCTCTCGAAAAGGCTAAAAAGCGATTTGAAGCTGAAACATCAAACCTAAAGCGTCAGCGTATTTCCGAAATAAATAACGAATCGGGAATCAAAATATCGGCCGCCGAAAACGAGGCCCGTGCGGGACTGTTTAAACGGCGTGAAGAGGTGCGTCTGGAGGTTTTTGAGCAGGCAAAACGGGAAATTGAGAAATTTACCCAAACCGATTCCTATAAACAGCTTCTCATATCCTCTGCCAAGCGTATAAGAGAGCAGATGGAGGGTCAGTGCGCCGAGCTCATTCTCAGAGAAGCCGACAAAAAATATGCCGCCGAAATCTGTTCTTATCTCGGCAATTCCATAACCCTGCACACAGATAATTCCATTGAGCTCGGAGGAATAATCGTCAAGTCGAAAAACGGCGAAATGATGATTGATGATTCTCTTGACCAAAGACTTTCAACCCAGCAGAAATGGTTTATGGAAAATTCGGGACTGGTCATTGAATAGTCCCCACCGGAGGCGAAAACTTTGAATAAAAAGGTTATTTACGGAATAAACGGCCCGGTCGTCACGGTCAAGGAGACCGAAGGCTTTTCCATGCAGGAAATGGTATATGTGGGAAAGGAACGGCTGGTGGGCGAAGTAATCGGCATAAAGGACGACACAACCACCATTCAGGTCTATGAGGTAACCACCGGACTCAAGCCCGGCGAGCCGGTTGTGGCTTCGGGAAGCCCTCTGGCTCTTGTGCTCGGTCCCGGAATTCTCAGAAATATATTTGACGGCATCGAGCGTCCGCTCCCCGAAATCGAGGAAAAATTCGGTCCCTTTATACAGCGCGGCAACACCACCGCTCCCCTTAACACCGAGATCGAGTGGGAGGTTACCGTCACCGTAAAGGTGGGGGATTATCTTGAAGAGGGTCAAGTCTATGCCACCTGCCCGGAAACTCCCGCCATAACTCATAAAATAATGCTTGCTCCCGGACTTTCGGGAGAGGTTGTATTTGCCGCCGACAACGGCAAATACAAGCTTAACGACAACATCGTCACCATCAAAGACAAGCTTGGAAACGAGAAAAAGCTGACCCTTTGTCAGTTCTGGCCTATCCGTCAGCCCCGTCCCACAAAGGAACGGCTTACGGTGGATAAGCCCCTCATCACCGGCCAGAGGGTCATCGACACCCTTTTCCCGGTGGCAAAGGGGGGCGCCGCCGCCATCCCCGGCGGATTCGGTACCGGAAAGACCATGACCCAGCACCAGCTTGCAAAATGGTGCGACGCCGACATAATCATCTATGTCGGATGCGGCGAGCGCGGAAACGAAATGACCCAGGTTCTTGACGAATTCGGCGGACTTATCGATCCGAGAACCGGCAAAGAGCTCAGAGACCGTACGGTGCTTATCGCCAACACCTCCAACATGCCTGTTGCCGCCCGTGAGGCGTCGATATACACCGGTATAACCCTTGCCGAATATTACCGTGATATGGGATATGATGTGGCCATGATGGCCGACTCGACCTCCCGCTGGGCCGAGGCTCTGCGTGAAATTTCGGGACGTCTCGAAGAAATGCCGGCCGAGGAGGGATATCCGGCATATCTTCCCTCCCGTCTTTCGGCATTCTACGAGCGCACCGGAAACTTCAAAACCCTTTCGGGTCAGGAAGGCTCCATAACTGTTATTGGTGCCGTCTCCCCTCAGGGCTCCGACTTCTCCGAGCCGGTCACCCAAAACACCAAGCGGTTTACCCGCTGTTTCTGGGCGTTGGACAAAAGTCTTGCATACTCCCGTCACTATCCCGCCATCAACTGGATGGACAGCTATTCCGAATATGGCGGAGACCTTGCCAACTGGTATAACACCAATGTCGATCCCCTCTTTATGGAATATCGGGCAAAGATTCTCTCGATACTCCGGGAAGAAAACTCTCTTATGGAAATCGTCAAGCTTATCGGATCCGACGTTCTTCCCGATTACCAAAAGCTGATTATGGAGATTGCAAGGGTTATACGTATAGGCTTTTTACAGCAGAACGCCTATCATAAGGACGACACCTATGTTCCCCTCGAAAAGCAGTTCCTTATGATGAAAACCGTTCTTAACCTTAACGAAAAGGCCAAAACCGTCACCGACGCCGGAATTCCCCTGGCCCGTCTGACCGAAACAGGCATTTTTGAAAAACTGCTCAAAATGAAGAGCGATATTCCCAACGGCGACACCGTCGCTTTTGATAAACTCAACGACGAAATCGACCGGGCTGTCGCCATCGCCAGCCGTTCGGTACGCTAACAGTAAGGGAGGTCGGTTTTTTGATTACCGAACACATTGGACTTAAAGAAATAAGCGGTTCCCTCATTGCCCTTGAAGGGGTCGAGGGGGTTGCAAACGAAGAAGTGGTAAGAATATATACCGCCTCGGGAGAGGAGCGTGTCGGCCGGGTGGTCGAGCTCGCCGGCGACAAGGCCGTTGTGCAGGTTTTTGAGGGCACAACCGGAATATCTCTTAAGGACACACGCCTTATCTTTACCGCACGTCCCATGGAAATGACCCTGGCTCCCGAAATGCTGGGACGTGTTTTCAGCTGTGCCGGAAAATTGCTCATACTTTTGTGGATAATGAAACAGGAGCGAGAATGTTTTCGCTCCTGTTTTTGTGAGACGTTTTTCCGCTGCGGGACGTCTCCAGCGATAAATAAACGCAGGGGAGAAA
>OLRA01004099.1_pt1 | contig 11946 bp, 7 predicted proteins | sample 1673011 | NCBI WGS metagenome assembly OLRA01 (sample SAMEA3136746, study PRJEB25190) | human gut metagenome | reverse complement strand
GGGAAGCGGGTCGAGGTCGGTAATGCCCATGGCGTAAGTGCAGATGGCGCCTGCAGCCGAGCCACGGCCCGGTCCGACGCCGATTCCCTGGCTGCGGGCCCAGGCAATGTATTCCTGCACGATGAGGAAGTACGCCGGGAAGCCTTGCTGCAAGATGATGCCAGCCTCGTATTCATAGCGATCCCATGCCTCTTTGGGCACGGGATCGCCATAGCGCTTCTTCAAGCCCCACTCGCACTGCTTGCGGAACCAGCTTTCCTCGGTTTCACCCTCTGGCAAGGGGAAACGCGGCAGAATGGAGTCACGCTCGAGCACGACATCGACCTTTTCGGCCACCTCGACTGTATTGTCGCACGCCTCGGGGAACTCGGAGAGCGCCTCGCGCATCTCCTCTTCCGTCTTCATGTAGAACTCGTCGTTCTCGAAGCGCATGCGGTTCGCGTCGTTCACTGCCGAACCCGTGCCGATGCACAGCATGATGTCCTGTGCCTTTGCGTCTTCCTTCTTAAGGTAGTGGAAGTCGTTCGTGGCGATGGTCTTTAGGCCCGCAAGCTGGGCGACCTTGGCGAGCTGGCGGTTGAGCTCGGTCTGCGTCATGCCGGCGTCGGTGCGCAGGCCCTGGTTTTGCAGCTCGATGTAGAAGTCGCCCTCGTCGAAGCAGCTCGCGAAACGGCGTGCCCACTCGACCGCGTCGTCGAACTGGCGGTTGTCCAGAAGCTTCGGGATAATGCCCGCGATGCACGCGGACGAGCCGATGATGCCGTGGCCGTACTTCTGCAGCATGGAGAACGTCGTGCGCGGCTTGTAGTAGAAGTTGTCGACATGCGATTCGCTGACCAGGTGCAACAGGTTGTGATAGCCCTCGTTGGTCTTCGCAAGGAGCAGCAGATGGTACAGCTTCGGCTTTACGTCCTTGCGCAGCTCCTCGTCGGTGGTGAAGTAGACCTCGCAGCCGTAGATGGGCTTGACCTTCTTGCCCGTCTCCTTCTCGACCGCCGTGCACGCGTCGCACAGCTCCGGCACGCCCGACATGACGCCGTGGTCGGTGATAGCCACCGCTGGCATGTCGAGATCGGCGGCGCGACGAACCATGTCCTTCACGTGGGTCAAGCCGTCGAGCAGGGAATATTCGGTGTGATTGTGCAAATGTACGAACGCCATGGATATGCCTCGAATCGCTTACGTGGTATGCGCGCGGAGTGTGTTTGCAAGTGTGGGTGCGCAGCCGTTTTCTCGCGTTCAATCATAGCAGCAAGTGGCAAGTTTTGCATGGCTAACACAGCGAACAAATGATGGTTTTTCGGGGAAGGCGCACGAGAGCCTGACATGCGTCGCCGCGAGGAGCCTCCTCCAGCATCGGGGCGGAGCGCCCGCACGCAGCCGCGGGCCCTCAGGGAACCCGCATAGTGCGCACGACGATGCCCGCTATTCCGCCGCCAGCATGCGGCAGGCCCATTGGGCGGCAACCATGCTGCCCTTCGCGAGCACGCTCTCGTCGATGGTGAAGTGACAGCTATGCTGCGGGTGCGAAGCCCCGACCTCGGGATTTCTCGTGCCGACGAAGCAGAACACGCCGGGCACGACGTTTAAGTACTCGCTGAAATCCTCGCCCGAGAGCGTACCGCGGTAGTCCGACACCGCGGACTCCCCCAGCATGTCCACGACCGCACGCCGCGCAACCTCCGCGCACACCGGGTCGTTTGCGAGACCCGCGTTGCCCTCCTCGAACGTGAACTTCACCTTGGCCCCGAAAGCGTGCCCTATCTTGCTCACGATGCGCTCGAGGCGATCGGGAACTTCGCGGCGCAGCTTTTCGGTCCAGGTGCGCACCGTTCCCGAAAGGTAGGCGTGACCAGCCATAATGTTGCGCGCCTCGCCACCGTGGAACTCGCCCACGGTGACCACGACCGGGTCGAACGGCGACACGTCGCGACTGACGAGCACCTGCAGCCCGTTCACCATCTCCGCCCCCACGACAACGGCGTCGACGCCCTTGTGCGGCATGGAGCCGTGCGCGGAGACGCCCTCGATGTCGATGTGGAACCAGTCGGTGTTGGCCATGCGCTGCCCCGGCGCGCACGACACCGTGCCCGCGTCGACCTCGCTCCAGATGTGCGCGCCGTAAATGGCGTCGACACCGTCGAGCGCGCCGGCGTCGATCATGGAGAGCGCTCCTATCGAAATTTCCTCAGCAGGCTGGAACAAGATGCGAACCTCGCCTTTGAGCTGCGATTCCGTCTCGAGAAGAATGCGGATCGCACCGAGCATCATGGCCATGTGCGCATCGTGACCGCACGCGTGCATGACGCCCTCGTTCTCGGAGGCGAACGGCAAGCCTGTGTCCTCGGTCACAGGAAGCGCATCAATGTCGGCGCGAAGTGCTACGCGGCGAACAGGGACGCCGGCGGCATCGTAGGCTCCGGGGGCCTCCCCGCGAATCGTCGCGATGATACCGTTGTTATCGAGGCGGCGATATTCCACCCCCAGGCGATCGAGCTCGCCGCAGAGCATCTCCTGCGTATGCGATTCCCGCCCCGAAAGCTCAGGATGCTGATGAAACAGCCGACGCCACTCGATAATGGCGCCCTCGGCGGACGCGGCGGCATCGCGAACGAGCGCGGCGGTGCGGGTTCCTGCAGGTTCGGATTGGGCGAAGACAAGCGCTTCGGCATCGGCGCAAGGATGCATGGGGATTCCTCCGTAAAGATAAGGTCAAATCGACCATGATGGTATTGGAAGAACGTGCGAAAGACCAGCACAAAGCAGCAAATTCGCGCAAAACCAGAATTAAAGCGGACAAACGGTGAGAAAACGAGCTGTCAGGACGCAAAGGGAATGTGATCGACAACGCAGCAAAGGCCGCCAGCGCTGCGGGCAGCTCGAAAACGCCGCTTCTATCGAAAGGCGTCCTGAGTCCCCTTTACGAGCTAGGCATTTTCGCGGCTCTCCGCACGCTTGCCCATGAGCAGGTTCAGCAACGAACCTGCAACGACGAAGGCGACACCTGCCCAGAAAAGCCCAGGCAGCGCGAGCCCTAAGATAATCGAGCTCGCCGTCACCGAGAGAAAGGGCGCGGCATACGATGCAAGCGCCATGCGCGACACGTTGCCGAACAGCAGCCCGTGGTTCCAGCACGCGTACCCCGCGGCGATCGAGCCCATCGCGGCAAGAAGCGCCAGAATCGACCCGATAGACGGCATGCTTTGGGGAACAGGCGCGCCCGAGGTGGCGAACATCACCCAGAACACCGCCGCGACGCCGATCATGAAATAGGGCGTGGCATCCTTGCCGTTCGTGATGCGCGGCGTAACGACGGAATAGGACGCCCAGGCAAGCGCCGCCGCGAGCGTCAGGGCGAACGGAAGCGGATTCGAGGAGATATCCGCCGCGACGACCCCCGCGTCAAGGCCGGCATCTCCCCCGATAGCGAGCATTACGCCCACCGTCGCGACCGCGGCACCCGGCAGAGCACGGGCGAATCCGCGCGCGCCGCGCATCGCCGTGGAGTTCAAAAGGACGGTAAGCGAAGGCCAAAGGTAGTTCACCATGCTGAGCTCGACTGTTTGCGTGGACGAGGCAGCAAGACCGATCGAGGCGCTGATGGCGGCCTCGTAGAACACGAAAAGCCCGCCGCTGACCAGGAAGTACTTCAAAGGGTAAGCGCTCGGCCTCTCCGAACGCAAAACAATGAACAGCAAGATCGCGCCGAGTGTATAGATGAGCGCTCCGCCGAGCAAGACGCCGAAACCCTGCGAGGTCAGGCGCACAAACCCGAACATCATGCTCCAAAACACGAGCGCAAGGAAGCCCACCATCGTGGCGCGATCGCTTTTGCCCATTCGCCTCACGCGGCCGCTTTCCTTCCCCATCGAATCGCCAAACCGCCTTATTGTAAGGGAGCGCAGGCGCAATGGGGCGCGACGCCCGCAAAAAGAGAAAAAAGGCGATGGGTGAGGGCTGGGCACGGAGGACGGGCGAGAAGCGGGGCAGAAGAAGCGGGCAGGATCGCCGTACAAGGGCCGCAAGGCGGAAAGCGCCATGGGGTAGCTTCTGGCACAGGGCAAACCCCCATCGCTGAGTGCGAATTTCCTGGCGCGAATTCCCTGGTTAGCGCTCGGTTTTCACGACAAACCCGAAATAGACGATATGCCCCACCCACACGATAGCGACAATCGCACGGCCGACGGGAACGCTGCCCATCATGGCAAAGCCCACAGCCAGAAGCACGGTAACGGGCACGAGGATGGTGAGCTTCGCGCGCAGCGTCATGGAGTGCTTGGTCATATAGCCCTCGAGCACCATCTTGTAGACCTTTGTACCTTTAAACCAGCTGTTCAGACGATCGGAGCTGCGCGCAAAGCAGAAGACGGCAACCAGGATGAACGGCGTCGTAGGCAGAATCGGCAGCACCACGCCCGCCATCCCCAGCGCGAAGAAGAGAAAGCCTCCCGCCGCCCACAGGCCGTGGCGCAGGCGAAAGTTTTCTTGTTTTGCCTGCTCAATTGGGAAATTTTGCTCAATTTGGGCAGTCTGTTCGTTCACACGTTGTACCTACTTACTGTTCGATATAACTAGCAAATCACAAGAAGTTTACCATGGCTTCCTCGTTAAATATACCACGGAAAACTTTTGAACCTCGAATTGCCTCTCTACGGGAGAAGAAGCCGCTTGCTTGCGGCGGCAATGGCCGATGCCAGCGAGCGCTCATCGTCACCGCGAGCTGCAGTGAGCAGCGACATCGTACGCTCGAGGCGCGGGGCGACGTCTTGGGGAATCGTCATAGCGGTGGGTTTGCTCGGGAAATCGGTCTCGATGAGCAGGCGATCTTTGGGAATTGCGCGCGCATAGGCACGTCCGCGCTTCGTTTTGAGCATGCGCTCGTTCACGGAGAAGAGGCAGCCCGCATCGATGGCGCGAGTCAGCTCCTCTTGCGAGCCGGAGAACCAGTGGAAAATACAGATGCAAGCATCGAGGCACCCTGTGCGTTCGAGCACATCGAGCACGCAGGCCGCTGCCGCCGACGAGTGGATGGACATAATGCGTCGCGGGAATTCCGCTGAAGGGCACGCGGCAGCAACGCAGACGCGCTCAAACGCATCGATTTGCGCATCGCGCGTATCGGCACGTCGCGGCTGAAAGTCGAGCCCCACCTCCGAGATCAGGGACGCAGCGGGAGCCAGGCGCTCGAACAGCGCGACTTCCCCTTCCCCACAGGTGCCATCGGCGACCCACCACGGGTGAAGCCCCAAGCCAACCCGCACGCGCGGGGCGTAGGGGGCGAGCATCGCGCACACGCGGTCGAAATCCCGCGGATCGCAGGTTCCCGATAGCGCACCGCCGCATGCGGCATACGCTGCGGCAAGTTCCACCGCATTGCCCGCAAAGTCCAGGTGGCAGTGCGCGTCGATGAGCGGGGTCCTCTCCATCACAGCAATCGCCCGCCGTTTTCCAAACCCATAAGCGAGCAGATCACATAGCCCGCAATCATTTGCCCCATGATGGGCGGCATCCAAGAAGTAGTGCCGAGCGGAAGCTTCTGGCGTCGCTCACCGGGCACTTGCTCAGGCTCGGGCAGGCGCGGGGTGCCCAAAAGCTCGCGCGCCGAAGGCTCGTCGGAATACAGGATGGTCCAGCGCTTGATGCCGAGCTTGCGCGCCTCTTTGCGCAAGATGCGGCAAAGTCCGCAATCGTGCGTGTCGTAGATGTTCGCAAACGAAAGGCGCTCGGGGAAGAAGCGATCCGCTGCACCCGCTGAGCACACGAGCGGAAGGCCCCGATCCTCGCACAGCTTCGCGAGCGCGATTTTCGCGGAGACCGTGTCGATTGCGTCGATCACGAAGTCGACATCGCCGTGCGCGTCAAGGAAGGCAGGCAGATTCTCGGTCAGGACGAACTCGTCGACCGTTTCCACATGGGCCTCGGGGTTAATCGCGCGCACCATCTCGCGCGCGACGTCAGTCTTGCGTCGACCGATGGTGCTCTCCCAAGCAACTGCCTGGCGGTTCACGTTCGAGGGCTGCACAACATCGCAATCGACCAGCACAAACGATCCGATACCGCCGCGCGCGAGAGGCTCAAGGCAGTTCGAGCCCACACCTCCCAAACCGAAGAGGAGCACTTTCTTGCCAGCAAGAAGCTCGACGCCGTTCCGGCCGAACACGATGGAGAGCCTTCCCCAACGATCTTCGAGAGGGGACGTTCGCGCAACGAGCGGGCGCCCATCAGGTGCGGGGGTTGTGTTCGGTTCGGCTGTCTTAGCCATGGGTTCGTTCCTTCCGATGGGCTTTGGCGAATTAGGGGAGGGCAAGAGCGTGGCTTGCTACTCGACTACCTTCGCTTCGTATCCCGCATCGACGATAGCGTCGACAAGCACCTGGTCGGCCACGTCGGCGGAGAGCTTCGCCGTCGCGCTGTTGGAATCGAGGTCGACCACGGCCTCTTCCACGCCCTCGACGCCCTCGAGCGCCTTCTTCACGTGGGCAACGCAATGTTGGCACATCATTCCTTCGACGGACAGCTTCTTTTCCATGATGATCTCCTTCGGTTTCACGGTTTGCATTTCTTGGCTATGACCAGCGGAAACGGGCGACTCGTCGCCGTCTTCCGCAGAGGGCCCGTCCGTCGCGGGCACACCCGCCTCGCTTGCGAGCGCAGCCCCGGATGCGGCATCGGGTTCCAGCGCCAATGCCACCTCGCCGAGCATCACAGGCTTCCAACCTCGCAGGCGAAGCGCGTTCGAAACCACGCACACCGAGCTGCACGACATCGCCGCCGCAGCAATCATGGGGTTCAAGGTTACGCCCGCGAACGAGAGCGCACCGGCCGCCACGGGAATGCAGATCACATTGTAAATGAGCGCCCAGAACAGGTTCTGCTTGATATTGCGCATGGTCGCGCGCGAAAGCGAGATCGCCGCGGGCACATCGGCCAGGTCGCTCTTCATGAGCACGATATCGGCGCTGTCGATAGCGATATCGGTGCCCGCACCGATGGCGATGCCCACATCGGCGCGCGCCAAGGCGGGAGCGTCGTTCACGCCGTCTCCCACCATGGCAACTGTTCCCTGTTTCTGCAGGTCGCGAATGACCTCTTCCTTACCCTGAGGCAACACGCCGGCAATGACATCGTCGGTGCCGACGCGTTTTTGGATGGCATGTGCCGTGCGCTCGTTGTCGCCCGTGAGCATGACGGTCCGGATACCCATGCGCGAGAGCTCGGCAAGCGCCGCAGCGCTTCGGGGCTTGGGCTCGTCGGCCAGCGCGATAAGGCCCGCGAGCGCACCGTCGACTGCGAAGAAGAGCACCGTCTTGCCCTCGTCGGCCAGGCATTGCGCCTGCTCGCGCACTGCAGCCACGTCGACGCCGCCATCCTCCATGAGCCGCGCGTTACCGGCAAGGCAGGTGCGCCCCGCGACCACGCCGCGAAGCCCGCCGCCGGGAATCTGCTCGAAGGCCTCGACTTCCTGAGCTGCGACGCCGCGCGCCTCGGCGTACGCCACGATAGCCTGCGCGAGCGGGTGCTCCGAGCGCTTCTCGAGGGAGTATGCAAGGGAAAGGAAGGCTAGTGTTTGAGCGTCAACCTGAGAGGTTTGAATGGCTTCGGCAGCACCCAGTCGCTCGGCAGTCCTGACTCGCACGAACAGTCCACTGGACTGTTCGGCTCGTGCGGAACTCGCTTTGTGGGCGCCGCCGAAGCCATCTGCAGCGCTCGGGGCTCCACCGACGCGACCCGCGGCGCTCGAAGCGCTGTCGCAACGTCCCTTGGCAACCAGCACCTCGCACACCTCGGGCGCGCCCTTCGTGATGGTTCCTGTCTTGTCGAGAACGACCGTCTTCACACCGTGTGCGGTCTGCAGCGCCTCTGCCGACTTCACGAGGATGCCGCTCGTCGCGCCGCGGCCCGTTCCCACCATGACGGCCGTGGGCGTGGCGAGGCCGAGGGCGCACGGGCAGCTGATGACAAGCACGCTGATCGCGTGGGAAAGAGCGGTCGCCACACCTGCACCGACAAACATCCAGATGATGAAGGTGATAAGCGCAATCGCAATGACCCCGGGCACGAACACGCCCGAAATCTTGTCGGCGAGCTTCTCGATAGGGGCCTTTGAGCTCGTCGCCTCGTCGACCATGCGCACGATCCCCGCGAGCACGGTGTCTGCGCCCACGCGCTCGGCGCGCATGGCGAACCATCCCGTGCGGTTCACCGTCGCACCCGTAACCGCAGCCCCCACGCCCTTTTCCACCGGTACGCTTTCGCCCGTAATGACGGACTCGTCGACCGTGCCCGCGCCTTCGATCACCACTCCGTCGACAGGCACGCCCGCACCGGCGCGAACGATGAGGATATCCCCCGGTCGCACCTGCTCGACAGGGACTTCTTCCTCGGCGCCGTCGACGTTGCGGCGAATCGCCGTTTTCGGAGAGAGGTCCGTAAGCTGCGCGATCGCGTCAGAGGTCTTCCCCTTCGCGCGCGCCTCAAAGTACTTGCCCAGCGTGATCAGCGTGAGGATCATCGCCGCCGACTCGAAGTACAAATCCATCGCCGCCATGTGCGCGAAATCGACGTCGCCGTGGCCCATCCCCCACCCGATACGGTAGATCGCAACGATGCCGTAGACCGTCGAGGCAGTCGAGCCCAGCGCAATGAGCGAGTCCATGTTCGGCGAGCCGTGGAAGAGCGTCTTGAAGCCCACGCGGAAGAACTTGAAGTTCACGAAAACCACGGGTAACAAGAGCAGGAACTGGGTAAATGCGAACGCGAGCATGTTCTCGTGGCCCAGGAAAAAAGCGGGCAAGGGCCATCCGAACATGTGGCCCATGGATAAGTAGAACAGGGGGATGGTGAACACGAACGACACGATGAGCCGCATGCGCACATGCGCCGCCTCCTTTGCGGCGGCGTTTTCCCGCGCGGCGGACGGGGGGGCAGAACTGCTCGGAGCGCCCGCGGCTGCGGTGGCCTCGACTCGGGGCGCGGCACCGTAGCCCGCCTTCTCGACCGCCGCGCTGATCGCGGCGAGTGTGGCGGGATTTCCGTCGTATTCCACCTCCATCGAGTTCTTCAGCAGGTTCACCACAGCGTGCTCAACGCCAGCGACGCCCGAGGTCGTCTTCTCGACGCGGGCGGAGCAGGCGGCGCACGTCATGCCCGAAACGTCGAAGGTTTGTTTTTGGGTCATCTTCTACCTCGCAAACTTCTTGATGAGCTGCATCGCCTCGTCGATGATGGCGGTGTTGCCCGCCTCGATTTGCTCGACGACGCAGGTCTCCAGGTGGTTTTGCAGAAGGATGGCGGAAATGGAGTGCACGGCAGACTCCGCGGCAGCGAGCTGCGTTAAGACGTCCCCGCAGTAGCGGTTGTCGTCGATCATGGCCTTCACGCCGTTGAGCTGGCCAATTGCGCGATTGAGACGCTTCTGCAGGTTGTGCTGGAGCTCCTCCGAGCGCGGCGTGGCCTTATGATGGCAGCAGCAGCTCTGCGCACGCGCGCCCTTGCTTTCGCAAGCAGCGGGCTCACCATCAGCCGAGACCTTGTCCGCATCCTCTACCGAGCGCTTGCCGTTAGCGTTCGCCATCGCAACCTTTCCTTTCTTTCACATACCCCCTGGAGGTATCTTTCAGCCGGCATTATATACCCACTAGGGGTATATGCAAGAGAGAAAACGCGCGAAGGACAAAGGCAAGCGAGGAACAGCGGGGGACGCGCCGACATCAATACATGCCGAAAACATTCCAGAGCATCACGTTCATGATCACCATGAGCACAAGCGTCGCGAACATGAAGTACAGCGAGATGCGATACACCGATACGGTTTCTGCGCCCTCGCCCGCCGCCGTGGCAACCCCACGCGAGCCTATGGCAGAGAATTGCGTCGTCCAATCTTTCGTGAGGCGCTTTTCACTCTTGACCTGCAGAAGTGCAAGGAACACAATCGCGCCCGCCAGTGCGAAGAACAACCCGAAATCGCACACGTAGCGCATGAGGATGCCCGCGCCCTGCAAATCGAAGATGCACAATGCGAAGGCCACGCACACAAGCGCCACGAACAACGGCAAAAGTCGCTGCTCTTTAAGCTGCGCGCGCACACGCCCAATGACTATGCCCAAAACAGCCAGCGCCATCGGGTACAGGAAGAAGTAACCGCCGAACATGGGCTCGTAGATGGTGATGCCCTGGTACGCCGGGTCGAGGTAGGCCTGTCGCAGGAACGGGAACTGGCTGCCGAACACGGGCGGCTGGAACAAGTATGCGTAAAGCCCGAACGGAATGCGGTCAAGGTGGAACCCTCGGTGGGTCATGTCGTTCGTGGTGAGGTTGTAGTTCGCGCCGAAATCGAACGGTGAGCCGAATCTCGCGGCATTGTAGGCAAGCACCGCGACAGCGACCAGCACAAACGGCACCATCGCCACCTTGAAGGCTCCCATAACGTCACGTCTAGCCCCTCGATCGCCCTTCGAATCGCGCAAAAACGGCCAGAAAAGGACGAGCCCGAACACCGCGGAGAGCACCATCTGCGGGCGGGAGGCCATGGTGAGCGCGATGAGCAGCGCGCCGAGCACGATCTTCCCCCGCTCGATATAGCCGCGCGAGGTACCTGAGACCCACAGCCCCAGGCCCCACGAGACGAGCGCGAGCGACATCGCCTCGGGCATGAAATACATCGACGGCGTGCGCGCGAGGATGATGCCGCCGCCCGCGACGAACAGCATCACATCGAGCACCACGAGCACCCCGATCGACGTGCGCGGGAACCAACGACGGCACACCGCCGAGAGCAGGTACATAAGCCCCGCCGCGTAGACGCAGTCGCAGATGGCGATGCCGAGCCACGTCGGGAAGCCCGTGTGCGTCACAAGCAGCCAGGGCACGTAGAACACCAGGCACGGCAGGATGCCGAAGTAGACGTAGTATTTCCCGTGGAAGTACGCGTGGTCCCAAAGATAGGGCACGCCCTGCGCCGCACGCGCCTGCGTATCGTAGGGGTTCGCCATCGCCTGCAGCGCGTCGGAGGGCACGTCGTTCAAGTACAGATGCCCCTGAGTGAGCGCGACGGCGAGCTTTTGGTACTGGAATTGGTTCTCGTAGGACGGCGTTTGCGTCATGGACACGTAGTGCGAGTTGGAGAGCACGAGCGCAAGCACGACCACGCACTGCACGACGACGAGCACGACAAGCAGAATACGGTGGCTCGTCAGGCGCGAGTCGCGAACGCGGCTGTAGAGCCCTGATGCCGGGCGCAGCGCGAAGAGAACGAGCAGAATAGCGAGCACCGAGCCCGCGCGCAGCGGGTCGAAATCGAACGGAACCTTCTGATTGAGCGATATACCCGACACCTGAACTGCGCCGATATCCTTCAAGTTCGTCATGTTCACCTTGATGGAATGGCACTTGCCAGCGGGGTCGAGCGAGATGTAAGTGGTCGCGGGGTCGACGGGGTCGACCGACACGGCCGGGTTCGCGTAGTAGTTCGCGTTGCCCTCGTCGGCGAGCGAGATGACGACTTGGATCTTGCTGTCGGTCGCCTTCGCGGCACCTGCGGCATCGGAGAGCACCGGCGTGAAGTGGATGGAGCGCACGGTGGAGTTGAGCCCCGTGATCTCAAACGAGCTCGACGAGGAATCGAGCGCGATCGTGCCCACTTGCGAGGGCTGAGCCCCGTTGACGAGGTAGCTCCCCGCATCGGGATAGGTCATCGAGTAGAAGAACTGGAAGTTGTAGCCGAACACCTCGAGCGCGATCGCCAGCAACACGCAGACGAGAACCCCTACGACGTTGTGCGCCTTGCTGTGCGCACGAGCGAGCACGGGCTGAGGCTCGGGCGCCTGCAGGGGAGGCTGCGAAGATACGGGCCGCGACGAGCGCGAAGGGGCCTTCTGCATGGGGGCAGCCGTTCGACCTGCCGTTTTGCGGCTGTCGGCAGCACGCGTCTGCGGTAGCGTCTTACCT
>OLRA01004088.1_pt1 | contig 11976 bp, 7 predicted proteins | sample 1673011 | NCBI WGS metagenome assembly OLRA01 (sample SAMEA3136746, study PRJEB25190) | human gut metagenome | reverse complement strand
TTTCACATGTGCTCAGCTGGTTTGAAGCCCATCCCGAAACGGTGATCGCCTACGCGGACGAGGATGAAATCGACGAAGCCGGTAAGCGCAAAAATCCCTGGTTGAAGCCGGACTGGTCGCCGGATACGCTGATGTCCTGCTTTTATTTCGGCGGATTCTTTGCGGTGCGCAGACAGGCGATGGAGAACTGTCCGTGGCTGGCAGATGAGAACCCACTGCGCAACCTTTATGACCTGGTGCTGCGCCTGACGGAAATCGAGAATGGAACGGCACATATCGACAGCGTGCTGTTTCATCATGAAAAAATCGAAGTCTGGGGTATGGAAGAGACGTATGATGATCTGAAAAAGGCGGCATATGTAAGAAGAGGCTGGCCTCTTACGCCCTCCGGGAAGGTTTCAATCATCATCCCGACCAAGGATCATCCCCATATTTTATCGAATTGCATTCATTCTGTCCTGGAAAGTGGAAACTACCGGGATTTTGAGATCATCGTTGTGGATAACGGAAGCAATGAACAAAACCGTGCAAGAATTGAACGGATGCGCGATATGTTGAACGAGGATTTCCGGTTCGTTTATCACTATGAACCGATGGAGTTCAATTTTTCCAAAATGTGCAACCTTGGCGTGTCCCTGGCGACCGGCGATTACATCCTGTTATTGAATGACGATATCGAAATTACGCAGGACAACTGGCTGGAAAAGCTGATGGAAAAGGCGGTTCTGCCGCACGTCGGCGCGGTGGGCGCAAAGCTGATCTATCCGGGCACGGAGATCATTCAGCACGCGGGCATCACCAACATTCATCTGGGGCCTGCACACAAGCTGCAGTTCCGCTCCGATGCGCTGGAATTTTATTTCGGGCGCAACCGCATGGCGATGGATGTCCTGGGTGTAACCGGAGCCTGCCTGCTGGTGAAAAAAAGCATTTACGATCAGGCGCAAGGACTGTCCGAGAACCTGCGTGTCGCGTTCAACGACGTGGAATTTTGCTATCATGTATATGAAATGGGCTATTACAACGTGGTACGCAACGACGTGACGCTGACGCATCATGAATCCTTAAGCCGCGGTGCGGACGACAGCACGGAAAAGCTGCGCCGCCTGCATCAGGAACTGAATCTGCTCTATGAACTGCACCCGTCCCTATACGGAACCGACCCGTTCTATCACAGATATCTGGTAAAGGATGTGCTGGATGCGGAATTTTATACGGGCTGCCGTTATGATTTTGACAAAAGAGTGGAAAAAGTTTCCCCTGAGAAGATCGAGGGTGTTCTGGAACCGCAGTGGCATAATGAGGTGCTGCGCATCGGTGTGGAGTTCGCCGGGGACATGGGGCGCTGGCAAAGGGGCGCTGCAGGAGCAGGAACTGGCGACTGGATGATCCAGGGCTGGACGTGGGCACTGCAGGTTGACAACTGTCGGTACGATTTTTCCCTGTTGTTAAAGAAGGTGGAGACCGGCTATATTGCGCCCGGCTCCAGTACGGAAGCACTTCCCGAGGATCGGGGCGAGGTCTGGAGGATTCCCTGTACGAGGCAGTTCCGCCCGGATATCGACGAAAATCTGCACGGAATTGTCCACACCGAGCTGCCGGGCGTGTGCGTGACCTTCGATCGGGACAGCCTGCCGGAGGGAGATTACCTGATCGGCTTTTTGTGGGAAGATACCTGCTCGCGGCAGAAGCTTTACCGCTTCAGTCCGGAAATGCTTACAGTGAGGAAATAATAAAATCATGGAAGAAAAAAAGGACTATCAGGACGCTTACGAGAAAGAACATTATAAAGCCGTTTATCTGGCAAACCGGGTCGCTGAGCTGGAGGATCAGGTGGACGATCTGCAGTTCAAATTGAACCGCATCAAAAACAATCCGATCTGGAAAGCGTCCGGCCCTGCCAGAAAGTGCATGCATTTTGTGATCCGCCAGAAGGACCGTTTGAAAAATTGCGGCAGCCTGTCGGGCGTGATTGCAAAGATACGCTATAAATCCTGGGAAAAGAAGGCGATGACCCATTACGGCACCCAGAGCTTCCCGTCCGCAGAGGAAAGACAGAAGCAGGAGGCGGCTGTCTTTGAACGGATGCCCAAGATCAGTATTCTTGTTCCGTTGTGGAACACGCCGGAAAGCTTTTTAACCGAGATGATCGGCTCCGTCCAGTGGCAGACCTACAAAAACTGGGAGCTGTGTCTGGCGGACGGTTCGGACGATGCGCACGCCTATGTCGGCGAATACTGCAAAAGGCTGGCGGCGCAGGATTCGAGAATCGTTTATCAGAAGCTTGCCAAAAACGAGGGAATTTCGGGCAACACGAACGAATGCTATAAGCTTGCATCCGGCGAGTTTATCGGGCTGTTTGACCACGACGATATTCTGCATCCCTGCGCACTTTACGAGTATGTAAAGGCGATCAACGAAAAGGATGCGGACTTTATTTACTGTGATGAGGCGACGTTTAAGAGCCCGGACATCAACAAGATGATCACGATGCACTTCAAGCCGGATTATGCGATCGACAACCTGCGCGCGAACAACTATATTTGTCATTTCAGCGTATTTTCCAGAGAGCTGTTGGATGGCACGGAGCTGTTTCGGACAAAATTTGACGGCAGCCAGGATCATGACATGATTCTGCGCCTGACGGACAATGCGAAGCATATCGTCCATGTGCCGAAGCTTCTGTATTACTGGCGCTCCCATGCAGGTAGCGTTGCGGGCAATATCGAGGCAAAGCCTTACGTGGTCGAAGCAGCGAGAGGCGCGGTTGCGGATCATTTGCGCAGACACGGCTTCAAAAACTTTACAATTACGAGCACTCGCGCGTTTGAGACGATTTTTAAAATCAGTTATGAAATTATCGGGGAACCGAAGATTTCTATCATTATTCCAAACAAGGATCATGTGGAAGACCTGCGCCGCTGTATCAGCTCCATTGTGGAAAAATCGACCTGGGAAAATTACGAGATCATTGTAGTGGAGAACAACAGCGAGACGAAGGAGATTTTTTCCTACTATGACGAGCTGCAGAATAATCCGCAGATCCGCGTGGTGACCTTCGAGGGTAAATTTAATTATTCGAAAATCAACAATTTCGGCGTCTCTCTTGCGACCGGAGACTATGTGCTGTTGTTAAACAACGATACGCAGGTAATTACGATCAACTGGATGGAAGAGCTTCTGATGTATGCGCAGCGCCCGGACGTCGGCGCAGTCGGCGGAAAGCTTTACTATGGGGATAAAACGATCCAGCATGCGGGCGTCGTGATCGGACTTGGCGCGCATCGGACGGCAGGACATGTGCATTACCGCCAGAAGCGGGAAAATTTAGGATACATGGGACGTCTGTGCTATGCGCAGGACATGACGGCAGTAACCGGAGCATGTCTTTTGGTGAAAAAATCGCTCTATGAGCAGGTCGGCGGTCTGGACGAGAGCTTTGAAATTTCATTAAACGATGTGGACTTCTGTTTGAAGCTGCGCAAGGCTGGTTATCTGAACGTCTTTACGCCCTTTGCCGAGCTGTATCATTTCGAATCGATTTCGAGAGGATTAGACGATCAGGGAGAAAAAGCAAAACGGTATAACGAAGAGTCCGAACGCTTCCGCAACAAATGGAAAGCTGAGCTGGAAGCCGGAGATCCTTATTTCAACCCGAATTTTTCGTTAGATAAATCTGACTTTTCTTTACGGGTCTGAAAAAATAGTGTATACTGACTTAAAGAAGATGCACTGCAGCCAAGGAATGACTGACAGGCAGGGACGTAAGAGACGGCAGGCATCAGAAAAGATGGAGGTAGCAAAAGCGATGAATTACATGGATCAGTACAAATTCTGGCTGGAGGATTCCTACTTTGATGAAGGAACCAAGGAAGAGCTCCGTAAAATTGCAGATAATCAGGCGGAGATTGAAGATCGTTTTTACAAGGATCTGGCGTTTGGTACCGGCGGTCTGCGCGGTGTGATCGGAGCCGGAACCAACCGGATGAATATTTATACTGTCAGAAAAGCAACACAGGGTCTGGCAAACTACATTTTAAAGCAGGGCGGCGCTGACAAGGGCGTTGCAATTGCATACGACAGCCGTTATTATTCTCCTGAATTTGCAGATGAGGCTGCACTGTGCATGGCTGCAAACGGCATTAAGGCGTATGTATTCGATGAACTCCGTCCGACACCTGAGCTGTCCTTTGCACTGCGTACCTTAGGCTGTATTTCCGGTATTGTTGTAACGGCGAGCCACAATCCTCCGGAATACAACGGCTACAAGGTTTACTGGGAGGACGGTGCACAGGTAACTGCCCCCAAGGATCATGAGATCATCGACGAGGTAGAGCATGTAACCGATTTCCATACAGTAAAAACCATGTCCAAGGACGATGCCATCGAAGCCGGTCTGTATCAGTACATCGGCGAAGAAATCGACGTTGCCTACATGGAAGAGTTAAAGAAACAGATCATTCATCCCGAAATCATCAAAGAAGTAGCGGATGAACTGAAAATCGTGTACACACCGTTCCATGGTACCGGCAACAAGCCCGTCAGAAGAATTCTGGCTGAGCTGGGCTTCAAGCACGTTTATGTTGTTCCCGAACAGGAACGTCCCGATCCTGCATTTACGACGCTGGATTACCCGAACCCTGAAGATCCCAAGGCATTTACCCTGGCATTAAAGCTTGCAAAGAAGGTGGACGCAGACATCGTTCTGGCTACTGACCCGGATGCAGACCGTCTCGGCATTTATGCAAAGGATTCCAAGACCGGCGAGTACATGCCCTTCACCGGCAACATGTCCGGCATGCTGATTGCAGAGTACATTCTGCGCGAGCGCACCGCTACCAACCGGATGCCGGTTGATCCTGTTATGGTATCCACCATCGTTACGACCAACATGGCAGCAGCGATTGCAGCAGATTATAACGTAGAATTAAGAGAAGTCCTGACCGGCTTTAAGTATATCGGCGAGCAGATCAAATGGATGGAGCAGGCTGGGAAAGGCCACTATGTATTCGGTCTGGAAGAGTCCTATGGCTGTCTGGCAGGCACCCATGCAAGAGATAAGGATGCGATTGTTGCAGTAATGTGTCTGTGCGAGACTGCTGCATGGTGCAAGAAGCACGGCATGACCTGCTGGGATCAGATGCTTGCACTGTATGAGAAATATGGCTACTACAAAGAAACCCAGTATGCCATCACCCTGAAGGGAATCGACGGCGCAGCCCAGATCTCCGCAATGATGGATAAGCTTCGCAGCAATCCTCCGAAGAATTTCGGCGACCTGCAGGTTGTAGAGATGCGCGACTACGATAAGGATCAGGTTAAAGATATGGCAACCGGCGCGGTTCGCCCGACCGGACTTCCCAAGTCCAACGTTCTGTACTTTGAACTGACCAACAATTCCTGGTGCTGTGCACGTCCGTCCGGAACCGAGCCCAAGATCAAATTCTATATGGGCGTAAAGGGAACCAGTCTGGAAGATGCACAGGCAAAGGTTGACAAGCTGACCGCTGACCTGAAGGCAATTCTGTAAAAGAAAAAGCCGCAGCACCAGCAGCGTATTTTGCAGCAAAAATGCAGCATGCGCTCTGGCGCAGGGGTTATATCACGAATCAAAAGGACACGGCGCGTGCCCGGTGTCGGAGTTTTCCGGCGCTTGGGCACGCGCAGGCGTCTGTAGCAGGAAAAGGAGTTCGACGGATGTCTGTTTTTTCCCTATCCAATCTGAAAAAAACCTGGTATTATCTGCAGAAAAACGGAATCAGAAATGCCGTGTGGGCGGTGTTGGAGCGGATTGGGCAGGAACAGGAGGTCTATACCTGGCAGGAGCCGGACGAAAAGACACTTTCGTTCCAACGGGAGCATTCTGCTTCCTTGCGCATCAGTATCGTCGTTCCGGCATACCGGACGAAAAAAGAGCATCTGGAGGCGATGCTTAATAGCGTGTCGAGGCAGTCGTATCCGCACTGGGAGCTGATTGTAGCGGATGCGGGAGGCACGGCAGAGTCTGTACGGGCCTGGGCAAAAAAGAACGGAATCTGTCTGCGGGAAGCGGCAGATGCATCAAATCTTGCAGAATGGAAGGATCAGAGCATCGTGCTCTGCACCCTTTCCGAAAACAAAGGAATTTCCGCCAATACGAACGCAGGAATTGAGCTTGCAGCGGGAGACGCAGTCGGTCTGCTGGATCACGACGATCTGCTGACTGCGAATGCGCTCTGGGAGATGGCGGATTGTCTGGAAAAAGAAAAAAAGCGCGGAAAACAAAAGCTTGTGCTGTTTTCCGATGAAGATAAATGTGACGGAGCGGCGAGCCGCTTCTATGAGCCGAATTTCAAGCCGGATTTTGACGGGGAATTGCTTTTGACCAACAATTATATCTGTCATTTTACGGTGATTGAAACGGCATTTTTGAAAGAATTAAAGCTGCGCAGCGGATTTGACGGGGCGCAGGATTACGATCTGGTGCTGCGGGCGTATGCGGCAGGCGGACAGTTTGTGCATGTGCCGAAGGTGCTGTACCACTGGCGCTGCCATGAAGCGTCTACGGCGTCGAACCCGCAGAGCAAGCGCTACGCTTACGAGGCGGGGCAGCGTGCGCTGGAAGATTATTGTCTTCGAAAAGGCTGGAAGGCGACAGTGAGCGGGCTGAAACATCTTGGCTTTTATCGGGAAGACTATGAAGACAGTGTATTTTGCCAGCGCCCGGAAATCGGGATTTGGGCAAAGCCTCTGCCGGGCGGCAGGGATATTTTTGGCATCCGGCATCCGAAAGGCTTCCTGGTGAGCGGACTGTATGAAAACGACGGTTCAATGCGGTATGCAGGGCTTCGGAAAGGATATTCCGGACCGATGCACCGTGCAGCGCTGCAGCAGAGCGCACCGGCAGCAGACCTGCGCAGCATGGAGGTTTGCAGCACATTAAAGGAGCGTTACGCGCAGACGATAGCGGAATTAATAGAAGCCTGCCAGGGGCTTCCGACGGCAGCGCAGGAAACAAAGATCCTTCAAAAGAGTATGGAATTTTGTAAAGAAGCGACAGCGGCAGGGTATGGGATTTTATGGGATCCGCAGGCGTAAGCCGCAGATAGAGCGCACCGCGGCAGGCGGCTTTGTTGCTGCGCAGGCAGGCAATCCGCGCTCTGAGGCTCTCCCTCGCGCGGACGGCAAACACAGGAAACATGAGGAGCAAAATCGGTGGATGAAAACGACCGTGGTAATACCGAACTATAACGGAAAACATTTTCTGCAGGACTGCCTGGACAGCCTGCTTCAGAGCACAGTGGAAATCGCCGTGATCGTTGTGGATAACGGGTCGACGGACGGAAGTGTTTCGTGGATACAGGAGCATTTTCCGCAGGTGAAGCTGATCTGTTTTTCGGAAAATAAGGGTTTTTGTACGGCAGTCAATACCGGAATTGAAGCTGCTGCTACACCGTATGTTTTTCTTTTAAATAACGACACAAAAACCGATCGCTTCTGTCTGGAACGTCTGGAAAGGGCAATGGAAGCGGATGAGAAGATTTTTTCAGTCGGGGCGAAGATGCTTTCGATGAAGGAACCGGAGCTTGTCGATACGGCGGGGGATCTGTACTCGGCATTTGGCTGGGCGTATGCGATTGGCAAAGGAAGGCCTTCTTCCAATTACACAGCGCCAAAGCGCGTTTTTTCCAATTGTGCAGGGGCGGCGCTCTACCGCAAGGCACATCTGGAGCAGATCGGAGGGTTTGACGAGCTTCATTTTGCATACCTGGAAGATGTGGATATCGGATACCGGGCGCAGATTTTCGGGCTGAAAAATGTCACAGAGCCGGCTGCAGTCGTCTATCACGCGGGGAGCGGTTCTACCGGTTCGCGGTACAATGCGTTTAAGGTGACGCATTCTTCGAGAAACAATATTTATCTGATCTATAAAAATATGCCGCTGCTGCAGCTGATCCTGAATCTGCCGTTTTTGCTGGCGGGATTTTTGATGAAACAGCTGTTTTTTATGAAAAAAGGATTTGGAGCGACTTACGCAAAAGGAATCCGGGCGGGAATCTGTCTGTCTGCTTCGAAAGAGGGACGCGCGCATAAGGTCCCTTTTGCAGGACGAAATTTGCTGCATTATTGCAATTTGCAGTTACAGCTGTGGGTCAACCTGTTTCGGCGTGTGTAAGCGGTGACGGTGGGCGTACACAAGTGTTACGGTTTGCCTGCGCGATTCGTAAAAATCCTTGTGCTTTGCTGGAAGGTATTGTATACTACATTTTGAATATGGGGACGAGCCGTAATGATAAAGGATAATCAACGTTATTTGAACCGGCTTCATGTTGTTGTAGATGCCGTGGTTACAGCAGCTTCCTATCTGTTGGCCTGGTGGCTGATGTTCGGGAGCCGCTTTGCAGATAAAGAAATAGGTGTACTGGACATGGGCATATATTTTTCCGCCCTTTATTTTGTTGTGCCCGGTTATCTGATCCTTTATTACTGGAACAAATTGTATACGCCGAAACGTGTACAACGCCCGGAAAATGAAATACTGAATATTATCAGGGCGAATCTGATCGGAATTGTCCTGTTTCTTGCAGGGTTATACCTTGCCAACTCCATCGACCGCGAGCTGCAGCATTTTTCCCGCGGCATGCTGGCATTATTTGCTATCATCAATACGATTTCGGGAATTCTGGTGCGTGCGCTGATCCGTAGAATCCTGCATCTGATGCGCAAACGCGGTTATAATTTGAAACACATTTTGCTGGTGGGGTATTCTCGTGCGGCGGAAGCCTATATCGACCGGATTATCGCCAATCCCCAGTGGGGCTATATGGTGCGGGGCATTCTGGACGATAATGTGCCGAGAGGCGCGGTTTACAAGGGAGTCAAGGTGCTTGGTTCCATCGATAACCTGCCCTTTATCCTGCCGGAAAACAAACTGGATGAGATCGCTGTGACCCTTGCGCTGCAGGACTACGACCGTCTGGAAGAGATTGTCAATCTCTGTGAAAAATCCGGCGTGCATACGAAGTTTATTCCGGACTATAACAGCCTGATTCCGGGCAAGCCTTATACGGAGGATCTTGGCGGACTGCCGGTCATCAACATCCGTTATGTCCCGCTGAGCAACACATTAAATGCGGTTGCAAAGCGCGCTGTGGATATTGTCGGTTCGCTTTGCGGATTGATAGTGACGTCGCCGCTTCTTTTGATCGTAGCAATTTTGATCCGTGCGACGAGTAAGGGACCGATTATTTTCAGTCAGGAAAGAATCGGACAGCACAATCATGCGTTTAAAATGTACAAATTCCGTACAATGTATGTTCAGGACACCACGGAAGAAAAGAAGGGCTGGACGACGAAAAACGATCCCCGCGTCACAAAGGTGGGGCGGATTCTGCGCAAGACCAGCATTGATGAGCTGCCGCAGCTGTTTAATATCCTGATCGGGGATATGAGTCTGGTAGGTCCCAGACCGGAGCGACCGCAGTACGTTGAGAAGTTTAAGGAAGAGATTCCGCGTTATATGATCAAGCACCAGGTTCGTCCGGGGCTGACCGGCTGGGCGCAGATCAACGGCTACCGGGGAGATACGTCGATTCGCAAACGAATTGAGTATGATATTTATTATATTGAAAACTGGAGCATGAGCTTTGATTTCAAAATAATGTTTTTAACTATTTTCAGAGGATTTATAAACGAAAACGCGTATTGATTTGGATGCGTGAAAAAAACACAAGGAGAGGAAAACATGTCAACAGGTACAAATAGCTCTAAGAGAGCACCGCAGAGAAGTGGCAGTTCCAGCAGCAGAAAAAAGATGTCTGCAAAGAAGCGTAAGGCAAAACAGAGAAGAAGAATCATCTTCTTTGCAGTGGAAATCGTAGCGCTGATCGTTTTACTGATTGCGATTGTCGGCGTCAATATGGTAACGAAGATTGACAAGATCAAGATCAATGAAGAAGATATTGTGGTAAACCCGCAGGTAGAAAATAATAAGGAAATGAAAGGCTACCGTAATATCGCACTGTTTGGTGTGGATTCCAGAAAGGGCAAGCTCGGCAAGGGCTCCCGTTCCGACACAGTCATGATCGCATCTATCAATCAGGACACCGGAGACGTCAAGCTGGTTTCCGTTTACCGCGATACCTACTTAAATCTTGGAACGGACAGCTACAATAAAGCGAATGCGGCATATGCGCAGGGCGGTCCGGAGCAGGCGATCAACATGCTGAATATGAACTTTGACCTGGATATCACAGAATATGTGACAGTGGGCTTTGATGCGCTGATCGAGACCATTGACGAGCTGGGCGGCATAGACATTGACGTGCACGATAACGAAATCGACCATCTGAACAACTATCAGCGAAGCATGTTCGTAGAAAATGAAAATGATGCGCTGAACGAGAACATCGTAAAGGTTACGCATTCCGGTATGCAGACGCTGAACGGTCTGCAGGCAACCGCATATTGCCGTATCCGCTATGTCGGCGATGACTTCGGCCGTGCAGAGCGTCAGCGGAAAGTGCTGATGGCATGTATGGATAAGGCAAAGACCATGAGTCCGACTACTCTGGTATCGATCCTGAACAAGGTGATGGAAAATGTATACACCAACCTGGATGTGACGGAAATGGCTTCCATCCTGTCCGACGTTGCAAACTATCAGATCGTAGCACAGGACGGTGTGCCATTTGAAGATAGTCGTACAACCGGCACAATTGGCAAGAAGGGTTCCTGTGTTATCCCGCTGGATCTGGAAACAAACGTTGTCAAGCTGCATGAGCTGCTGTTCGACGTAACCGAGTACGAACCTTCCGATCAGGTAAAACAGTACAGCCAGAAGGTACAGGCAGACACCAGCCAGTATATGAAAAAGTAAAATATGGATTCTGTAAAAGTAGATGTTATTATTCCGACATTTCACCCGAAGGAACGTTTTCTGGCGCTGGTGGAGCAGCTGGAGAAGCAGGTGCTTGCGGTGAACCGGATTGTAATTGTAAATACCGAAAAAAAAGCGTTTGAAGCGCTGATGGATTGCGACACATTTTTAAAAGAGCATCCAAAAGCGATGCTGTTCCATATCTCTCAGGATGAGTTCGATCATGGAAAAACGCGGAACCTCGCTGTTTCCAATTCGGATGCGGAGGTGTTTGTCTGCATGACGCAGGATGCACTTCCGGCGGATGCGTATCTGACGCAGGAGCTGTGCAAGGCCTTGTTTTCCGATGAAAAAATCGCAGCCGCCTATGCAAGACAACTTCCGGAAGAAAATTGCAGCCGAATGGAACGCTATACGAGGCAGTTCAATTACCCGGAGCAGCCGTCGGTCAAAACAAAGGCGGATCTTTTGAGGCTCGGAATCAAGACGTATTTTTGCTCGAACGTCTGCGCCGCCTATAAGCGCGATATTTTTGAACAGCTCGGTGGATTCGTGAATCATACGATTTTTAACGAGGATATGATTTATGCTGCCGGAGTGATTCAGGCGGGCTATGCGATCGCCTATGCAGCGGATGCGAAGGTGATTCATTCCCACAATTATTCCGGCTGGCAGCAGTTTACAAGAAACTTTGACCTCGGTGTATCCCATGTGCAGTACCCGGCTGTGTTTGACGGTGTGCCGCCGGAGGGCGAGGGCATGAAGCTGGTCAAAAAGACCGCCGTTTATCTTGCAAAAACCGCACCGTGGCTTCTGCCGAAGCTGATCTGGCAGAGCGGCATGAAATGGCTGGGCTACCGTTTTGGTAAAAAATACCAGAAGCTTCCGCCTGGGCTGGTTCGCTTCTGCAGTTTGCAGAAAGGCTACTGGAATCAGGAGAAAGAATAAGACATAAAAAGTCGTTTCCGAAAAACTCCGGAAGCGGCTTTTTTCACAGAATGGACACAACTATTCGGTATACTGTCTGCAGAGCAAGCAGACGCACCGGATACGGCAGCGAATGAGAAAAGAGGTCACAACATGGGTTACGGGTACGACCCGGAAGAAACAACCGGACA
>OLRA01004085.1_pt1 | contig 11989 bp, 9 predicted proteins | sample 1673011 | NCBI WGS metagenome assembly OLRA01 (sample SAMEA3136746, study PRJEB25190) | human gut metagenome | reverse complement strand
TTCCCCGAGTCGAAGAACTCTTCGAGGCCCGCAAGCCCAAGAAGATGGCCCAGCTGGCCGAGATTGGTGGCCGCGTGACCATCGAGGAGACCAAGCGCAACGTCATGTGCAACCTGACCATCACCGCCAACGACGGCGAGGTGGTGACCTACGCTCTGCCTTACTCTGCCGGTATCAAGGTCAAGGACGGCGACACCGTGGAGAAGGGCTTCCAGCTCACCGAGGGCGCTCTGTCTCCCCACGAGGTGCTGCGTATCCGCGGCCTGTCCGACTGTCATAACTATCTGATCCGCGAGGTTCAGAAGGTGTACCGTCAGCAGGGCGTTGACACCAACGATAAGCACATCGAGGTTATTGTCCGTCAGATGATGCGGAAGGTCCGTGTGGAGGACGCCGGCGATTCCGATCTGCTGTCCGGTTCCACCATCGACATCATCGAGTTCCTGGATGCTGAGCAGGCGGTCAAGGACCGCATCGCTGCCGGCGAGAAGAACGAGATGGGCGAGGAGCTGCGTCTGCCCACATGCACCCGTCTGCTCATGGGTATCACCAAGGCCTCTCTGGCCACCGAGTCCTTCCTGTCCGCCGCCTCCTTCCAGGAGACCACCAAGGTGCTCACCGAGGCTGCTATCAAGGGTAAGGTGGACCACCTGCTGGGCCTGAAGGAGAACGTCATCATCGGTAAGCTGATCCCTGCCGGTTCCGGTCTGACTCAGTACCGCAAGTTTGATACCTTCGACGACGAGGGCAACCTCACCGCTCAGGACGGCGGCATTGTGGCCGACGCTCTGGAGGCTCACGAAAGCGAGGACGCCGGGGAAGAGCTGCTCTTCGAGGAGGGCGCTATGGAACTGGAGTCTGAGTCCGTGGAAGAGGACCAGGCGCCTGAGCTGTAAGTTTAAACAAAACCCTGTTTTATCGGGACGCCGCAGAACGCGGCGTCCCGATTTTTATATATCACATATCCCACAAGATATAAAAAACACTGATCCATGCAATGTTGGAATGCATAGGGAAAATATAATTTATCGCTAAGAAAATGTTAAAAATGTGATATAAATTGATTAAAATAGTTGGATTTATACCATTATTGAAAATAACTGAAAATGTGCACAAAACAGCCTGTATTTTCCATGGAAGAGATTGTAATATCGTACATTGACTGTTTTCAGCTCTCCGACTATGCTAGTGACATAAGGAGAAAGGAGTTGAGCAAAATGGTCCTGAATGATGTGCTCAGCGTTGCTGGGATGCTGGTTATCGTGGTTGGTATGCTGTGGGCTTTCCAGTCTGAGAACCTGGGCGTCAAGCACCACGCTTAATGACGTAACGATATAAGAACAAAAGGCCGGAGAGCTTCCTGGGGAAGTTCTCCGGCCTTTTCTTGCGCTGGTTGTCTTTTGAGAGAGAATGGGATACAATGATCCTAACATCATAACAGGAGGTGGGGATATGTCCCTGGAAATGCAGAAGGCGGATATTACCAAGTTGAAGGTGGATGCCATCGTCAATGCCGCCAACCGTTCTCTGCTGGGGGGAGGCGGCGTGGACGGCGCCATTCACCGGGCCGCCGGGCCGGAGCTGCTGGCGGAGTGCCGAACCTTGGGCGGTTGTGAGACGGGAGAGGCCAAAGTTACCCAGGCCTACCAGCTGCCCTGCCGGTATGTGATCCACACCGTGGGGCCCATCTGGCATGGCGGGCAGCGGGGTGAGCGGGAGAAGCTGGTCTCCTGTTACCGTACCAGCCTGAAGCTGGCCTGGGAGAAAGGGTGTGCCTCGGTGGCCTTCCCACTGATCTCTGCTGGGGTGTATGGATATCCCAAAGACCAGGCCCTGGAAGTGGCAGTAGAGACCATTCAGGCCTTTTTGCAGGAGCACGACATGCAGGTGATCCTGGTGCTCTTTGACCGTGTGGTGGTCCAAATTGCCCAGGAAAAGTATCCCGATCTCTGGCAGAAATAAAATAGATCTCAAATATGTAGCCCCATAGGTACAATGTGAACCTATGGGGCTTAGTACTATGTATGAGGGAAATTAAAGCATGCGGGACAGCACATGCATGAATGTTGGCCATCTTGTCAGATAGAGTCTGTGCAGAATTATGTCCCAGATGTTTGCCCCAGTTCTCCCGAGGCTGCCGTACTATCTTGACCACGCACACCACCGCGGCCATCTGTACCGGCTTGGTTGCCCATTCCGCCGCGGCCGCCGCTCATCTGGCCGGGGTTGGTCTCCGAGCCATCGTTGGTGGTAATATCGCCGCCGTTGTTGGCATAGGCACCGTCACAATCAATAGCGGTGTTTCCGCTGCCGTTGCAGGTGAGAGCCAGTGTACCGCCGTTGATGGTAAGACTGCCGTTGGAGTCCACGCAGTCACCGGTGGATACGATGGTAAATGTACCGCCGTTAATCATAATAAAGCAGTTGGAGCTGGCGGTAAATGTGTCCTGCTGTCGGGCGCCAAATCCGCTAAAGCCAGAGCTGTCTGCCCCACCGCCGGCGTTGAGGCCGTCGTCATTGGATGTAATATCAAACACACCGTCCTCAATGGTGATAGACAGACCTTCAATGCCTTCATAGCAGTAGGGGATGGTAAAGGTGCCGCTTTGAATGGTGAGGGCGTCATCGCAGTGGATGGTATCATCTCCGCTGCTCAGGGTAAACTCTCCCGCGGCAATCGCCATTTCTCCTCCCGAATGAAGGCAGTCATCTGCGCTGTCGATGGTGAAAGTGCCGCCGTTGATGGCATAGGTGTTCTCACCTTTGATACCCTTCTGGCTGGTGGAATCCTCTTCCGTCTGGGTGGTGGAAGTGGTGGTCTGGTTCGTCCAGCCGCCCCGCTGGCCGCCGCCAAACTGGTCACTGCTGGTCATCTCTACGCTGGCACTGCCCTCTCCGGTAGATAGATTAAAGGTGCCGCCGTCAATCTGAAGGGCTCCCATGGCACTGACGGCATCTCCCTGAGAGAGGATGGTGAAGCTGCCATCCTTGATATAGAGCCATCCTAAAGTGAGATCGTCGCTGTTCTCCGCATGGATACCGTCCTTACCAGAGGTAATGGTCAAAACACCGTCTGCAATGGCGACACAGTCTTTGCCTGACAGGCCGTGGCTGGCGGAGGTGATGGTATAGTTTCCACCGGTAATGAGCAGGTCGTCCTTGGATACGACGCCATGACCGGCCTGGGCGTTGATGGTCAGGCTGCCGGAGCCATTGAGGGTTAGGTCAGTTTTGGCAAAGATTACTGCATCGATATTATTGTCATCGATAGCAATATACTCCCCACCGTTGGTCAGGGTATTCTCCGTGTTCTCCGCTGAAGTAATGAAGACCTTGTCAGCCTCTAAAGCGTAGATGGCAGCGGAGGTGGAGCTGGTAATGTCTGCTCCCGCCAGCACCAGTTGAACCTTTTCAGTATCGCCGGCGTCTACCACGATTTGTCCATCCGTAAGAGTACCCGAAATGCGGTAGATCCCCTCGGCTGTGATGGTGATAGTACCGCCGTCGATGACAACGGAATTGGAATCGCAGGAGGCGGTGTTTCCATTCAGTTGTATGTCAATAGCCTCGCTCTCGTCATAGGTTCCTGCCAGATCCCGGTCACTGAATATTTCGGCTGTGTCGATGGTGGATACTGTGGTGGCCGTCATATCCTCAGAGGAAACGGTTCCTGTATTGGACGTGTCCTGCGCTGTGTTCTGTGCTCCGCAGCCGCTGAGAACCAGCAGGCCACACAGCAAAACGGCGGTAAGTCCGCGCTTTGTTTGTTTCATCGTATCATCTCCTTTTTACAGGGTGGCTATGGGCCCCAACCTTTGCTGCATACCTTGCAAAAAAGCGGGCGGAGGGCAAACATTACAACATTGCGCTTTCTCACGCTGCCAAGAAGCTGGTGCGGCTTATTTTTGCTATGGAGAAATCCAGGCAGCCGTACTGCTCGGCAACGTAAATTCCTCTTGATAGCCAGCACTGGGGTTCTAACGAGCTCCTGCTTTGCTATACCCTTTTTGAACCATCTGCCGTTTTACCACATCCATTCATTTTTAGGGTTGACACTTAATAGTTAATCTCTCTGTCTGTTGAGCATAATGTCCTGATAGGCAGCACCGTATTTGGAAAAAGAGGTCTTGAAGATCCCTTGCTCCGAAAGAACGTGTGCCATCCACAGGGGCAGGCCTCCGGCCACCTTCAATTCCATGAGTACCTGGCCAGGCGGCAGGATGGGTATCCCCCATGTATCGGAATCCAGCGTCAGCTCCTCCTGACGGTATCGGATTTCGCTGTCAAAGGTTATCCGAAGCTCCTCGTCCTCTACCCCGCGAAAGGAGTCCCGCTCATAGGAGAGGAACACCGCCGGACGCAGAGCCTGATAAAAGTCCATGGTATAGGCCAACTCTCTGCCGATTTGACTATTCTGCCAGGGCCGCCTCCCGTCGATACATGCCATCGCCTGATCCTGTGGAATGGAGATGCGACGTTTATACACCACCGAGAGGTACTTCTTTTTTAGTTCCATAAACACCGGATCGTGTTCTCCAGCCTGACCGTAGCTGCGCACACGGAGTTTTTCTTTGTAGATGGGTTTCTCCAGACTGCGGCGAATAAGCCGGTAATTCGGTGTATCCAGATAAAGATTCTGGATCGAGCTGTGGCTGTACTCGTCGGGTACCATATGGGGATCCATAGCAGTCAGTACGGCTTTCAGCTGACGGTAATCCATCAAATATTTGAATTCATATCGTTGAAAGGTCATTTGGTTCTTCACAGGCGAGGCCTCCTTGTTTGGATATTGTAAAACCAGTGTAAAAACCAAAACATAATTGAAGCTTAATTACGGCAGTGTTTTTCGTGAACAAAAAATGAACGTTTCCAGCCTCCGGGGATAACGGCCGGTTTGGAAAAGAAGGATTGTCTATGGACCGGGTGTGACAATAAGGAAGCGCAGGACTGCTTGGATACAGACACCCCCATCCCGATGCTGCGGCTTATCGCAAAGCTGGAGGAGGACAACCTCAGTGGTCTCTATATGGGGGGCAAAGGCCACCCGGCATAAAATAAAACAGGCGGACAGCGCAAAGCTGTCCGCCTGTTTTCCTAATTATTCAACGGTTTTTAAAGGGTGACCTATGAGAAAGGTCAGAATTGGGGAACCATTTATTCTATTGGATTTTATCGGCCCTGGAAGATGCGGGTGAGCTGAATGAGCAGGGTAGGAGCAAAGGCCAGGCCCAGCACACACAGAAGGTCAAAGCCGTTGAGGGGAGAGACCAAGAACAGGCTCTCCATGGCGGGGACAAACAGCACCAGAGCCAGCAGCAGGATACCTACGCCGAAGGCCATGAGGGAGTACACGTTGCTGCCCAGACCAAGCTTGACGATGGACTCCTTGCCGCGGCAGTTAAAGCCGTGGAACAGGCGGGCAAGGGTGAGGGTGGCGAAAGCCATGGTGCTGGCCAGAGCGGGGCCGGACTGGTTCAGACCGATATAGAAGGCGACCATGGAGGCGATGCCGATCATCAGGCCCTGACCAAACACCCGGGTGAGCATAGGCTTATCCATCATGGAAGCATTGGGGTCGCGGGGAGGCTGGTCCATCAGACCGGGACGCGCGGGCTCCATGCCCAGGGCGATGGCGGGCAGACTGTCGGTGAGCAGGTTGATAAACAGCAGGTGTACCGGCTGGAAGGGGACGCTCAGCCCGGCAATGGAGGCGTAGATGACGGCCAGAATGGCGCCCATGTTGCCCGAGAGCAGGAACTGAATGGCGTTGCGGATGTTGGCATAGACGCTGCGGCCGTTGAGTACCGCCTTGACGATGGTAGCGAAGTTGTCGTCGGCCAGAATCATGGCGGCGGCATCCTTACTTACCTCGGTGCCGGTAATGCCCATGGCCACACCCACGTCAGCCTTCTTCAGGGCGGGGGCGTCGTTGACGCCGTCGCCAGTCATGGCGGCGATGCAGCCACGGCGCTGCCAGGCGGTGACGATGCGGATCTTATGCTCGGGAGAGACTCGGGCGTAGACAGCGATGTGGGGGAGCTTCTGATCCAGCTCCTCGTCGCTCATGGAGTCCAGCTCCACGCCGTCCAGGGACATATCGCCCTCACCGAAGATGCCGATCTGCTTGGCAATGGCGGTGGCGGTGACCTTGTGGTCGCCGGTGATCATGACAGTACGGATACCGGCCTTTTTGGCGTCAGCCACAGCCTGGATGCTCTCAGGCCGGGGCGGGTCAATCATGGAGATGAGGCCCACGAAGGTGTAGTCGGTCTCGTCTTCCAGGGTGAGCAGACGGGCTTCCTTCATGGGACGCAGGGCGAAGGCCAGCACCCGCAGACCATTTTCCGACTGCTGGCGGTTGACCTGCTGGATCTGGGCGCGGAGCTCGGGAGTCATGGGGACAGGGCCGTTGGCGGTGAGCAGCCGGATGGAGCGGTCCAGCAGCACATCGATGGCGCCCTTGGTGTACAGGGTGGGACCGTCGTCGGTGTTGTGCAGGGTGCTCATCAGCTTGCGGTCGGAGTCAAAGGCCAGCTCGGCCAGACGGGGGTGCTGGGTGCGGTAGGCACGCTCCTCTACACCGAAGCGTCCGCCCAGCTGAACCAGGGCTACCTCGGTGGGATCGCCCACGGAGGTGCCGGTCTCGTGGTCCATGGTGGCGTCGCTGTCCAGCAGAGCGATTTTCAGCAGGGTGCGCTGGGCATCGTTGGCCAGCTCCAGGTCGGTGCCGCGGGTGAGGACGCCGTCGGCCCAGATGTTCTGGACCGTCATGCGGTTCTGGGTGAGGGTGCCGGTCTTATCGGAGCAGATGACCTGGACGGAGCCCAGGCTCTCCACCGCCTTCAGCTCCTTGATAATGGCGTTCTGACGGGCCATCTTCTGGGTGCCCATGGCCAGCACGATAGTGACGATGGAGCTGAGAGCCTCAGGGATGGCGGCAACGGCCAGAGCCACGGCAAACATGAGGGAGTCCAGGATGGTCATGTGGCTGCGGAAGACAGACAGGAGGAAGACGCCGGCGCAGATGATCATGATGACCATGGCCAGCTTGCTGGAGAAGTCGTCCAGGTTCTTCTGCAGAGGAGTCTTGCGCTGCTGAGTCTGATTCATCAGGGTGGCGATGCGGCCCAGCTGGGTGTCCATGCCGGTGGCGGTAACCACCATGACGGCACGGCCGTAGGTGACCAGAGAGCCGGAGAAGACCATGTTCTTCTGGTCGCCCAGGGCGACCTTCTCGCCCTCAATGGCTTCATTGGTCTTTTCCACCGCTTCGCTCTCACCGGTGAGAGAACTCTCATTTACCTTAAGAGACCAGCAGTTCAGCAGACGGCCGTCGGCCACCACAAGGTCACCGGCCTCCAGCTCAATGATATCGCCGGGGACGACCTGATTGCTGGGAATCTCCAGGCGTTGGCCGTCACGCAGCACTTTGGCGGAGGGGGCGCTCATCGCTTTCAGGCTTTCCAGAGACTTTTCAGCCTTAAAATACTGTACAGTGCCCAGAATGGCGTTCATAATGAGCACGGCGAAAATAACCAGGGTGCTTTCCATGTTGCCGGAGAACATGGAGATGAGGGCGGCTGCAATCAGAATAGCCACCAGCAGGTCTTTGAACTGCTCAGCAAAGACAGCCAGCACGCTCTTTTTCTTGCCCTCGGCCAACTGGTTGTGGCCGTACTGAGCCAGGCGCTGGGTGGCCTGGGCACTGGTGAGACCGTCTGAGGTGACCTGGAGGTGCTCCAAGGTCTGCTTGGGTGTCTTTTGGAAGAAGTTTTGATCCATAACACGTCGCCTTTCTTTCTCTGTTGTGAGGAATAGTTTGTGCCGGAAGAAACAAAAAAGACCTTCCGGCAGTATGGAAATACTGCCGAAAAGTCTTGTTACCACCAAAATATGGGGGCCCACCCTGCCAGATTATCCGAAGACAATCGAGATGTTGACAAGGCGGCTTGCAACTACTCCCTTTTCACGCGAGAAGTACTATATCACAGGGAAATAAAAAAGGCAAGGGAAAATTCGCAGATTTTTAGGGAGAAGGAAATCGGAAGTTGAGACATATGCCAAATTGGGGCGAAAGAGGGATTACCTGGCTCCATGATGGCCTTCACTTCCGTGGTGACCGCCGGAATTTCCGTTGCCGAAGCCCTGATCACTGCCGGTATTCTGTCCACAGTCAGAGGAACTGCTGGCGTCCTGGCCGGATGACAGATCGGACAGCCACTGGCGCAGCTGGTGCATGGAGCATTCGCTTACCTGTTCTGACGTGATGGAGGGATCCAGGGCTTGAAGCTGGAGCAGCATCTGATATTTGCTCAGAGACAGCCCCTCTTTCTGGGCCGCAGTGACCTGGGACCAGTCGGCGCTGGAACAGCTCCCGTGTCCCGCACAGGACTGAGTATCTTCCATCAGGTCCTGGCAGTGCTGCTGGTTTTGTCCCGCCACGGTAACCGCCAGCTCCGTACCGCTGTCCAGGGCCTGGGATACCTCCTGGCTGCCCAGAATGGCCTCCAGCGCATCGGTGTAGCTGAGGTAGGTGAGCTCCAGCTTGTCAGCCAGCTCCTGGTCCTGGGTGCTGTCGCCCTGGACCTGGAGTACCCGGTCAAATCGGTTCAGCGTCAGCTCCAAGGAAGGACCTGCCTCCACGCTGACGGCGGACACCGGAGTGAACCAGGCCAATGCACCGCCTGCCCCCAGAAAAACGACCAGCAGACAGGCAGCCGCCGCCAGCAGGCTGCGATAGCGGGGACGGGCGGGAGTGCGCCGTGCATGGAGATAGGCACGTGTGCGCTTCTTCAGCTCCGGACTGGCCTGGACGGCCTGAAAGGCATCATGGATCGGTCGGTTCAATGCGTTCACCTCCCAGCGTGCTGCGCAGCTGTTCCCTGGCCCGGGTCAGCAGAGTGTAGACGGTATTGGTGTTCTTGTGCAGGATCGCGCCGATCTCTTTGGCGGTGTAGCCTTCATAGTAGTGCAGATACACCACGTCCCGGTATTTTGCGGGCAGAGAGAGGACGGCCTCCAGCACCTCCCGGTGCTTCTGAGACAGCTGGTCGGGCTGATCGGCCAGCTCGTCCAGGGAGACGGTACGGCTGCGAAAAAAGCTTTTCAGCAGGTCCCGGCAGGCGTTGAGGGTCACTCGGATAAACCAGGCTTTCTCATGTTCCGGGCTTTCAAACACAGCGGAGCTGAGGACATACTTCAGAAAAACCGTCTGAAAGATGTCCTCCGTGTCGGCCGGATTTTTCAGATGCACCATGCAGAGCCGCCGTACCAGATCGGCATAGCGGTCGATGGCGCGGTTGGCCTCCTCTTCGCTGCGCATGTCCTCACCCTTTTACTTCGTTAATTCCAGCGGCCTCCCCTGTGGTGGCCGCCGCCGTGGTGGCCCTGGCCGCAGTTCTGGCCCAAATTGTCGCACACACCGTCGCCGTCGGTATCCCCATAGGCGCAATTGCTGCCGTGGTAGTCACAGATCCCGTCGCCATCCGCGTCCTGGTAACATGCTACCGAGTTCTGGCAGATCCCGGTACAATGTCCGAAGTGGCCTGCGGCCAAAGTCCCGGTGACAAGCAGGCCCAGCACCAGGGCGCTGGCCAGCAAAATGGTAATCATCTTTTTCATACAAAAACCTCCCCGATCAAACTGGGGCTCTCTTTGCCCCTCATAAGCAATACAACTGAGGAAGGCGAATCCATTCACCGGAGAAAAATTTTTATTCCTCCGAATCCGCCAGCTGGAACTGCCCCAAACGCAAGGCGGCGGACAGGGAGAAGCGCCGCTCGACACCGTCGGCAAAGCGTACCAAGATAATGTCGCCGGAGCGGGAGACGACCTGACCCGGACCGAAGCTGCGGTGGCACAGGGCTGCGCCAGGGACACAGCGGCGGGAAGTCTGTTCTATGGCTACCAGGTCCGGTACCGCCCGGGGAGAGAGGGGAACCGCTTTTTTGGCCTCCTCCTTGGATTTTGGGAAGAGAGAGGAGGCAAAGCGGCTGGTGAGCTCACTGCGGCGGAAACGCATGACCCAAAGCTCTTCCTTGGCCCGGGTCATACCCACGTAAAAGAGCCGCCGCTCCTCCTCGTAGGCGTCCAGGTCCTGGGAGGAGGCATCGGGACCGGGGAGCGTTTTGGGCAGCAGACCGTCGGCCACATCCATTAAAATGACCCGTTTGTACTCCAGACCCTTGCTGGAGTGGATGGTGGACAGGATAAAAGGACAGTCATTCTGAGACGATCCAGCCCGTACCAGCTCCCGCAGTACCTCCAGCCGCTCCAGCAGGCCGCCGGGAGTGGGCTCATTGGCTCCCAGAGCCTCCAGAATCTGCGTTTTGCTCTGATCCATGCCCCGCTGCTCCAGATAGTCACCGTATCCCATAAAGTGGACGATGCGGTACACGCCCCGGTCAGCCCGCTGGGTGAGCAGGTTGGCCATATGGGTCTGGAGGGCCTTGCACTGGCGGCGGGTCCAGGGGGATGTACCGGGGAGCGAGGCAACCAGTTCCAGAATGGGAGAGGTATCCGGACCGCACTGGGCCGCCGCCTGTTCGGCTGCCGCCCGGCTGATCCCTGCCCCCAGCTTGTAGTAGACCCGCAGGAAGGCATCTCCGTCCCAGGGGTCCTGGGCCAGAGTAAGGATATCCACAATATCCCGCACCACCCAGTGGGTAAAGAAACCGCTGTCCACCTGGCGGCAGCGGTAGGGGATGCCCTGACGCTCCAGTAGATCGATGAGGGGCAGGGCGCTGTCGTTGTCCCGGTAGAGGATCGCAGTCTCCTCTTTGCAGTCCTGGGCCACCTGGGCCAGGTAGCGGTATTGGGCGCTGCGGTCCTGGACCCAGATCTCTTTCAGGGCCGGCCCCTCTCCACGCACCGCCTTCATGTGTTTGGGGCGGCGGTTTTTATTTTGCTCAATAAATTTCTGAGCAGCGGCCACAATAGGGCGAGTGGAGCGGTAGTTCTGCTCCAGATAGAGAACCTTTGCCCCGGGGTAGATGGATTCAAATTGGGTGAGGGCCTGGGGGTAGGCGGCCCGAAAACCGTAGATGCTCTGGTCCTCGTCGCCCACCAGAAAGAGGTTGCCGTTTTGTCCCGCCAGCAGTCGGAGAATGGCGTGCTGGATTTTGGAGGTGTCCTGGGCCTCGTCCACACAGAGGTAGGGGTAGCGGCGGCGGAACTGCTCCAAAAGCTGAGGAAACTGCTTTAAAATCCGGTGGGCGTAGATCATCTGGTCGTCGTAGTCCATCAGCTGGTGGGTGCGCAGCAGGCGGCAGTACTCCTGGTAGATGGGAGGAAACTCCACCCCTTCCACTTCTACCTGTTCCAGATCCTCGCCGGAGATCATGCTGTTTTTCACATAGGTAATGGCGGTCTGTACCGCCTTGACGGTGCTCTCCGAGGCAAATTCCCCGCTCTGCCGCCGGCAGATCTCTCCGATGATGGCCGCCTGGCGTCCGATATCCTCCAACAGCTGGAAGGCCTGGCGGCCCTGGGTACGCTCATAGGCCCGAATGATTCGGCTGCACACTCCGTTGATGGTGCGAAACTCCAGCCGGTCGGCCAGAGGTTGGCCGAAGAAGGCGGCGAAGCGCCGGGACATATCCCGGGCGGCGGAGACGGTGTAGGTCATGGTGAGGATGTTTTCCGGCGGCACGCCCTGGGCAATCAGATAGCCGATGCGGGAGACCAGCACCGTGGTCTTGCCGCTGCCCGGCACTGCCAGCAGCAGCACCGGTCCGGAGAGGGCCTGGACGGCCTCCTCCTGCTGGGGGTTAAGATTTAAGTGGTATTGGGTTTTGAACTGAGCAAAGGTCATGAGGTTCTCCTGAAAACCGGGAGGGCAGCGCCCTCCCGGGAAATAAAAAACTTATGGGGCAATGGCCACTTTGATCACATGGTCCCGGCGGTGTTCAAACAGATCGTAGGCCGCAGCAATGTCTTTGAGTGGGTAGGTGTGGCTGATGAGGGGCGTGGTGTCCAGCTTGCCCTGGGC
>OLRA01004066.1_pt1 | contig 12032 bp, 5 predicted proteins | sample 1673011 | NCBI WGS metagenome assembly OLRA01 (sample SAMEA3136746, study PRJEB25190) | human gut metagenome | reverse complement strand
TCTATAGATGTGATCCAACCTGAAAAAATAGAATTTAAGCAGAATAGCTATGAAGATGGTGAAAACAGTATTATATCATTTCCGGAGTTTCTTCTTTTGGTACTTGATGTATGTACTGGCGGTGAGCAACCAGCCAGTCATTATCAGCCGGATAAACTGATAGAGAAGTTTGATGCTCTGAAAACGTACTTCACTGCAGGGGAATTTTACGAGAAAATGCTTTATTACCGACTACTGCTTGATTATTATACGATTAGAAGAGATATCAAGGATGGGCAAGGTAATTACAGTTTAATCCTGAAAGGTCCAAAGGATGATAGTGATAAATTAAAGCAATACCAATCGATGCTTTACGTTTCAACGGAGGCTTTCTACAATTGGCTCAAACCTTATTTGAGAAAATTAGAGCAAGATGAACTCCACTCCTGTGCAGAGATGCTCGCATTCCTTAAAAAAGGAGATAATGAACGTCACAGCATATTACCTGCCAGAAAAGATCTTTCATATAAAGCATCCGGTAACATTAGGTACTGGTTTTGGCGTTTAGACTATTACCTTTGGGAACAACGCAGCACTTTCTTCAATGAAGAAGAACAGAAGATTGTAGAGCACTATGTGTTTCGGAGAAATCGTTCTATTGAACATCTGCATCCTCAAGACGAATCGCACAATGAAGAATGGGAGGAAGAAGCTGTACATTCATTTGGCAATCTTGCCATGATTTCTCAAAGTTTCAATTCACAACAAAGTAATGACCATATACAAATAAAGTTTGCCCGAATCCATGAGCAAATCAGCAACAAATCACTGCAAAGCATTAAGATGTTTTTAATGTGTAAACTCGCTGACTTTAACTATCAAAATTGGACAATGAAATTGGCTAAAGAACACGAAAATGAAATGATTGAATTTTTAGAACGGTCTTTCTATATATCAGATTGAATCGTATATTGTTATATAACACATTATTTTAGTCTAAGTTCAAATACTTGATAGGTTTCCTTTAATTAGCAAAGTTCACTTAATCGCACACAATTGTATTAGAAATTAACAGAGCTATATGTTCTTCTCTATCTAATATTTACAATGAATATAGTACATATTTTAGTTTATATCATTTAAACTGAAAATATGTACTATATATTCTTTTACCCTATAATACTTTTAATGTAATCCGTAGGACATACATGATAAAAGTCTTTGAACTTCTTTCCAAAATATTTAGCATCACAATATCCCAGCATTCCTGCAATTTCCGAAACAGTGTACTGTTGGGAGGCCAGCAGTTTAAGTGCCCTGCCCATTTTGAACGAATAGATATAATTTTCCGGAGGATTCCCGGTTATCTCTCGTATCCTGCTATAAAAAGCAGTACGGCTCATTCCTATATCGATACTTAATTTATCTATTGTATATTTATCAGTAGAGAGGTTCTTTTCCAGGATTTTATTGACTTTATCCATAAATATCTGATCCGTATTTTCTGTTTCCATTTCTTCTTTGGTGGGTACCATTGGGAAAACAGCATCCGACAAAAACAATTTGACCCGTTCACGCAAGACCATGCGGTTTTCTACAAGCATACGTATGTTTGCCCTTAGCCTGCAAATGCTTTCTGTTCGTAATTCCAGACGATCCGCCCCACTTCCTAAATGAGACAAATAACTTTCGTTATCAAAGGCCCTTATCAAAAGAACAACCGGTATATACCCTATCATTTTATCTGTTTTGATCCGGAAACTAAGTGTATCTCCATTTGTTCCGTTTACATTATCGTCAATAATTATAGCATCAGGATTTTGGCGGACTACTGTATCCTTCAGCAAATCAGGATCCTCCAAAGCTGAAATCTGAAAATACCGCGATAAGGCTTTTTTTAAATAATTCCTGAATGCCCCGTCCGCCATTACCAATAAGATATGGGATGTATCTTTTGTTTTAGTATTCGGGGTATCATCTTTATCACTTTCTGAAGATTCTTTAGTTTTTTTCTTCGTGTTTGTTGAAGAATGTTTGATAGCCGAACATTCCTGATTCCGGCAATGACAATCTGTTGGAATGACAATTTGGAAAGCAAATGATTTGCCATGTCTATATCCGTTTATTTTTCCACCATGCAGGCGAATGATTTTTCTTACAGTCCACAAATCACTATACCCATATATGGGAAATATGACCGGAATAAAAGGAAACATTTTCCCTACTCTTTTGTCTGCTATCTCACAATTAGTAATCTGCAACTGCCAGGAATCTGTTGTATGTGTTATATTGATTGATATGCAACAACCTAAATCGGAACCCAAAATTAGTTTGCTTATAAGATGTTGAAGCGCTGCCGTCATAATGTTTTCATTGATTCTGCAACTGACGCAATCCGAACATTCGCTGACAGTCAGTTGTATACGGCGCGAATCAGCATAGGGACGACATTGATTAACAATAGAAGTAATATAAGAAGAGAGTTCCAAATTTGCCGTTGATGTCTTAGGAAGTATTTTTTTGTTTACCTTATTGAGGGTTACAATATTCTGATTGCAATATATGATGCATTCGGTATACCCCAATGCCTCTTCTACCTGTTGGGAAAGCGATTCGGGAAGATTACCGGTTTTAAGTTCTTCCAATTGATTTCGTAACAGTATCAACGGGGTATGCGTAGTATGGAGCATGTTCATAGCTATCTTAAGTTTTTCATGTGACAACAACTGAACATTATACTCTACCGCAAGATACGCAAACAAAACAATAAATAGCCCAATGCCGAAACTCTCTACAGGAACTGCATAACCAAGCAATGACAAATCAGGCAAAATTACGCCAATAGCTTGTTTACTGTTTACTAAATTGGCTCCACTATCTATAGAAAGTAAAGCGCGAAAGTTTAATAATAAACTCAGGTAACAATCATTCATACTTATATAGGATTTGATTAATACTTACATTTTCAGCAAAACACGTTTGATGATCTTTTAACGTGTCTAAATCCGGCACAAGTATAAAGTTTTCAACGTCCACATATGAGTGTGGATTCTAACAAAAACAATGGGTGTTTTCTATCAAAAGTGGTAACAATATCGTTTGTTACCGAAATATCAAGGGATAGATTCTAAAATCATCATTTTATTTGGTAAAACATAGTAATTGTAAAATATTTTACCACAAAACAATACAACCACACGAGCATATAGTTCCACTTAATCATTAGAATAATGAAATAAGTAGAATTATAAAGCCGCGTATATAATTTGAAAATAATAGACTTCTGATAAGTACTGTCAGATCATAGTTTACAGGAATACCTCATCATAAGACGGAATAATCTTTGCATCGTAAACGTGAGTGGCCGCAAATACATCATCTTTCTTTATCAACAGCCAGTCTTTATCCTGATCATCCATATTGGTATGTATAAGGACAAATAGCCCTTTGAGTTTATGCCCGTGTAACTTGAATTCAAGTATCCCATTTTTAATGGCAGCGGAAATGTTACGATTATTACCAACGTAAGCATAGGTTCCACTATCCCATATTTCCACCGTACCTGCTCCATAGTTACCTTCCGGTATAACTCCTTCAAAGTGCGCATAACTCAAGGGGTGGTCTTCTACTTCTATGGCCAACCTCTTATCTTTTGGATTCATGGAAGGTCCTTTAGGCACCACCCAACTTTTTAATACTCCATCTACTTCCAAACGAAAATCGAAATGAAAATGACTGGCATCATGCTTCTGAACAACAAAAACAGGCATTCGATTGGGAGTTTCCACCGTATCCGCCATCGGTTCCGGTGTTTTACCGAATTGCCTTTTTGCCCGGTACTCTTTGAGGTTGATCATAGAGGCTTCAACCGCCTGCTTTTCTACCATTTTGATGTTTTTTCCTTCATCGGGAGAATTCTTTGCCATAATCTGTATTTTTTAGGTGAATAAAAAAACGAATGATTCAATGTGACAACAATCAGTATATCTGTTTGTTTGTCGAAATTCATCTATTTTAATGGCTTTATAACTGCATTTAAGTTTGCTAACTTATTTTTATTCTTCTCCCTTTCTTACTGCCTGCATAGTGGGTACAAAAATCCCTTTCAATCGTCCTTTTATAAAAGTATAAAAGCAATTGGAAGGAAATGAATAAAAAGAAATTAATCGGATATCTGTTCGTCACGATGTCTGTTGGTTGTATTCAGGCGCAGGAACAGAAGTCTTCTGTACCCGAATACAAGCTATGGTACGACTGTCCCGCACAGGTATGGACCGAGGCATTACCCCTTGGGAATGGTCGTTTGGGGGCCATGGTATATGGAACACCAGGCACAGAACAAATACAACTAAACGAAGAAAGCATTTGGGCGGGACGTCCCAATAATAACGCCAATCCGGATGCACTGGAATATATTCCGAAAGTGCGTGAGCTGGTCTTTGCCGGAAAATATCTTGAAGCACAGACACTGGCCACAGAGAAGGTGATGGCAAAGACTAATTCAGGAATGCCATACCAAAGTTTTGGTGACCTGCGAATCGCTTTTCCAGGTCATACACGTTATTCCAATTATTACAGGGAATTAAGTCTGGATTCCGCACGTGCAATCGTACGTTATGAAGTAGACGGAGTGCAGTATCAACGCGAAACGATCACCTCATTCACCGATCAGGTAGTAATGGTACGACTGACCGCCAATCGTCCCGGACAAATTACTTTCAATGCACAACTCACTTCTCCTCACCAGGATGTTATGATCGCTTCTGAAGAGGGAAACTGTGTGACACTCTCGGGAGTCTCTTCCTTGCATGAAGGATTGAAAGGGAAAGTAGAATTTCAAGGCAGATTGACTGCTAAAAATAAAGGTGGGAAAATAGCTTGTGCTGATGGAATACTTTCTGTTGAGAAAGCCGACGAAGCGGTTATCTATGTATCCATTGCAACTAATTTCAACAACTATCAAGATATCACCGGTAATCAGACAGAGCGGGCAAAGAACTATTTGGCGAAAGCAATGGTTCATCCGTTCATTGAATCGAAGAAGAATCATGTTGATTTTTACCGACAATATCTGACACGCGTTTCTCTTGATTTGGGACGAGACCAATATGCGAATGTAACCACCGATAAGCGTGTGGAGAATTTCAAAAACACCAATGACACACATCTGGTTGCCACCTATTTTCAATTCGGACGTTATTTGTTGATCTGTTCTTCCCAACCGGGAGGACAACCCGCCAATTTACAAGGAATTTGGAATGACAAATTATTCCCTTCCTGGGATAGCAAATATACTTGTAACATCAATTTGGAAATGAATTACTGGCCTTCGGAAGTAACGAATCTAAGTGAACTGAATGAACCGTTATTCCGTCTGATAAAAGAAGTGAGTAACACAGGAAAAGAGACGGCTAAGATTATGTATGGAGCCAACGGATGGGTGTTGCATCATAACACGGATATATGGCGTATTACAGGAGCAGTTGACAAAGCTCCTTCGGGTATGTGGCCCAGTGGTGGCGCATGGCTTTGCCGACATCTTTGGGAGCGTTATCTATACACCGGAGATGTGGAATTCCTGCGTTCTGTCTATCCGATACTGAAAGAGTCCGGACGTTTCTTTGATGAAATTATGGTGAAAGAACCCGTACACAACTGGCTGGTAGTCTGCCCCAGTAATTCACCGGAGAATGTACATTCGGGAAGTAACGGGAAAGCTACTACAGCTGCCGGATGCACCATGGACAACCAATTGATTTTCGATCTTTGGACAGCAATTATATCTGCTTCTCAAATACTGGATACAGATCAGGAGTTTGCCTCTCATCTGACACAACGTCTCAAAGAAATGGCTCCCATGCAGGTGGGACATTGGGGGCAATTACAAGAGTCGACTGGGATGATCCGAAGGACGTACATCGTCACATTTCTCATTTGTACGGACTCTTCCCCAGCAATCAGATTTCCCCTTACCGTACTCCTGAATTATTTGATGCAGCACGTACTTCTCTGATTCATCGTGGCGACCCGTCGACCGGGTGGAGCATGGGATGGAAAGTTTGCCTTTGGGCACGCCTGCTTGATGGTGACCACGCCTACAAGCTGATAACTGACCAGCTGACTCTCGTACGCAATGAAAAGAAAAAAGGAGGCACCTACCCTAACCTGTTCGATGCGCATCCGCCATTTCAAATTGATGGAAACTTTGGTTGTGCCGCAGGCATTGCAGAGATGTTGATGCAAAGCTACGACGGTTTTATATATTTGCTTCCCGCACTGCCGTTTGGAAAGAAGGTTCTATCAAAGGAATCATTGCCCGTGGAGGTTTCGAACTTGATTTGAGTTGGAAAAACGGGAAAGTCAGCCGACTGGTTGTCAAATCTCATAAGGGAGGAAATTGTCGTTTACGTTCGCTCAACCCATTAACCGGGAATGGCTTGAAGCGTGCCAAAGGTGAAAATCCGAACCCTCTTTATGCAGTCCCCACCATTCCGGAGCCATTGATTAACGAAAAGGCCAACTTGAACAAAGTGGAAATTGCAGAGACTTACCTCTACGACCTACCTACCAAAGCAGGAAAAGAATATGTATTGATTGGAAAATAATAACTCGACCGATATGAACAAAAACTTATTGAAACTGATTGTCGCCTGTGGAACTGCTTGTTTCCTGGCTTGCGCAGCACCTCAAAAAACAGAAACGGAAAAATGGAGTGAACGCATGGCACGCTCCGAAATGAAACGTTTCCCCGAACCCTGGATGATTGAAAAAGCTAAAAAACCACGCTGGGGATATACCCACGGACTAGTAGTGAAATCCATGTTGGAAGAATGGAAACATACCGGGGACAGCGTATATTATGAGTATGCCAAGATATATGCAGATAGTCTGATCGATGCTGACGGACATATCAAAACCATGAAATATCTTTCATTCAATATTGATAATGTCAACGGTGGAAAGATTCTTTTCGATCTTTACGCACAGACTGGAGACGAACGCTACAAAATAGCCATGGATACTTTGCGCAAGCAAATGGCAGAGCAACCCCGTACCAGTGAGGGAGGATTCTGGCATAAATTGAGATATCCTCATCAAATGTGGCTGGACGGAATTTTTATGGCTTCTCCTTATCTGGTTCAATATGGTGCTACTTTTAATGAGCCCGCTTTATTTGACGAAGCAACAAAACAGATTCTTCTAATAAATAGCAAGACTTATGATCCTGCAACAGGGCTTTATTATCACGGATGGGATGAAAGTCGCGAACAGAAATGGTCAAATCCTGAAACAGGTTGTTCTCCTAATTTTTGGAGTCGCAGTATCGGATGGTATGGAGCTGCTATTGTAGATGTACTGGACTTCCTGCCACAGGAAACAGCCGGACGCGACAGCATTATACAAATTCTGCAGGGTTTGACAAAAGCGGTTGTGAAATACCAAGATCCTTCATCCGGAACCTGGTATCAGGTAACCGATCAGGGAGCACGTGAAGGTAATTATTTGGAATCATCTGCCACTGCCCTGTTTATCTATACGCTTGCCAAAGCTATCAATAAAGGATATATTGGCAACGAATATATCGAACCGACACAAAAAGCCTTTGACGGAATGGTAAAGACATTTACCCGTTTGGAAGAGGATGGCAGCTATACAATTACCAATTGCTGTGCTGTTGCAGGATTGGGCGGAGATTCAAAAAGATATCGTGACGGCTCATTTGAATATTATATCAGTGAACCGATCATAGAAAATGATCCGAAATCGGTAGGTTCATTCATCTTGGCTGCTATTGAGTATGAGAAAATGACTAAAAAATAAACTAAAAACGATAAAATACAATGAGAAAATTCAAGATTCTTCCTCTTTTGTTGCTGCTATTGACAATGGCAACTTCGGCTGCAGCACAGAAGAAAACACAAAAGACGTATATCCCCTGGGACAACGGCAAACTCGTAGTTTCCGAAGAGGGACGTTACCTGAAACACGAAAACGGTGCTCCTTTCTTTTGGTTAGGAGAAACCGGTTGGCTATTGCCCGAACGCTTGAACCGGGATGAAGCCGAATATTACCTGGAACAATGCAAACGTCGCGGATACAACGTGATTCAGGTTCAAACGTTGAATAATGTTCCGTCTATGAATATCTACGGACAATATTCGATGATTGACGGATACAACTTCAAAAACATCAATCAAAAAGGCGTATACGGTTATTGGGATCACATGGATTACATCATCCGTACAGCAGCAAAGAAGGGACAATATATCGGCATGGTCTGCATTTGGGGAAGCCCGGTGAACCGGGGCGAGATGACTGTAGAACAGGCAAAAGCATACGGCAAGTTTTTGGCAGAGCGTTATAAGGACGAACCGAATATTATCTGGTTTATTGGTGGAGATATCCGTGGCGACGTGAAAACTGCTGAATGGGAAGCTTTGGCAACCTCTATCAAAGCTATCGACAAAAACCACCTGATGACATTCCATCCACGTGGAAGAACAACTTCCGCGACTTGGTTCAATAACGCTCCCTGGTTGGATTTCAACATGTTTCAAAGCGGACATCGTCGCTATGGACAACGTTTCGGAGATGGTGACTACCCTATCGAAGAAAATACGGAAGAAGATAACTGGCGTTTTGTAGAACGCAGCCTGGCCATGAAACCCATGAAACCTGTGATTGACGGTGAACCGATCTATGAAGAAATACCTCATGGTCTGCACGATGAAAACGAACTGTTGTGGAAGGATTATGACGTACGTCGTTATGCTTATTGGTCTGTATTTGCAGGTTCTTTCGGACATACTTACGGTCATAATTCCATCATGCAATTTATCAAACCGGGTGTAGGTGGTGCTTATGGTGCAAAGAAGCCTTGGTATGATGCTTTGAATGATCCGGGCTACAATCAGATGAAGTATCTGAAAAACCTGATGTTGACTTTCCCGTTCTTCGAACGCATACCCGATCAGTCTATCATCACAGGACAGAATGGAGAACGTTATGACCGCGCTATCGCTACACGTGGAAATGATTATCTGATGGTATACAACTATACCGGACGTCCGATGGAAGTTGATTTCAGCAAGATTAGCGGCGCGAAAAAGAATGCTTGGTGGTACACCACGAAAGATGGTAAACTGGAATACATCGGAGAATTTGATAACGGAGTGCACAAATTCCAGCACGACAGTGGTTATTGCAGTGGAAACGATCATATTCTGATTGTAGTGGACAGTAGTAAGAACTATATAGGGAAAGACTGGACAGAGTTACCGGACGCACAACAAAAATGGAATAAATAATCTTATATAAACGAATGATGAAAACATACTTATGAATAAAAGAATAGTATCATTTTTCTTTCTTCTGCTCTTTGCAGGTTCACTATACGCAGCCATAGGTATAACTGACCTGCGAACGGAGCAGTTGAAAAATCCGGCAGGTATCGATGTGCGCCAACCCCGATTGAGCTGGCGCATCGAATCGGATGAACAGAATGTGATACAAACTGCGTATCACATTCTTGTCGCATCTTCCCCGGAGCTATTGGAACAAGGAAAAGGAGATATTTGGGATTCAGGAAAGATTGAATCTGACGCTTCCCAATGGATCACTTATCAGGGAAAAACATTAAAATGTAATGCCCCCTACTATTGGAAAGTGAAAATAGACACCAACAAAGGTGCAACAAATTGGAGTGCTCCAGCTTTCTGGACCACCGGACTATTTAATGAAGCGGACTGGCAAGGACAATGGATCGGCTTGGACAGGGCCGCTCTCGGAGACAGCGAAACACAATGGAGCCGTTTGGCAGCCCGTTATCTCCGTAAAGAGTTTGCAGTAAAGAAAAGTGTGAAACGTGCCACAGTACATATCGCCGGAATGGGATTGTACGAGTTGTTTATCAACGGACAACGCATCGGCAATCAAGTACTGGCACCTGCTCCTACCGACTACCGGAAAACAATTCTGTACAACACATACGATGTTACTTCACTGCTTCAAACAGAAAATGCTATTGGAGTAACTCTCGGAAATGGTCGCTTCTATACGATGCGTCAGAACTATAAACCGTATAAGATACCGACTTTCGGTTATCCTAAACTCCGGTTGAATCTGATTGTGGAATATGCAGACGGCAGCAAAGAAACGATTGCTACAAACACTTCATGGAAATTGACTACTGAAGGTCCTATCCGTAGCAATAATGAATATGATGGCGAAGAATATGATGCCCGTAAAGAGCTAGGAGCCTGGACTCAAACCGGATATGATGACAAAAACTGGATGCCGGCCCAACGTGTCAGTATTCCTTCAGGAACATTGCGTGCACAAATGATGCCGGGCATGAAAGTTACAGAAACCCTGAAGCCCGTTTCTATTAAAAAGCTTGGTAACAAATATATCCTGGATATCGGTCAGAATATGGCGGGCTGGGTACGTTTCCGGATAAAAGGACAGGCTGGCGATAGCATCCGTCTCCGTTTTGCAGAAAGTCTGCAAGACAATGGCGAACTTTATACAAGAAACTTCAGGGATGCCCGTTCTACAGATGTATATGTTGTCAGCGGACGCGAAACAAAAGATGCTACCTGGGCACCTCGTTTTATTTATCATGGGTTCCGTTATGTAGAAGTCAGCGGTTATCCGAATGCGAAGGCAGAAGATTTCGTTGCCGAAGTAGTAGAAGATGAAATGGAGCATATCGGTACTTTCAACTGTTCTGACGAAACTCTGAATAAGATTATCCGCAATGCATTTTGGGGAATCCGGAGCAACTATAAAGGGATGCCGGTTGACTGTCCGCAACGGAATGAACGCCAACCATGGTTGGGTGACCGTACCATGGGCTGTTGGGGAGAAAGCATGCTTTTCGATAATTACGCCATGTATACCAAATGGACGCGTGACATCCGCGAAGCACAACGGGAAGACGGCTGTATTCCTGATGTAGCCCCAGCATACTGGAACTACTACTCGGACAATGTGACTTGGCCTGCCGCTTTACCAATGGCCTGCGACATGCTTTTCACAAACTTTGGAGATAAACGTCCGATCGAAGAGAATTATCCGGCTATCAAGAAGTGGGTATCTCATATCCGGGAATACTACATGACAGAAGATTTTATCATCACCAAAGATAAATATGGTGACTGGTGCGTTCCGCCCGAATCACTGGAGTTAATTCATAGCAAGGACCCTTCCTGCAAGACTGACGGAGCTCTGATCGCAACCGCTTATTATCTGAAAGTATTACAACTGATGCACCGCTTTGCAAGCCTGCAAGGGCTGAAAGCTGACGCAGAAGAATGGGAAGATTTGGAACATCGCATGAAAGACGCATTCAATGCCCGTTTTCTTCACGTAAAGGAAGGTACTTCTCCTGTACCGGGACATAACTTATATCCGGATAGTATTTTCTATGGTAACAACACAGTTACTGCCAATATCTTGCCACTTGCTTTTGGTCTAGTGCCAAAGAACTATATCAATGAAGTAGCTAAAAATGCCGTAACTTCCATTATTACAACCAACAAGGGACATATAAGTACCGGAGTGATCGGCGTACAATGGTTATTGCGTGAATTGAGCCGTCGCGGCCATGCCAATGTAGCTTATCTACTGGCTACCAATAAAACATATCCTTCCTGGGGATATATGGTTGAAAAAGGTGCTACCACTATTTGGGAGTTATGGAACGGTGATACGGCAAATCCTGAAATGAATAGCGGTAATCACGTGATGCTTTTAGGTGACTTATTGCCTTGGTGCTTCAATAACTTGGCAGGTATCCGTGCGGACCGCTGGAAGTCCGGTTACAAGCATATCGTCTTCCAGCCGGCTTTTGAAATTCAGGAGTTGAGTAACGGGGATGCATCGTACATGAGTATCTACGGAAAAATACCCAGCCGATGGACAAAGACTCCCACACATTTGGAATGGGATATCGAACTTCCTGCCAATACTACAGGAGAAGTACATCTGCCGGATGGACGAAAAGAAAAAATAGGTTCCGGAAAATATCATTTCAGCGTAGATATACCGAC
>OLRA01004063.1_pt1 | contig 12041 bp, 9 predicted proteins | sample 1673011 | NCBI WGS metagenome assembly OLRA01 (sample SAMEA3136746, study PRJEB25190) | human gut metagenome | reverse complement strand
TCAGCGGGAGCCTCGGTACCGCCGCAGGCAGCCAGAGCGAACACCATGGCCAGAGCCAGAAGCAGTGCAAGCAGCTTTTTCATTGTACTTTTCCTCCATAAAAAAATTTACACTCAGGGCCTGAAGGCCTTGTGTATAAATTTTACCAAAATATTTTGAAAAAACAATGCATTTATTCACACAAAATGCGTAAAATTTTTCGTCTGTTCGTCTATATTGCCAAAGATTTAAACGCCGTTTTGTGAGTCTTTTACAAGTTCTGCTTTCCGAAACTTTTTCAACTTTCTTTCGCTTTTACTAAGGTCCGGCGACTGTAAAATATTTGATATTTTCTGCATATGGAATTATAATAAGAGCCGCAAATAACCGTTCAGAAATTTTACACCCGGGAGGATTGCTCAGTGAGCAGGATAATACCCATCGTGGACTTCTCGGCCCCGGAACTTGATATCTATGCACGGCTGACTGAGAATCAGCTTGTGAACCGGGCCGACCCGGAAAACGCCCTGTTTGTGGCGGAAAGCCCCGTAGTCATAGAGCGTGCCCTGGATGCTGGATGTGTGCCGGTGTCTTTTTTAATGGAAGAAAAGCACATTGATGGCAAGGGCCGCCCCCTTATAGAGCGCTGCGGAGATGTGCCCGTTTATGCTGCCCCTCTGGATGTACTGGTGCAGCTCACCGGCTTTCATCTGACCCGCGGCATGCTCTGTGCCATGCGTCGGCCGAGGTTGCCTTCCTATGAACAGGTCTGCACCGGAGCCACCCGTCTGGCGGTGCTAGAGAACGTGATGAATCCAACCAATATCGGGGCTATTTTCCGCTCAGCTGCCGCGCTGGGGATGGACGCAGTGCTTCTCACCGCCGCGGGCAGCGACCCGCTTTACCGCCGTGCCATTCGGGTAAGCATGGGCACAGTGTTTCAGGTGCCCTGGACTTATCTGCCGGAAACTGAGGACTGGACAAAGCTTTTGAAAGACATGGGCTTCAAGACCGCCGCCATGGCCTTGTGTGAGGATTCAGTTTCTCTCAGCGATCCCAAGCTCAACGCTGAGAAAAAGTTGGCCATAGTAATGGGCACCGAGGGTGACGGCCTGGCAGAAAACACTATAGCCAATTGCGACTATACTGTACGCATACCCATGGCCCACGGGGTAGACTCTCTGAACGTAGCGGCGGCCAGTGCCGTTGCCTTTTATCAGCTGGGCACAATAAACAGAAAGGCGGATGCATATGATTAAGGAAGGACGTCTGGCAGCCTTTGAAAAAATGCTGGCAGACATTGAAAAGAACTATACGGATATGCAGGAAAAGATGGATGCTCTGAAGGCTCAGGGTAAGGAGAAAAGCGCCACTTACAGACAGCTTATGGGCAACAAACTGATGTATAAACAGATGCTCTTCATGTACGAACTCTACGGTCTGAAGGACAAGGAATAAACAGGGAAAAGGGAGGCAAATGCCTCCCTTTTCCCTGTTTATTGTACGCTGTCTCATGCCTCACTGAAGGGTTTCATCTGGGCAAAGCCAAATACTCCCGCCGACACCAGCCAGTAGCAGTTGTACATGAGTTCCTCCAGACTCAGCTTCTTCCCGTCCTGGTACCATTTGGACACAATACCGCTGATGGCTGAGACACTGAAGGTAAGGGCATAGTCAAAGTTTGGAGTATCCGGCTCCAGTCCGAAAAGCTTTGTAAAGATTGGCGCATAGAAATCCTTCAGCTTTTCCACAAAGCCGGAGTTGAGGTCAGTGGAGATAGTGTAGAAAAGCTTTTCCCCTTCGTCTTCCAGTATCCCCGCATAGCTCTTTGCAAATTCTTTCAGGCTCATGGGAAAGCCGGCGGGGAAGACCTGGGATATTTTTTTCTTAACATCCTCCAGCATCTGTTTTTCCGCCTTGTCTCGGAGGTCTTCCATATCCAGGAAATACTGGTAAAAGGTGCTGCGGTTGACCCCGGCAGTCTTGGAAACACTGATAACACTGAGTTTTTCCCGGTTCATCAACAGTTTCCAGAATGCATCTATAATGCCACGGCGGGTTTTATCTGTCAGTTCCGGCTGCTTGTTCATACACTTTCCTCCATCCGACAGAAAGCAGGATTTTGTTGGTTGATAATCAAAAATCTGGGTGATACAATTTATTATACGGCAGTCTGTCGGATGATTCAAGATCTGTTTTTTTGCTTCTTTCGGGAGGATGAACACATAATGTATTGCTACAGGGCCGGCATAGATATCGGCTCAACCACAGTAAAACTTGTAATTTTGAATGATGACGGTGATATTATTTTCAGCGATTATCGCCGCCATCGTGCCCACACTCAGGAGACCCTGGCGGAGCTGCTCACAGACGCCAGGAAGATAACCGGAGAATGTGAGCTGCTCGCCGGGATAACAGGATCCGGCTCCATAAATCTGGGGAAGGCCCTGGATATAAAATTCGTACAGGAGGTCGTGGCTGTGGCCACGGCTTTGCAGCATACCGCACCCCAGACCGATGTGGCCATAGAGCTGGGCGGCGAGGATGCCAAGATAATATACTTTACCGGCGGTCTTGAGGAGCGGATGAACGGCGTATGCGCCGGAGGCACCGGCTCCTTTATTGACCAGATGGCCTCTCTTCTGCAGACAGACGCTGCTGGGCTGGACGCCGAGGCAGCCAACTACAAGCAGATATATCCCATTGCCGCCCGCTGCGGTGTCTTTGCCAAGACCGACATCCAGCCCCTGATAAACGACGGAGCCACCAAGGCGGATCTGGCCGCCTCCATATTCCAGGCGGTGGTAAACCAGACCATTTCCGGTCTTGCCTGCGGCAAGCCGATAAGAGGCTGCGTAGCCTTTCTGGGCGGACCGCTTCACTTCCTGCCGGAGCTTAAAAAGGCCTTTATACGCACTCTTCACCTCACTGATGAGACAACCGTGGACCCGGAAAATTCCCATCTATTTGCCGCTCTGGGCGCAGCCCTGGAGGCGGAGGACGCCAGAAGTCACAGCATGGATGAGCTTATAGATCGGCTGTCCTCCGGCGTGGAGATGAACTTTGAGCTAAAACGCCTGCCGGCTCTTTTTGCAGATGAGGCAGAGTATGATACCTTCTGCCGCCGCCACGAAAAGGCCGTCGTACATAAGGCCCCGGTGGAGACTTACAGCGGCGACTGTTTTTTAGGCATTGACGCCGGCTCCACCACTACGAAGCTGGCTCTCATCGGCTCGGAAGGCCAGCTGCTTTATTCCTATTATTCCAATAATCAGGGCAACCCCGTGCGCACGGCCATGGAGGCCATCGATAAACTCCGCGCTCTGCTGCCGGAGACCGCCCATATAGTCCGTTCCTGCTCCACCGGCTACGGTGAAGACCTGCTGAGATCAGCCTTCGCCCTGGACGAGGGCGAGGTGGAAACCATAGCCCACTGTACTGCCGCTGCCTTTTTTGACCCTCAGGTTGACTGTGTTCTGGATATAGGCGGGCAGGACATGAAATGCATAAAGCTGAAGAACAACTCTGTGGATACGGTGCTTCTGAACGAGGCCTGTTCCTCCGGCTGCGGCTCCTTTATCGAGAATTTCGCAAACTCTCTTGGTTTCAGCGCAGAGGACTTTGCAAAGGAGGCGCTGTTTGCCAAAAACCCCGTGGATCTGGGTACCCGCTGTACTGTGTTCATGAACTCCAACGTTAAGCAGGCCCAGAAAGAGGGTGCCACTGTCCAGGACATTTCTGCCGGACTTGCCTATTCTGTTATTAAGAACGCACTGTACAAAGTGATAAAGCTCACCGATCCTGCCCAGCTAGGTCGGCATATTGTGGTCCAGGGCGGCACTTTTTATAACAAAGCCGTGCTCCGGGCTTTTGAGGCCATAGCCGGGGTAGAGGTCACTTGCCCGGATATCTCCGGTATAATGGGTGCCTTCGGCGCAGCCCTAATTGCCCGTGACCGCTATATCGGACAGGAGAGCAGCATGCTGCCCCTGGACGAGATAGTCAAGCTCAAGTATACCACCGCCACCGCCCGCTGCGGCCGCTGCTCCAACAACTGCCTGCTGACGGTGAACAAGTTCCCCGGCGGCCGCCGCCATGTCACCGGCAACCGCTGTGAGAGAGGGCTGGGCGGTTCTTCCCAGGTCAAGCGCGCCCCCAGCATGGTAGAGTATAAGCAGAAGCGGATGTTTGACTATCTTCCTCTGGAGGATGCACCCAGAGGCGTCATAGGTATACCCAGAGTGCTCAATATGTGGGAAAACTATCCTTTCTGGGCCACCTTCTTCAAGGCTCTTGGCTTCAGAGTGGAGCTCTCCCCTTTCTCCTCCAGGAAAATATACCAGTTGGGTATGGAGTCCATCCCATCGGAGTCGGAGTGTTATCCTGCCAAACTGGCTCACGGACATGTGCAGTGGCTTATAGACCAGGGTATAAAGACCATCTTTCACCCCTGCGTCTTTTACGAGCACCAGGAAACTCCAGGCGCCCAGAACCATTACAACTGCCCTGTTGTAGTCTCATACCCTGAGAACCTGAAAAACAACGTGGAAGCCGTGGCCGACGGGGACGTGCGCTATATCCGTCCCTTTATCGCCTTCACCTGCGAGCGGGTGGCCGCTGATCGGCTGGCCAGGCTCTGCCGCGAAGAGTGGGACATTCCGGAGCATGAGGTGCGTCAGGCGGTAAAGCTGGCCTGGGCCGAACAGCACCGTGCTAAGGACGATGTGCGCCGCCAGGGCGCAAAACTCCTTAAAGACATGGAGCAACAAGGTGGCAGGGGCATAGTTCTGGCCGGGCGTCCCTACCACATTGACCCCGAGATAAACCACGGAATTCCGGAGCTCATCGCCTCCTACGGTCTTACGGTGTTCACCGAGGACAGCCTGCCCATAGACTTTGTCCCCGGTCGTCCAATCCGGGCCAATGACCAGTGGGTCTATCACTCCCGCCTGTATACCGCGGCAGAGTTCGTCTCCCACAGAGACGATCTGGAGCTCATACAGCTCAACTCCTTCGGCTGCGGTCTGGACGCCGTCACCACCGACCAGGTCTCGGAGATCCTGGAGGGCAGCGGAAAGCTCTACACCGTTTTGAAGATAGACGAGGTAAACAACCTGGGCGCCGCCCGTATCCGGGTGCGCAGTCTTATTGCCGCCATGAACATGCGTCGGGACAAGGACGTCCACGCCAGGCCCCGGCCCGCCGCATATCATCGTACGGTGTTCACCCAGCAGATGCGCCGGGAGGGCTGGACCATCATCGCCCCCCAGATGAGCCCCATACACTTTGATATTCTGGAGCCGGTGTTCCGTAAGCACGGCTACAACGTGGTCATTCTGGATAACGACAACCGCTCTGCCATAGACACCGGTTTGAAGTACGTGAACAATGATGCCTGCTTCCCCGCCATGACCGCCGTGGGCCAGATAATGGAGGCTGTGCTCTCCGGCCGTTACGATACCGACCACCTGGCCATAGCCATGACCCAGACCGGCGGCTGCTGCCGGGCCAGCAACTATGTGGGCTTTATACGCCGTGCTCTGGACAAGGCCGGGCTATCCCATATTCCGGTGATTTCACTCAATGCCAACGGCATGGAAAAGAACCCCGGCTTCAAGCTCTCTCCATCCCTTATTGTGGATGCCGGCCATGCAGTGGTGTACGGAGATTTGTTCATGCGCTGTCTGTACAGGGTCCGGCCCTATGAGCTTGTACCCGGCTCAGCAAATGAGCTGTACATAAAGCTGAGGGACAAATGCATTCTCTCCCTGACACAACCCGGTTCCGCCCCAGGGTACAAGGAGCTCTGCCACGAGATAGTAGAGAGCTTTGACAGCTTCCCCATCGATGAGACAGTGCGCAAGCCCAGGGTAGGCGTAGTGGGCGAGATACTGGTAAAGTACATGCCCCTGGCAAACAACCACTTGGTGGATCTTCTGGAAAGTGAGGGAGCCGAGGCAGTGGTTCCTGACCTCATGGACTTTCTCAACTACTGCGTATACAACAACGATTATAAGCATCGTTTTCTGGGCAAGAGCTGGACTTCTTCCGCAACGGCAAAGCTGGGAGTCTCCATTATACGCAGTCTGCGCAAGCCCGCCCTGGAGGCTCTGGAAAAGAGCCGCCGCTTTGAGCCGCCCATGCCTATTGAGAAGATAGCGGAACTGGCAAAGCCATTCCTGTCCATCGGCAATCAGTACGGTGAAGGCTGGTTCCTAACCGGAGAGATGGTGGAACTCATTCTCAGCGGAACTCCCAACATTGTCTGTATCCAGCCTTTTGCCTGCCTGCCAAACCACGTGGTAGGCAAGGGCGTTATCAAGGCTCTGCGCAAGACCTACCCCAGGGCCAACATCGCTGCCGTGGATTACGACCCCGGCGCCAGCGAGGTCAATCAGCTCAACCGCATAAAGCTGATGCTCTCCGCCGCCATGAAAGACCTGCACCGTCAGGAGGAAAAGGAGCAGGAAGAAGCTGCCTGCGCCGTCGGAAAGTAATTGTCCGGATAGTAGGGTATAAAGCAAAAAGATGGTCAAATCTAAGAGATTTGACCATCTTTTTTCATTCAAAGCGCTTTCCTGCGCAGCTTATTTTGTCAGGCTCTCCAACATAGTGGTGAAATCTGCATAGCTGCATTCGGCCTTAAACCATATAGGTTCAAAATCATCACAGAAATCATAGTTCTCCGGCTGGCTGTTGTTCTCACCATTGTTGGAAACCGCAGCTGTGCTTTCGCCGTTCTCTGCCGCCACAGGCTGCTCAGTCACAGCGGGCAGACCCGCGGTCGTTTCCGGCGGCAGGGCATCCGCCGAGGGCTCTATGATTATTTCGGCCAGGGAGAAGTAAATGTCCTCCCCATAAACCGCTACGGTTATTTCACAAGGTATTTCATCAAAAACAAGTGCTATGACATAGCTTCCGTCACAGTCTGTCTCCGGAAGCAGCGCCTCGTCGGGTGGAGTTCCGTTTTCATCCTGCATACCCATAAGCATAAGCAGCAGATCTCTGCCTTTCTCATTGTCCATCAAATCCAGCTCCACCGCATCAGGGCAGGAAGCAGTTGATGTCTGAGGCAATGCATTGTTTCCCTCCGGAGACTCAGCGGCGGAAACAGTCCCTAAGGACTCTCCGCTTTCCCCGTTCTGAGGTGCAGGGCTCTCTGTGGGATTCAGCTCCGAGAGAGACGGGAACATGCTGAACACACGGCTGGGTGCGGCTTTGTGTATCTCGCCGAAAATCTCCGGCTCTGGAGTTGTCTCCGGCTCTTGGATCTGTCCGCTTTCCGCCGCCCCATCGTTGACAGCAGAGACATTGGTCTCCTGGTTCTCATTCACCGATTCCGGTTGCTGAGCCGGTATCTCAGTCTGTTGAGACTGAGCAGGCGTAGATTCAGGAATAGGAGTTGGTGTAGGGGTAGAAATTACCGCAGGGCTGGGAGTGGCCGGATTTATTATGGTGTAATTCTGTCCGGAGCCGCTGGGTGCAGTGGTGGTTTCCGGGTATGAAGGCTTTCTCCACCCCGAATACGGATCTTCAGTGGGAGCCGGGGTCGTGATTATACTCCCCTGGTTTCCCGGCTGTACAGTAATCTGAGAGCCTGAAGCCTCATTCACATTTGACTGGGCTGTAGGCGTGGGGCTGGGCTGGGCAGTAGAGACAGGCTGCTCTGTGCTGGCCGGAGCGGTGCCGGTCGCCGTATCCTGCTGCACGGAAGCCGCTGCGGCATCCGGTGCGCTTCTGGCCATAACCACGGATTCCGCCCGCTCTCCGGGATTCAGGCTGACTGCGGCAGCAATAACCAAAGCCATACAGGCGGCTGTAGCCAGAAGGTTTCTGACAGGCCTGGATATTTTGATTTTCCTGTTGCCGCGGGCTTTGTCGGACTTTCCGACACGACTGTTTTTCTTTATCATCTCGCTCCGGCGGACAGCGGCCATAATATCTTCATGGAGTCCGTCGGGCAGTTCTTCCATATCTTCTTCCATCAATCCGGAAATATCCGCCATAAGCTGACGCATCTGGCTACAGGAAGGACAGCATGCAAGATGAACCGCCAGTGCCTTACGTTCCTCTACGCTGAGCTCGTCGTCCAGTGACCGGCTTATAAGCTCCTCGTAGTAATCACAATTTCTCATGGCAGTTCACCTCCTCTCGTTTTTCCAGACGATGCAAATTCAGGAATGTTCCCGTCTTTTATAAGATAATCGCAAAGCTTTTTTCTTCCCCTGAATATTCGGGACTTAACTGTACCCACTTCAATATTCAGTGCTGCGGCTATCTCATCGTAGCTCAGTCCCTGAATCTCTCTGAGGAGCAGTATTTCCCTGTATTCCTCAGGCAGGGATTTGAGCCCCCGGCGCACGCTCTCTCTGGTGAGACTTCTCTCCAGCAGCAGCTCCGGGCTCTGGCTGTTGTCGGCGATGTCCAGCTGTACGTCTTCCCCTCCGTCGTCCTCCACGGACAAGGACACTGTAGGCCGGCGGTTGCGGCTTCTGAGGAAGTCCAGACACAGATTTGAAACGATTCTCGTAAGCCATACGGAAAACTTGCTGTCTCCTCGAAATCCGGACAGGGAATTATAGGCTTTGATAAAAGCCTCCTGTGTCATGTCCGCTGCGTCTTCGTTGTTTCCAAGAATACGCAAAGCCACATTATAAACTTTCTTTTCATATTCAAGTACCAGCTCTTCAAAAGCATTGGTATCCCCTTCCAGCACCTGCTGTACTATAAGGTATTCCTGCTCCCGTGTCAAGCCGCCACCTCCTGTTTTTCTGTCTGCACCGGCCTTCCTTCCGGTTTTCAGATCAGATCCCGTTTTATTTCTTCGGCAATATGCCGCAATTCATTCAAAGATTCCACGTGCACCAGCTGCTGTTTATAATATCCTGCATGGGCCACACCATGTAAATACCATGGCAGCTGATGTCTGGCTTCCAGACAGGCTATCCGCTCCCCGGCACGGGAGCTCAGCTCTTCTATCTGCTCTACCGCTCTGTCTATTCTCTCGCCGAGGCTGGGAAGCTCCGGCATAGGCTGCCCTGCCAGGAGGGCGTTGGCCCTCCGGAACAACCAGGGATTGCCAAAGCTGCCCCGTCCTATCATGGCCATGTCGCAGCCTGTATAGCGCAGAATGTGCTCCGCATCTTCCGGGTTAAAAATGTCCCCGTTTGCTGTTACCGGAATGGACACAGCCTTTTTCACATCTCTTATAATGTCCCAGTCCGCCCGGCCGGAATACATCTGGGCTCTGGTCCGGCCGTGAACTGCTATAGCGTCGGCCCCGGATTTCTGGCACATCATGGCAAACTCCACAGCGTTGACGCTGCCGCCGTCCCATCCTTTGCGAAATTTCACCGTCACCGGAACATCCACCGCTTGCTTCACCCTGCTGATTATCTCCCCGGCCAGATCCAAGTGCCGCATCAGGTCCGAGCCGTCCCCGGACTTTACTATCTTCCCCACAGGACAACCCATATTTATATCCAGTATATCCGCCCCGGATATATCCAGAGCCAACCGGGCCGCCTGAGCCATGATCTCCGGCTCATGCCCAAAAATCTGCACGGCGCAGGGGTGCTCGTCCTCTGGGACATACAGCAGGGATTTTGTTTTCTCGTCCTTATATACCAGGGCCTTTGCGCTGACCATTTCCGTGGTGGTGATGGCTGCACCCTGTTCCCGGCACACCCGGCGGAAAGCGAAATCCGTCACACCTGCCATGGGTGCCAGGCTCAGCCGCCCCGGGATCTCCACCCCGCCTATCTTCACCATGACATATCCAGCCCCACCGGGCAGTGGTCTGAACCCATCAGTTCCGGCAGGATATAGGCATCCTTAATGTTGTCTCTCAGCCGGTCTGAGACCACAAAGTAGTCTATACGCCAGCCCACATTTCTCTCCCTGGCAGCTGCCCGATAGCTCCACCAGGAATAAGCGTCGGTCCTGTCCGGATAGAGATAACGGAAACTGTCGGTAAATCCGGCGTTCAAAAGTTCTGTGAACTTTTCCCGCTCCTCATCGGAAAAGCCCGGATTGCCTCTGTTGGTCTTGGGGTTTTTCAGATCTATCTCCTCATGGGCCACGTTCATATCCCCGCAGGCTATCACCGGTTTCTTTTTGTCCAGCTCTTTCAGGTACTCCCTGAAATCATCCTCCCAGCTCATACGGTAATCCAGGCGCTTGAGCCCGTCCTGAGCATTGGGGGTGTAGACGCACACCAGATAGAAGTTTTCATATTCCAGAGTGATGCAGCGCCCTTCTCTGTCGTGCTCTTCTATACCTATGTTATAATTAACGGAAATGGGGCTGTGCTTTGTGAACACGGCTGTGCCGGAATAGCCCTTCTTCTCTGCATAGCACCAGTAGCTCTCATAGCCCGGCAGATCCGGCTCCAGCTGTCCCTGTTGAAGTTTTGTCTCCTGCAGGCAGAAAAAATCTGCGTCCAGACTCCAGAATATATCCTCGAACCCCTTTTTATATACAGCTCTCAGGCCGTTTACATTCCATGAAATGAATCTCATTTTGCTGCCTCCTTGTCTCTGACACTCTCGGCAAATCCTCTGGCGTCCCTCAGTGCGGCAAAACGCATTCGTTCCAAAGGAGGAGCCGAAATATCCAGAGTTTTCTCCGTTCGGGTGGCCACCAGACGGTTTATCTTCATGCCCTCGGCGGAGAATTTGGCCTCATAGTCGGTCATGACAATATCCCCGTCCTGGGCGTGCAGGTCGTTTGTTATCTCCGAGAGCTCCCAGCCCTCTTTCTCCATCTGTTCTATCGACCACTGGAACAGGGGCAGGTTGTCGGTCTTAAAATGTATCTGACCACCCTGGGGCAATATCCGGGCATAACGCCGGAGGAAGCCCGGGTAGGTCAGGCGGAATTTGGCGTCCCGGCTTTTTGGCCATGGGTCGCAGAAGTTTATGTATATTCTGTCCGCTTCTCCCTCCGCAAACATCTCACAGAGCCTGGCCGCATCGCCGCATATAAAGCGCAGGTTGTCAAGATTTCTTTCCGCCGCCCGCTCCATGGCAATTATCATGGCATCCGGGACCTTCTCCAGGGCGATGTAAAAAACCTCCGGCAAACTTCCGGCTGTGTCAACTGTAAAACGGCCTTTGCCGCAGCCCAATTCAAGGTAGAGCTTTTCCGCCTCTCTTCCCATTATTTTCTGCCCTGCGGTTTTCCACCGGCCTTGCAGTTCTTCCGGCCGGTCTATCATAAGCTCCGCACATTTTTCCATTCTGGGCTCCAGATTGGGCCGCTTTCTCATTCTCATCGGATCACGCTCCTTTTTTCAGCATACCACAAGCCGTGAAAAACATCAATGAAAAATGACTTGCTTTACTATTAATTTTGTTGTATAATAGCTCTCGCCTCAGGACTTAAAGCCATTATTTTCAGGGCGTTGCCCTGGTTTTCGCGGCTTTGTCATCCTTAAATTTCCTTAATAAAAATTAAGAATTTTTTCACGGAATGCAGGCGAAAAAAGATTTATAAGCATTTCCGGGTGTAGCGCAGTTGGTAGCGCGCGTGGTTTGGGACCACGATGCCGGGGGTTCAAGTCCCTCCACTCGGACCATGCGGAGTATCATTAAAGGATCTGAAAAGGTCTGTTGATGATACTCCGCATTTTTTATTTCTAAGTTATTTTTTATTTCTAAGTTTATATAGCAATCTGTGCGGGGGCGTAGCTTAATGCTACGCCTTTTCTCGTTTCCATCAGAATGTCCCGCTCGGGGATCTTCCGGCGATCCGGCACCTCAAAAGCACCGATGCAGTTGTAGTGGATCGTCACCCGCTGATTGGTAACACCGTCCTCCTTGACCGCCGGATAAACCTCGATATACTGAATGAGCTCGGCAACCATGCGCTTGGTGATGGTGGTGGCGTCGGTGTAGCGGCGTACCGTTTCCAAAAAGGTATCCACATCCATCCGTTTATCTTCCAGCTTTTTCAGCTCCAACCGCAGCGTCTTGATCCGCCCGGCGTTCTCGCCCTGTTCCTGCTCATATCGCTTGGACATTTTGGCAAACCGGGCATCGTCGATCTTGCCGGACACATTG
>OLRA01004057.1_pt1 | contig 12068 bp, 9 predicted proteins | sample 1673011 | NCBI WGS metagenome assembly OLRA01 (sample SAMEA3136746, study PRJEB25190) | human gut metagenome | reverse complement strand
ATATCCCCTCTCGTCACTCCCGTGACACTGCCGTCTTTATCCACGCCCGCAAAATCTGTGTCAAAATCATACCCGGCAGCCAATGCCTGCACGATTTTACCCTCATACAATTCCACACCATTAAACGCTGTATAATCATCCACCGTTTCATAGTCCATCCGGAGTTTTGCTGTGCCATCTTCCACGGTCAGATCATCCACTTTTACAGAATTTTTTCCATTCTCTGTATTGTACTCATCCACTGCGGAATCCACAAACTCTTTCAGCTCCGTCTCATCATAATAAGACTGGTCAAGCTGTTCCACATCCATTGAAACTACTTTGCCATGTTTTGAAACATAAACGGTATTTGTGTCTGCCTCCAGACTGGAACCACACCCGGCGAGCATACCTGCGCAGATCATGATTGTCAGTCCAATACACCCTAATCTCTTCATGTTACAGACTCCATCCTCTTTCTATTTCATTCAATGTTAATCTTGGATATTATACAATTTTTATATCATGTTTTCAACCTCTTCCAAAATTTTTAATGATTTAAAAGAATGGTTGATATAATATTTCATGTATTCCCTGATACACTGCTGTAATTCCCACAATACCTGATCGGATACAGAAAACGTGTAAAGTTTTGCAAGCTTTGCTGTCATAATATACTGCATGGTATAGACTGTGGATTCCTGCACTTTCTGATAGGTCGGCAACGCCGCCATATTTTCAGGTTTCCGCCTTAACTCATTCACGCAGTGATCGCAAAGCATGCGCGCCGTCTTTCCCGAAAACCAGTGCAGTGCCTCTTTTTTTCCGCATTTTGTGCACCCGAACACATTCGGTGCTTCCCCGTTGATTGTGAGTGTCCGGAGTTCATAGATACATCTCACAAGCCGGTTGGAAAAAGCAGGGCTTTCGAGCGCCCGGAGTGTCTGGTAAAGCAGTTTTAACATTTCTGTCTCATCGTTATTTTCCTGACAATAATAATCTGCAAATTCCAGAAAATAAAATCCATAATAGGCAGCGTTGAAATCTGCTGCAAGCTCCCGGAAATAATTCTGGATGGACACTTTGGCAACTGTATATGTAGAACGTCCCTCGAAAAGTTCAAATTCCCCGAAGGAGAAAGGATTTGTCGCAGCTAAAAACTGACTGTTTGGTTTTCTTGCCCCTCTGGCAAATGCTGTGATTTTTCCTCTCTCCCTCGTGAGCAGTGTTATTCTTTTGTCATAATCGCCAATCGGCATCGCATTTAAAACCATTCCGGTCATTACAAGGTTCTGCCCCATTCTGCCTTACTTCCTGCTCTCTGTCACTCTCTTTTTCTCTGCATATCTTCAGATAATCGTCAATCCGTCCTGTTTCCCAAAAAGTGTTCCAGGTTTTCTCCATCGTTTTTCCCTCCTGCCATCTGTATACAGATAGGATTTGCGTTGTGAAAAACCTTATACACGTTAAATATTGGCAACGGTTTAAATTTCGTCCTTATTGTATCCAAAATTTTTGATCAGAAAATCGCTGTCACGCCAGTCTTTCTTCACTTTCACCCAAAGTTTCAGATTTACTTTTGTATCCAATAACCGCTCGATCTCGTAACGCGCATTGCTTCCGATTTTTTTGAGCATTGCACCGCCTTTTCCGATGATAATTCCCTTGTGGGAATCACGCTCGCAGACGATCGTTGCGTCAATGTCAATGATATTCTGTCCCTTTCTACCCTTCATCCGGTCGATATAAACGGCAATTCCATGCGGAATCTCATCATCGAGCGCATGCAGTGCCTTCTCACGGATGATTTCTGCAACAATAGCGCGCTCCGGCTGGTCGGTGATCGTATCCTCATCATAGAACTGCGGTCCATACGGCAGATATTTGAAAATCATGTCAATGACCGTGTCCAGATTCTTTGCACGCAGTGCAGACGCCGGAATAATCTCCGCAAAATCGTACACTTTGCGGTATGTGTCAATATATTCCACGATTTTTTCACGGTCTACGGTATCCACTTTATTGATGATCAGAATGACCGGTGTTTTTACTTTTTTCAACTGCTCGATAATGTGCTGCTCGCCGGCTCCGATAAAATTAGACGGTTCCACAAGCCATAAGATCACATCCACCTCATTTAAGGTATGCTCTGCCACATTTACCATGTATTCCCCAAGTTTATTTTTGGCCTTGTGGATCCCCGGTGTATCCAGAAATACGATCTGCCCACGTTCCATATCCGTATAGACCGTCTGGATGCGGTTTCTGGTCGTCTGCGGTTTGTTCGATGTGATTGCGATCTTCTGTCCGATCAGATGGTTCATTAATGTGGATTTTCCCACGTTTGGTCTTCCGATGATCGTCACAAATCCGGATTTAAATTTTTCGTTCATAAACTTCCTCTCTTTGTATTTATTTACTCAGATAATTGTAAATTTCACAATCATCGTTCTGATTCATTCAAGTGTTTTACTTCCCCAAACATTCCTTCACTTGCCTGCAAGGTTTCCTCATTTCCGACTACACAGAGATTATTCTCTGCGAGAACAGATGCGATCATATCCCGGAGTCCCCGGATATCCTCCTGCGTCGCACCGATCACCTGATCACGCTCTTTCTGGATCTCTTCGTACGAAATATTCTGTAAATAAGCTGCCATGGACCGATCGCCCTTCGTGCTTGGATTCATTGGCACATCCATATCACTGATCGTCCCGATGATATATTTTGTCATGTCACGTTCATCCGCAGTAAACTGCTCAATATATGCAGGGATTCCGTCATAAATCTCATTTGTTTTTTCCAGATTTGGATCACGGTAAGAGACAAAATAAGTGTCTCCATTCTTCATATAACCGTTCATGCAGCCGTATGCTCCGCCTTTCACACGGATATTGATCCAGAGGTAATCATACTCCATGATCACTTTTAAAATGCGCAGTGCACCGTGATAGTCAAAGCCATGTGCACGGAAATTTCCGGCTCTCGCCACATACAGCACCTGGGAGGCATCCATAAATCCCTCATTCTTCCGGACCGGGACGATCTCTGCCTGTTTTTCCTCCCCGGAAGTTTCATATAACATTGGAATAAATTTTTCCAGCTCTGTTTCTACGATAGAAAGCCCGTCTTTTTCGCAGGTGACGCTGACCAGAAGATGTTCTTTTGTAAAAATTGAGGAAACCATCTCTTTTAGTTTTGCGGTCAGTGCTTCTTTTCTCTCATCAAAATGTGCTTCCAGATCACACAGCGTCTCATAGAATGTGATCGTATCTTTGTAAGCAGCCGCCTTGGAAAAATAAGTCATGGCTCTTGTCGAAGCCACGGAATGTCCGGCGGAACTGATGCTTACCTGAAGTCTTGATTTCAACTCGGCAATAATCTCATACAGACGCTTTTCATCATCAATGTTTGAGGTGAAAAGCATTTCTTTCATCAATGTAGCTGCTTCCGGCAATTTGTCATATAATGCCTTGGTGCGCACCTCAAATTTCACCTGATAATCATCTTTATCCTTCACGCTCGGATACACACCGATCGTACTGCTGATTCCTCCAGTATGGATGTTCACCTCATTTGCAAAATCCGCATAGGAATAATTTTTTGTATCCACATAGCCAAGTACCGCCTTCAATACGCCAAGATACGGAATGTCCTCTGCCGGAATGTGCGCAATATCGAACAACATGGTCAGATAGATGATCCCATTCGAATAAATATCATGGTGTACCACCGGGATACCTTTCACTGAAAGTTCTGTATTATAAAAAGGTGCTGCCTCTTTTTTCATATCAGAGCGCGCAAGCATCGGAATTTTTTCCAGATCTTCTTTTGGAGAAGGTGTCTCCTGATATTCCTTCAGGTGTTTTGTATCTGCGATCAGCTTTCGGATCTCATCTTCTGATAACCCCGCTTTATATTCCGCAAGTTTTTTCTCTAAGGCAGCCTCATTTTTTGCATTTAAGCCTTTCTCAGGTTCAATGATCACAACAGATGCATGCCTGTTATTTAATAAATACTTCTGGATCAGCTGCTCAAAATAATCTGTCTCCACCTGCTCTTTTAAGAAACGGTAAGTATCTAATGCCTCCAGATGAAGGAATGGACGCATATCATCATAAAGCCAGCTGTCCAGACACTGGATCCCATATAAAAGTCCTTTTGGGAAATGTCCGAAATCAGCCTCACGGTAACGGAATTCAGAACTATTGATCCCTGCCAGCAGCGATTTTTTATTTAATCCATTTTTTACAAGCCCTTCTAATGTCTCACGGATGACAGCCAGAAAATGCTCTTTTTCCTGCGGATTGGTATTTTTTGCGATCACAGAAAATGTCGGCTGCAGCGTTCCACTGTCATATCCGCCTGTGATCTCTGAACCGATCCCGGCATCGATCAATGCCTGTTTTAACGGTGCTCCCGGCGCACTGACCAGCGCATAATCCAAAATATCAAATGCGAGATACAATTTCTCGTCCAGTGCTGTTTCTATCACCGTGTTATAAGAAAGATAGGTATTGTTTTCTTCGGATTCCGTGGAAGAAATGGAATACTTATGTGTCACTTCGATTGGTTTTTCAAATGGTTTCTGAAGCTTTATCTCCGAGTCAAGCCCGATTGCCTCATATTTTCCCAGATATGCTTCATCCATCCACGCAAGCTTCTCTGCCACATCCATATCTCCATAGAGATAAATGTAGGAATTACAAGGATGATAATATCTGCGGTGGAAATCCAGATATTCCTCGTAAGTCAGTTCCGGAATATGCAGAGGATCTCCGCCGGAAACGTTTGCATAAGTCGTGTCCGGAAAAAGGGATGTCATGATCTGACGGCTTAAGACATCATCCGGTGAGGAAAAAGCGCCTTTCATCTCATTGTATACAACACCGTTGATGGTCACCGGAGCATCCTCGCTCTCTAATTCATAGTGCCATCCCTCCTGCTGGAAGATCTCCTGATATTTATAAATATTCGGATGAAAAACCGCATCCATATAGACACTCATCAGATTCTGGAAATCTTTATCATTGCAGCTTGCGATCGGATAGATTGTCTTCTCCGGATAAGTCATTGCATTCAAAAAGGTGTTCAAGGAACCCTTCACCAGTTCCACAAAAGGATCTTTGACCGGATATTTGTCAGAACCACACAAAACAGTGTGCTCAATGATATGTGCCACCCCCGTGGAATCCTCCGGCGGTGTGCGAAAACCGATATAAAAGACCTTATTGTCATCATCGTTGGAAATCACTGCGATCCGCGCTCCGCTTTTTTTGTGGCGGAGAATGATTCCTTCGGAATTGAGATCTTTGATCGGGCGTTTTTCTAAAATTTCATATGCCTGTAAATCTTTTAACTGCATCTGTCTGTCCTCTCTCTAATACATACTGTTCTATAGTATACCACACTTCGCGGCATTATCCTATTTTTATCTTCGAAAATTTCTGAAACAAAAAAAGACTGTAACAACCATTCCCTATTCTTAAGGAATACCGTGTTACAGTCCCCCGCTTTTCAGATTCTCATCTATGAATTAGCCGATGCGTCTTACATTTGCTGCCTGAGGTCCTTTTGCTCCCTCTGTCACTTCAAATTCAACTTTTTCACCGTCTTTTAACTCTTTGAATCCATCCATGTCTAATGCAGAAAAATGAACAAATACATCGTTACCATCTGCGTCGGAAATAAATCCGTAGCCTTTTTTTGCATTAAACCATTTTACAGTTCCCTGCTGCATAACAAAATCCTCCTAATACCTCTAAAACCTTTTTGTAAATTTGACATGTTTTTGTGCATGTCACACAAATTGAAGTTAGCATACATCGGATTTTTTGTCAACAACTATTAATAAATTTTACTGCTTGATCTGCACATCAATCTGCTGATACGGAATCGAAATATGATTTTCATCCAGTGCATATTTGATATTTTCCATCAACCGCCACTTCGTATCCCAGTAATCTGCTGTTTTGACCCAGATCCGGATACCAAGGTCCACCGAAGATGCACCAAGATTATCTACGAACACCACAACGTCCTCTTCCGGCAGTCTTGCCGGATCATTTCTGCCGATCTCATATAAAATATTTTTTGCAGTACGGATATCTGCTTCATAACCAATACCTACCACAATGTCCACCCGCCGTTTATCCATATGCGATACATTGACCAGGCTGCTGTTGGACAGATTACCGTTTGGAATCACGATCATTTTATTGTCTACGGTCTTTAACTTGGTATAGAAAACAGAAATCTCGTATACCGTTCCTTCATTTGAGCCCTCAATGATATAATCTCCTACCACAAAAGGTTTTAGCAAAAGGATCAGCACTCCGCCTGCAAAGTTGGAGAGACTTCCCTGCAGTGCAAGACCAACCGCCACACCACAGGAACCGAGCACTGCCACCGCTGAGGTAGTTGCTATCCCAAACAGGCTTAAGATTGTCAGGATCAGGATAAAATACAGTGCATATTTCACGACTGCAGACAGGAACTGTATCACTCCGACATCTGCATTTCTGCGCTCCATCGTTTTTCTTACGATCTTAACGATCAGACCGATCAGTTTAGCTCCCACTGCATATACGATGACCGCAATGACAACCTGCAGTGCAAAATTCAAAAGATCCGGAACAAGGTTTTGAAAATAAGTGCGGAGAATCCCGGGATTTTTTGCAACCTCCTGAAGATTTTCCTGCGCTTCGGCAATGGCTTCCACTGCCTCTGTTGTACCAACTGTCAGCAACATTTTTCTGCCCTCATTTTTTATTTTACTTTACGGACTTTTAAGACGCCCTCAATGTTCTCTAACTTCTGAATGACTTCATCTGTTACAGGTGAATCCACATCGATCAATACATATGCATAATCACCTTTGGATTTGTTTGTCATTCCTGCAATGTTCATTCCGGCATCTCCCAATGTTGTGGAGTACTGACTGATCATACCACTTACATTCCGATGCAGGATACCGATTCTTCCTGCGGTAGTACATGCGCCCATAGAACAATCCGGGAAGTTCACGGAATGGACAATGTTACCATTCTCCATATAATCACGGATCTCTCTGACTGCCATGATCGCACAGTTATCCTCTGACTCTGCGGTAGATGCTCCAAGATGTGGTGTTACAATACATCCCTTTGCTCCGACTGTGGTTGGATTTGGGAAATCAGATACATATTTTTTGATTTTTCCGGCAGCTAAAGCTTCCACCATAGCTTCTTCATCCACAAGAAGGTCTCTGGCAAAATTTAAAACAATTGCATTTGGTTTCATCATGGCAATTGCTTCTGCATTGACCATCTTCTTTGTAGAATCCAAAAGTGGAACATGAATCGTAATGTAATCACACTCTCGGTAAATATCTTCCACATTGCTGATATGTTTGACACTTCTGGAAAGATTCCATGCTGCACTGACGGAAATGTATGGATCATATCCATATACATCCATACCCATATGGATGGCTGCGTTGGCAACTAACACACCGATAGCACCAAGTCCGATGACGCCGAGTTTCTTACCTGAAATCTCAGTTCCTGCAAAGTTCTTTTTCTGTTTTTCTGCTGTTTTTGCAATGTTCTCATCATTCTGATTTGCAAGGCACCAGTCGATACCACCTACAATATCACGGGATGCATAAAGCATTCCTGCAAAAACAAGTTCTTTTACACCGTTTGCATTTGCCCCCGGAGTATTGAATACAACGATTCCTTTTTCTGCACATTTATCAAGAGGAATGTTGTTGACACCAGCTCCTGCCCTTGCTACTGCAAGCAGGCAATCCGGAAGTTCAAGATCATGCATGGCAGCACTTCTTACGAGTGCTGCGTCTGCCTGACCTAAGTCCTCTACTTTTTCATAGTCGTTTGAGAAAAGATCTAATCCTACGGATGCAATTGGATTTAAGCAATTATATTTGAACATTATGCATTTTCCTCCTCAAACTTCTTCATGAATTCTACTAATTTTTCAACGCCCGCTTTCGGCATTGCATTGTAAATGGATGCTCTCATACCACCTACGGTACGATGTCCTTTTAAGTTTACAAATCCGGCTGCTGCTGCCTCTTTTACAAACTTGGCATCTAATTCTTCATTGCCGGTCACAAATGGAACATTCATAAGGGAACGGTCTTCTTTTCTTACAGTTCCCTTGAACAGGCTGCTCTGGTCTAAGAAATCATATAAGATTTTTGCTTTCTCTTCATTGCGCTCTTTCATCACAGAAAGCCCGCCCATCTTCTTTAACCATTTGAACACTTTGCCGCAGATATAAATATTGTAGCAAGGTGGTGTATTGTAAAGGGAATCATTATCTGCCTGTGTTTTCCACTTTAACATGGTTGGGGTTCCCGGCAGGACATCATCGGTGATCAGATCCTCACGGATGATCGCGATCACAACTCCGGCAGGACCGATATTCTTCTGAACGCCGCCGTAAATGATGCCGTATTTTGTGACATCGACCGGCTCTGACAGGAAGCAGGAAGAAACGTCTGCTACCAGTGTCTTGCCTTTTGTATTCGGCAGTGTTTTGAATTTTGTACCATAAATGGTGTTGTTCTCACAAATATATACATAGTCTGCATCCGGGCTGACCGGCAGATCGGAGCAATCCGGAATATAGGAGAATGTCTTATCTTCAGAAGTTGCGATCTTGTTTACTTTTCCGTATTTCTGTGCCTCCTGATATGCTTTTTTTGCCCACTGTCCTGTTACGATATAATCTGCAACTTTGTTTTTCATCAGATTCATAGGAATCATAGCAAACTGCTGTGAAGCACCGCCCTGCAGGAACAGCACTTTATAGTTATCCGGAATATGCATCAGATCACGCAGATCCTGCTCTGCTTCTTTGATAATATCGTCAAAGACCTGTGAGCGGTGACTCATTTCCATAACGGACATACCACAGCCCTTGTAATCCAGCATTTCTGCTGCTGCTTCTTTTAATACTTCTTCCGGTAATACGGCCGGACCTGCTGAAAAATTGTACACTCTACTCACTTTCATATCCTCCTTGACTTCTCACTTTGTTGTGTGATGAGTTTTATAGCAAGTGCTGATGCCTGTTTTCAAAACTCCGCCAGATATCAGCACTTATTTTCTACACTTTACTATAGTACTTTGTTAAAAATTAGTCAAGCCTTTTTCCAAGTTCTGGAAAAAGGCTTACAGAACCGAATTTATGCTTCTTTATTCAGATCGTCCTGGTCAAATACATCTTCGATCGGTGCACCTGCCGGAACCATCGGAAAGACTTTGTCGTCGCAGTCGATCACACAGTCGATCACAACCGGTTTGCCAAGTGCGATCGCTTTTTCAACAGCCGGTGCGACTTCTTCTTTTTTCGTTACACGGATGCCTTCTGCACCAAGTGCTTCTGCCACTTTCACAAAATCCACACCGTCATTCAGAATGGTCTGTGAATAACGTTTTCCGTAGAACAGTGTCTGCCACTGGCGAACCATACCGAGCACATGGTTATTGATGACAACCTGAATGATCGGGATGTTGTATCGGGCTGCGGTTGCAATCTCATTCATGTTCATACGGAAACATCCGTCTCCGGCGATATTCAGTACCACTTTATCCGGTCTGCCCACTTTGGCTCCGATTGCAGCTCCGACACCATAACCCATGGTGCCAAGTCCGCCGGATGACAGGAAGGTACGCGGATCTTTGTAACGATAATACTGTGCAGCCCACATCTGATGCTGTCCGACATCGGTTGTGATGATGGCATTTCCTTCGGTTACTTTATAGATCTGCTCGATCACATACGGACCGGTCAGACCTTCTTCATTGTATTTCAGAGGATGCTCTTCGGAGATTGTCTCAATCTCTTTGATCCATTCTTTATGCTCATGTTTTTCAATTCTCTGATTGAGACGTGTCAGCACTTCTTTGAGATCTCCGATAATACTGCAGTCTACCTGAATGTTTTTGTTGATCTCTGCCGGATCGACATCAATCTGGAGAATTTTGGCATTTTTTGCAAAACGGCTGGCATTTCCGATGACACGATCACTGAACCGGGAACCGACCGTGATCAGCAGATCACATTTTGTTACACCTAAGTTGGATGCTTTTGTTCCGTGCATACCGAGCATACCCATGTAAAGCTCATCGGTGCCGTCAAAAGCACCTTTTCCCATCAGGCTGTCTGCAACCGGTGCCTCTATTTTCTTTACAAACTCCATCAGTTCTTTGGAAGCCCCGGATGTCACGGCACCGCCGCCGACAAAAACAAATGGCTTTTCACTCTCATTGATCAGCTCTGTTGCCTGTGCCAGATCTTTTTCTTTGATATACTGTGTGCTGCGTTCTACCGGGAACGGCTCTTCTTTTACATACTCGGTCTCTGCTGCGGTCACATCTTTTGTGATATCAACCAGAACAGGACCGGGTCTGCCTTCCTGTGCAATGCGGAACGCTTCACGGATGGTATCTGCCAGTTTTGTGATGTCTTTTACAATATAGTTATGCTTTGTGATCGGCATCGTTACACCTGTGATGTCGATCTCCTGGAAACTGTCTCTTCCAAGCAGCGGAACGGCTACGTTCGCTGTGATGGCAACCACTGGAATGGAATCCATATATGCCGTTGCAATACCGGTTACCAGATTCGTGGCTCCAGGACCGGAAGTTGCCATACATACGCCGACTTTTCCGGTTGCTCTCGCATATCCGTCTGCCGCATGAGCAGCTCCCTGCTCATGGGATGTTAAGATATGATTGATCTCTGAACCATGTTTATATAATGCATCGTATACATTTAAAATCGTGCCGCCCGGATAACCGAAAACAGTGTCTACGCCCTGCTCTTTCAGGCACTCGATTACGATTTCTGAACCATTTAACTTCATCCTGCTGTCCTCACCTTTACTTTTCTTACTGTTGTTGCTTAGCTTCAATTCTTGTTTCAGAATTATTTTTCTGAAACAAGAATAGCTCCTCTGTTACCGGAAGTTACCATAGAAGCGTAACGTGCCAGATAGCCGGTCTTTACCTTCGGCTCTCTCGGTGTCCAGTTGGCTTTTCTTCTTGCCAGCTCTTCATCAGAAACAGCCAGTTCCAGTCTGTTTTCCGGAATGTTGATCTTGATGATATCGCCTTCTTCTACCAGTGCGATCGGACCGCCGACTGCTGCTTCCGGTGATACGTGACCGATGGAAGCTCCTCTGGACGCACCGCTGAAACGTCCGTCTGTGATCAGGGCAACCGTGGAACCAAGTCCCATACCTGCGATCTCAGAAGTCGGATTCAGCATTTCTCTCATACCAGGACCGCCTTTTGGTCCTTCGTAACGGATCACGACAACATCGCCTTCTTTGATCTTTCCGGAGAGAATAGCCTCACATGCATCTTCCTCACATTCAAAGACTCTTGCCGGACCTTCATGTACCATCATTTCAGGCACAACGGCAGAACGTTTTACAACACTTCCGTCCGGTGCCAGATTTCCGGTCAGGACAGCCAGTCCGCCGGTCTTGCTGTACGGATTTTCTACCGGGCGGATGACTTCCGGATTTAAGTTTACGCAGTCTTTGATATTCTCGCCTACGGTCTTTCCGGTAACGGTCATGCAGTCGGTGTGCAGCAGACCAAGTTTATTTAATTCATTCATAACGGCATAAACACCGCCGGCTTCATTCAGATCCTCCATGTAGGTCGGGCCTGCCGGTGCCAGATGGCAGAGGTTCGGTGTCTTTGCACTGATCTCATTTGCAAATGTGATATCGAAATCCATGCCGATTTCATGTGCAATCGCTGGCAAATGCAACATACTGTTTGTAGAACATCCCAGTGCCATATCCACGGTCAGAGCATTTAAAATTGCATCCTCTGTCATAATGTCGCGTGGACGGATATTCTGACGGTACATTTCCATAACCTGCATACCTGCATGTTTTGCAAGACGGATACGCTCAGAATATACAGCCGGAATGGTTCCGTTTCCACGAAGTCCCATACCAAGTACTTCTGTCAGGCAGTTCATGCTGTTTGCAGTGTACATACCGGAGCAGGAACCGCAGGTCGGACATGTTTTGTTCTCACACTCAGTCAGGCCTTCCTCTG
>OLRA01004047.1_pt1 | contig 12106 bp, 12 predicted proteins | sample 1673011 | NCBI WGS metagenome assembly OLRA01 (sample SAMEA3136746, study PRJEB25190) | human gut metagenome | reverse complement strand
ACACATATTATGGTGTTAGATATTATTATGATACATCTGAAGATAGTTGCAATATTCAATTCAGTCAAATAGAGAAAATAGTTAATTCTACCTTTACCTACCATGAGCGATTAGAAGCCTTGCGAGAAGGGGAAAAAAGATATCGTGAACAAATCAAGATACTAGAATTATCTCGTAATAATCATTATGCTACTCCAATACAAGAACTGTTGCTGGATGTTGATATGCAGACGCATAAAATTTTTAGTGAACTCAATGTCTCTAAAATGCTTGAAGTTTTCTTGAAAGAAGGACTTATAAATGAAGATTACTTTGATTATATATCTTTCTTTTTTGGTAAGTCAATTAATAAGCACGACCATGATTTTATCCTTGAATTAAAACTTCGGCATAGTTTGCCGTATGACTATCATATAGATAAAGTAGGGCAGTGCGTAAAAAACATTCCTGATAAATGTTACAACGATGTAAGTATATTGAATATTCAGGTGGTCGATTGTATTTGTCAGCATCTTGAAGAAGCAAATAACTCAAAACTTCATTCGATAGCACAAGTTATTATGCATAATAAAAAGTGGGACTTTTTGATTGACTTCTATAAATCAGTTGAAGATTCAAGCTCGCTTTTCAACCATTTGGGCAGTATCGTTGATGGATTATGGAAGATCTTCGTGAAACAGAATTCCGATGAATTATTCGAGTCTTGGTTACGATTCCTCGAATTGAACCATTCCACCAAAGAAAGTCGTAACTGGTTGAATAAACACTTCGCATTTATATCTCATAGAGTAGATCTCATAGGTTTTGATACAATCAAACAAATAGTGTCGAATGGAAAACTGATTTTTACAGATATAGATGCAGAGTCTAGGTGTTTGCTTGAGTATGTTGTAGAAAACAAAGCATATATGTTGACACCAGAAAATGTTGTATGCGCATTTGTTCATTATCGAAATGAGAGGGTGGAAACATTGGATAATTATCCTTTAAATGTTACAATACTGAGGAGCTGTAAATCAGCTAAATCTATATCAGATTATATAGATGAATGTTTTGACAATGCACTAAATAATGTATTTATTACAGATACGGCAAAAAAAGAGAGTGTGGGAATTATTCTTGAAATTATTAATTCTGAGGATATAACAGAGGACACAAAACGCAAATACCTTTCTGGGCAACAGAATAAAGTTTCTCTTTCCGATGTTAACAATATACAGTGGGAGTTCGCTATTGAAGTTGATATAGTTATACCAGCATGGCCTGAGATATATGCATTTTATGAGAGTCAGAATAATGTAATGATTTCCAGTTTGCGAATATTCATTACCAAACATATTGATGAATTAACAGATATATCTGAATTGGATGATACTCAGAAAGAACTACTGGCACACAGTGCTTTATTGACATCAGATTTTGAAATTTTGGTATACGATAAACTTGTCAAAATCTTTGATGGAGTTACATTTAAGGATGCGGATATTAACAGTGTAGATAACGCTCATTTTAAGTCGTTACTTTGTGCTGATATGCTTCCATATAGCACATATTATACGACAACAATTAGAGACAATCATAGTGATGTACTTACTTATTATGTAGATAAGTATTTGGATGAGTGTATTATAGAAATAGAGGAGTTGCCTACAGATATGAGGCTATACAAGCATCTTATGAAAAATCCAAGAGTAATCGGTGAAAAAGCTCTAAGTGTAGTTCAACATTTTCTTCCTCATATTGTGTGGGATAACGAATTGGCAAATATCACTCTTCCTGTGTTGAAAAACAATATTGAAAAATTTGATTATGACATAGAGAAGAACATTTTGGTCGCCTCTACTAATTTGCCAGAGCGATTGTCTTTTTTGATAGACTTGGTTGAAAAGTTTAGAGATGATTTTGACATTGTGACAGAATTAATAGAGTCTTTAGGCGATTCTTATCGAAGTATTACAGATAAATCAAAAAAGGCTACTATAGAAAATAATCACATGAATGAAATGCTTTTAGGGAAGCTAAAAACTATTGGATATATCTCATCATATAGAGAAGATGATGATAAACTTCGTGTAAGTCATAAACGTAATCACTAAATCAAATGCAAGAGAATAGAGGAATTTATAACTAAAGTTATGGAAAGAAAAGGGATTGTTTGATAACGAATAAAATAAAGTCTCAACCGATAGCATTCCTATCCGATTGAGACTTTTCGTTTATTTATCCCTGTCCGAAAACTTCTGTATAATTACAGCAATACCAATCCCCAAAACAACCATAAGAATACAACCAATAACAGCCTTCCAAATCAATCCGGAATGCAAAATCTCTGCATTAGCTACTATCATGCACACGAAAAAAGAAGATAGAGCAACTACAATGGTAATCAAAATGTAGAATGCCGTATCTGGGATGGGGATGGCATTGCTGGCTTTCTTTATTCTTCGCTCGGCTTCCTTACATTTGCTCTCAATCTGGCTGAGAAAATTGTATAGAAGGGTCGCACCGAATTCTACTGCTAACTTCTGTATTTCTTCAGAAATAATAGGTTTGCACTCATGTATAGAGTCGGATAGATTTTCAACTTCTGTTCTCAGCTTATATACGTTGTCATTCAGGCTGACAAGTTCCTTTGCGTTGATATCGAGTAACCGCTTTTCTTCCTCCAGATATTCATTCTTGGGAGTGGCTTTTATGGCTTCCGCTTCACTCATTTCCGCGGAAAAATCGAATTTCTTTTTCATGTTCGGTTTCATGGGCTTATCGTTTTAATCCTGTTTTCAGTTTCTTTCCTAACGAACGACTGGCGGCATGAGCGCATCTGCGAGCCCATTGCAAATTGTCTTCATCCTTGTCTCTCCACGGAAGGTCGCTTTGTGAGCCTCCACCACCTCCACCGGTTGTTACGTTGGGGGTATCTATCAGTCCGACAAATATAGCTACAGCCATATCGGTAAGTTCCTGACAGTTGGCAATAAACCTGTAATCAAATTCGTCATTAAAACAGTCAAGTATTTTTTCCGGAATATAGAATCTGTAATCCTTACCTTCATGGCTGAGGGCATAGGAAATCATATCCTGACTATATGTGAGATATTGGGTATAGTCAATAGGAGCAACCTTATGTATCGCTGCCTGTTGAACGGCTTTGGGAGCATTATTTCTAATGACGGTAGCTGACTGATGGTGCAGTTTCTCCCATGTCGCAGGAAGTTTCGAGACCATCAGGTTCCTGCCGATTCCCAATTCTGAAGCCTTGTATTTGGTGTTTCCATTCATGAGGGCATATCCACGAAGAATACCTTTCTTGTCCTCTCTTTCATGGACGGTATAACCTTTCCGTATAAGAGTGTTCTTGTACTCATCCCATGACCATGATGGCATTGCTTTCAACACCTCCATACAGTCCCGGTTCACTTGTGGAATGTTACGATTTCTGATTTGTTCTGCAGTCGTCCAGCCACGTTTCTTTGCCACTCGCTCGGCGGCACGTTGCGCCCGAAGATGAATGTTATGGTCGTTGTTGATATTGCCATTTTCATCCAAACGGCAGACCGCAGCATGGAGGTGGGGAACTTCGCCTTTGGATTCTGTATGCAGCCAAACAGAGTATTTACTGTTAGCTAAATTGGTTGGACAGGAACGGATTTTTCCATCCTTGCCGGTAATCACCTGTTTGTCGAACTCCTCGGCGAAATCTTGCCAAAGTTTTTGCCAATCTTCGATGTCATAGAATTGGGTATGTTTGGGCGATGGACTCAACTCGATTCTGATAACGGAGTTCTTTATCGGGCGATGCTGGGATATGGTCAACTGCATGGAGTTCCATATCCCCATAGCGTCCGGTTCTGAGGGCAACAGATTGTCCAATACCCGATAAATTTTCTCCGGATGCTTCTTATGTTGTGATTCACCGGTAATGTAACGGAGGTCGTTGATGCCGTGCGATATGGCTTTGGCTTTTGCAATCATTCTTCTTCGGATTTAAGGTTGGACGGAATTTTGTTCTTCTCTTTTACAGTATTCAGGAACTGGCAGACACTTTCGGCTACATTGCCAAGTTCTTTGAGCCAGCCGACCATGAACGGAATCTGATTGAACATTGCCATGCGTTGCTTTGTGGACATTCCGTGTAGGGCGGAGGTGTATTTTACGAGGTCTGACCGACAATCGTCCAGATTCTGCAACAGGGCTGCTTCTTCTTTCGTAAGTCTCACTTTGGGCTTGAAGTTATAGGCACACGACAATAGGTAATCACTTATGGTCATACCGCATTGGGTAGCCATTGATTTTATATACTCCTTTTGTCTGGGAGTGACTTTTGCCCCGATGAAGACGCTTCTTGTCTCGCCAGAGGTAGTCGATGAATTTTCAATATCTTCTTTCATTTGAATCATTGTTATAATTGTGAATAGGTGCGAGCTTGCGAGTACCGCACCGGCGAGGGAACTGAGCAGGCGAGAGCGCCAATGTACAACCGTAACGCAGTGAGGTTATACCTTGGCATATCTTGCAACAGATACCTGTTGATGCTTTCCGGCAAGCCATATTGGATGTACATACAGAATCGGCAGACGGATTTGAACCAGAAACTAAGATATTCATCTAAAAGAGGGGGGATAGAATGAATACCTTGTGTGCAACCCCTGACTACTTTGCTTTATTCTTATATATACGCCCCGACAATAAAGTAAAGTTGAACTCAATAATGGTATTCTGGATTGAAGGCATAATCTTTCCCTTCTTTTATAACCATTTGTTTGTCGCTGAGCAATGTTGCGACCTTTACCGCCTTGTTATAACCGAGTTTTATACCCTGTAATCCGTAACCCTCTTGCAAGCGTTCTATATAATCATCGTAATTGTTGATGTTGCCATTGGCAAAAACGGCATTCAATGCTGGACGATGTACATTCTTTGGAATCTCCTTGTCCGGATCGAACGGTCCTTTGGTTGGTCGTCCGGTCTTCTTCTCTTTTGGCAGATAGGACTCTACCGGTTCGGGTATGGCTTCCTCGTTTATGCGGAAAGCGAAAGGTTCAAACTCACGGTCGCGGATATGCACGGCTTCGACCACGCTTATGGTCTTGTCCTCTTTATCCACCTCGATCTGCATAATGGTTTCCGCTTTATTGTTGAGTTCAGTGCCGATGTGACCACGAGCATGTTCGTCATTCTTGTTCTGATGCAGTACGGTATGGATGTGAATCTGTCTGTCGTCCGTCCACTGCATGAATTTGGAGATGATATCGGTAGATTCACCGGGAGAATTGATGTCATACAGGAAATCACGAATGCCATCTATGATGACCAATCCCAAATCCGGTATTGTGCCAATGGCCTGTTCGACTATCGCCAGACGTAGTTTAGGGGAGAACTTGCGTAGAGCCAGCATGAGCAGATTATCCGGTTTCTTGTCTTCCGGCAATTCAGCTAAACGTAGGATTCGTTTCAATATCTGCTGGCAATGATGTCGTCCTTGCTCCGTGTCGATGTACAGAATATTTCGCTTATTATCGGGAAAAGTGGACCGATAATGAAGAACGGTGCTGTTTCTCAATGCCGATGCGACTATGGCCGATACGTTAAAGGTTTTCTTGCTTTTGGCTTTTCCGATGGACGCACTGAAGTTTCCTAATGTACCGATAACAGCATCGTCTACCATCAGCACCACTGGCGACTGCTCGTAGGTATTCGTCACGCTCACGATTGAATCTTCCATGTAAACCGCCAATTCTTCACATGAAGGAGTCGTATTGTCCGTCTTCTCCATCTTTACCAGTTTTTCGGGTTCGGTTTACGACGATGGGATGCGAGCATGGACTCATTCTCTTCCTCAAAACTTTGCGGAGCCGGAGTCTTTCGGGAAGATTCCAGCCATCTATCCAGTTCATCACGATAGATGTAGAGATGTTTTCCTTGTTTTATAACCGGAATATCATCCTTTTTGACCTTGTAATAAAAGGTCGACAACGGCATTTTAAGATAGTTGCAAGCCTCCTGTACGGTCATGGGAACGTGCGTGTTCTCTTTGGTTTCGTACTGCTTGGAAAGTTTCTCCGTTAGCAGATTTTCCATACTTGCGATTCTGTCGCATAGTTCGCCCACCACAGTCGGCAGGTCGTTGAATGTCAGTTGGTCTTTTTCCATATTATACTCTTTTAATCGTTTAATATACTGCGAACCAACTCAATGAAACCTTGCAGAACAATACAGACCGGATTAATTATTTCGTCTGCATGCGTTTTTTTAGTCTGAGTTACTATTATCTGTTTCTAAATGGAAGCGATAATCGCCTTTATCGGGCACGTCAATAGGAATCTGACTAGGAACTTGATCCCGTAAATTAAGTTTGAGATATTCAAGAGTCGCATTTTCGAGTTCGTGAGGAAATGAAGACTTGATAAAAACGGCTCTTTTTGCCAATGATACTCCCAAGCGTTCACCTACATTCCATGCCAGATGGCGAAGTCCCGGTGATCTCAGTGGATTATCTATATTGGAGCGAATGGGCTTGTATAAATCGGATCTATCACAGGCCATATACTCAATATTAGAAATGAGGATTGCAATAGCTTCTTTAGACAGATAGGGTGCGGTTTTAATAGTTACATATTCACCTGATAAAATATATCCTTCTCCTTTTTTACCTTTAGTACAAGCATTAATAACACCTCTAGCAACATCTCTTACATCAACAAAGTCATACCCACCCTCAGTTAATAAAGGAACTTTTTCATTTAAGATTTTTTTTATTAAAACTGTCATATTAGTATTGGTAAAATCATTTACCCCTAATAAACCTGAGGGGAAAACAACACAAGCATTTAAATTATTGTTTTTAACTTCATTAAATACATACCTAGTTGTTTCAGCTTTAGTCTTTGCATATAAACCAACAATTTTATCTGGATCAAAACTTGCATTTTCATCCATTACTTCATGATTTAATTTTTCTTCTATTGCATGTACACTACTAACATAGATTAGTTTAGCATTTATTTCTTTGGTTTTTTTTATAATGTTTTTAGTACCTTCAACATTAACTTGATATACTCTTTCGTTATATTTACTATCAAGGTATACTATTGAAGCACAATGAATAACATAAATATTTGTTTTTTCTTTAACACTTTCATCAATATTAAATATATCTTTTAATGTTTCTATCTTTGTTACATCACCAAGAAATTTTTCGCATTTAAGCCCTTTAAGAGCATCTATTTTATCGTTAGGCAAAACTAATGCTCTTATTTCATTTTCATTATTTTTTTCAAGTAACCTTACAATATTATTTCCAAGAAAGCCATTAGCGCCTGTTATTATATAAATATTTTTCATATATTACACCACCATTTCCTTATAAATTTTTCTAGAAATACCACCCCATCATAGTGTTCTTGTTCAAATATTAGTAATATATTTGAAATCTATTATTTAAATTCTTAGTAGACCTCTATAACCAATTTAATATACAATATTTATTATTACACGTTACACGTATTTTATTTACCTTTTATGACTTTTCATAAAATCTTTTATTCTTTTATTTTTAGTTGTTTTTAATTCTTCACTTGTTCCATTAAATATAATATTACCATTTTCTAAAAACAATACTCTCGTTGATACTTCAGTTACAAACCTCATTTCATGACTTACTATAATAAGAGTCATTTTTTTATTTGCAAGTTCTTTTATTAAATCAAGTACCTCTTTTACCATTTCCGGGTCAAGCGCACTAGTGGGTTCATCAAACAAGATTACTTCAGGTTTCATAATTAATGCTCTTACTATTGCCACTCTTTGTTTTTGACCACCTGAAAGTTCAGATGGATACGCATCTTTCTTATCAAGTAAACCAACACTTTCTAAAAGTTTTAATGCTTCACTAGTAGATTTTCCTTTACTCATAATTTTTAAATTTATAGGTGCTAAAGTAATGTTTTCTAATACTGTTAAATGTGGAAACAAGTTAAAACTTTGAAATACCATACCCATTTTTTCTCTTACATGACTTACATTAATATTGTTTTTAGTTATATCCACTTTATGAAAAAGTATTGTTCCATCATCAGGCTTTTCTAATAAATTTAAACATCTTAAAAGTGTTGATTTACCACATCCACTTGGACCAATTATACTTATAACATCTCCCTTTTTAACATCAAAAGAGACACCTTTTAGTACTTCTAAAGAACCAAAGCTTTTCTTCAAATTCTTAATTTTTAGCATTGTTTAGTCTCCTTTCCATTAGGTTTACTAATTTAGAAAGACCTAAAGTCATTATTAAATATATTATTGCTACAATTATAAGTGGGAAAAAGTAGTCATATGTTCTAGAAGAAATTATGTCCGAAGCTTTTGTTAGTTCTAAAATTCCAATATATGCTCCTACTGATGTTTCTTTTAAAAGTGTTATAAACTCATTACCTAATGCTGGAAGTATATTTTTTATAGCTTGTGGCAAGATTATTAACTTCATAGTCTTATGATAGTTTAATCCTAAACTTAAACCTGCTTCTAATTGTCCTTTGTCTATGCTATTAATTCCAGAACGGATTATTTCACTTACATAAGCACCCGAATTTATTCCAAAAGCTATTATCCCAACTAATGTTATATTAATGTTTACACTTTTAAATATTACATAATAGATTATCATTAACTGAAGTATTACCGGAGTTCCCCTTATTACATTAACATAAATTTCACATATTTTATTTAATATTTTTCCTTTTTTATTTACTTCATAATTATTTCTTATTAATGAGACTAACGTTCCAATTATTATACCTATTATAACAGCAAAAAAAGCAATTATAACTGTAGTTGTTAATCCACTCAAAATATATTTATATCTATCATCTACAATTAATGTTTTGTATAAACTATCTTTCACTCTTTACTCCTTTTTATTTTGTATGATTAATTATATATTCTTCTATTTTTCCACTACTTTTTAACTCTTCTAAACACTCATTAATACTATTAAGTAATTCAGTATTTCCTTTTCTAACTATCATTCCATAAGAGTCAGTTACTAAGTAACCTGGTAATATTTTAAGTTCTGTATTTTCTTTTACAATTTCTTTAGCTGGTAACTCATCCATCACTAGTACAGTAACTTTTCCTCTTTTTAAGTCCTCTACTGCACTTAAATATTTCTTTTGTCTTACTATTTCAGTATCTTTAAAGTTTTTTGTTACATAAGAGTCAGCAATTGTACCTAGTTGTACTGCAATTTTTTCTTTTGAAATATTGTTTATACTTTCTATATTGCTATCAGTTTTCACTAATACAACCTGTTTAGATGTAACGTAATTTATGCTAAAGTCTACTTCTTCGTCTCTTTCAGGAGTATAACTAATTCCTGCTGCAGCAAAGTCTGCCTTTTTAGTTTTCACTTCATTTATAAGTGAGTCAAAAGCCACATCCTTAATTACTAATTTCTTGTTTAATTTTTCAGCAATATATTTAGCTATGTCAACATCTACTCCTACAATTTCCCCGTTTTCATAATATTCATAAGGAGCAAAACCTGCTTCTGTAACCATTACTAATTCATCACTATTTTTAGTACATCCACATAGAATAAAAGTTATAACAATTAACACAAAAATTTTTTTCATAATATACCTACTTTCTTAATAATAAATATACCACAAATTATTTTCTTTTACAATAAAAAAAAGTTAGACTTAACACTAACTTTCTATATATTTTCCATTTAAGCTAAAACTATGAGCTTCAGTAATTATAACGTCTACTATTTGTCCGATTAAATCTTTATCACTTTCAATATTAACTAGCTTCATATTTTCAGTATATCCCATGTATTTTTTAGGATCTTTTTCGCTTGGAGAAACAACTAGACATTTAACAATTTTATCTACCATTTTTAAGTTACTCTCTAGGCTATATTTATTTACTAGTTCATTTAATTTGTATAGTCTACTTTCTTTTTCTTCTTTTGGAGTATCATCAGGTAGTTTCATAGCTGGTGTACCCACTCTTGGACTAAATATAAATGTGAAAGCTCCATCAAATTTGCAAGTGTTTACTACGTCAAGTGTCTCATTAAAGTCACTTTCTGTTTCGCCTGGAAATCCAACTATTATATCAGTTGTTATACTTACACCTTTTACTTTAGTTCTTATTTTGTTATATAAAGTAAGATACTCTTCTTTTGTATACTTTCTTCCCATAAGTTTTAATATTCTATCACTTCCACTTTGAATTGGTAAGTGCACGTATGGCATAACGTTATCATATTTACTTATCACATCTATCATTTCATCAGTAAAGTCCCAAGGATGTGACGTAACAAACCTAATTCTCTCAATATTAGTTTTTGCTACATCTATAAGCAAGTTTGCTAAAGTATAGTCTTCATACAAGTCTTTTCCATAAGCGTTTACGTTTTGTCCAAGTAGAGTTACTTCTTTGTAGCCTTCACTTTTAAGTTTTTCTATTTCTTTAATGATGCTTTCTTTTTTTCTACTTCTTTGAGTACCTCTAGTGTAAGGTACTATACAGTATGTACAGAATTTATCACAACCCAATTGTATATCTACCCATGCAGAATACTTGCTTTCTCTTTTTTCAGGTATTCCCTCACATATATTACCTTCTATACTATATACTTCTACGTTTTGTTTACCAGTTTTTATAGAGTTATTTATTACATTAACCATATTATCTAAGTTGTGTGTTCCAAATACAAAGTCTACATATTTATATTTAGACATAATTTCATTTACTACACTTTCTTCCTGAGCCATACATCCACATATTCCAAGTAGTATATCATGATTTTCTTTTAATTTTTTAACTAGACCTAGAAAACTAAAGACTTTGTCATGAGCATTTTCTCTAATAGCACAGGTGTTTAAAATAACTATGCTTGCTTCTTCAATATTGTCAGTTTCAACCATTTTGTTTTTTGTTAATACACCCTTAACTCTTTCTCCATCATGCACATTCATTTGACATCCATAAGTTCTTACATAGTATTTTTTTCCTATTAAACTTTCATCTAAACTTACATCTTTATATTCATAATTTATTTGTTTACTGTTGTTTCTTTTTTTTGCTTCTAACATATTAGGTACTTGCATAAATTCACTTCCTTTCAAGTAGTTACAAATATATCACTAAATGTGGTTATTGTCAATTATTTTAGGTGTTTTATAAGTTACAAAATCAAGTAAATTCATTGGAAAACCTTTAACAAAACTAAAGGCAGCTAAATCTTTGATTTCTGTCAAAAAGGTGTGACAGTTTCGCACTTTTTTGAAAACATCTTATATGAGCCATTTAAATTTCCAACCACTGGTTGGAATTTTTTTGAAATTTGTTAGATGGTATTATTATAGTACTAGGTACCATTTCTTTTGCTTGAGTTTCTGTTTTTTTTCTTTTAATTTGATTTCTTGTTTCCAAAGATAATTTATCGTATTCATTAATTTTTATTTTTTTCTCTAAGTGCACGCTCACTTAAATTACCTCGTTTAAGTTATATTAATATAATACTTGATTTCTCCTAAGTTTTTTAAAGGTAAAAGTAATTTATAATGTGACCAAGTCAATTGGTCATCCAATGGATGACCTTTTTCAATAAAATTATGGAATAATCTCATGTATTTAAGGTTTGTAATCCCGTAATTTGTACCAAATTCTACTGTTAACTCTTTTGCATATTTCTTAACTATGCCTTCGCCGTAGTGTTTACCAGATTCTGCTAATTCCTTACCAATATTATAATTCATTGTTAGTTTTACATTGTTTATCTGATAATTCTTAACTATTAATTTAGCATTACCATTTATTATTTCACTCCTTATATTCTCTAAATAATTTTCTTCCATGATTACATCCTTTCACCATTACAATTGCGTCTATTTTAAATCTAGTGACAAAAATATTTTGTTTTAATATTCACGTATGTTTTCAAAATTAGTTTTCTCATATTTTAAATATGAAATATAAACTTAGATAAATTCTTAATAAGAAATCTACTAGTTATCTTAAAAAATAATCTCATAATTTACTCTCCTTTCTAGGAAAGGCTTTTTAACCCTCCTAATATATTTATTCGACAAAAAAC
>OLRA01004045.1_pt1 | contig 12112 bp, 8 predicted proteins | sample 1673011 | NCBI WGS metagenome assembly OLRA01 (sample SAMEA3136746, study PRJEB25190) | human gut metagenome | reverse complement strand
CTGCGTTAACCGGCGGGTTCTTGTCGAGGCTCTCCCACCAAACGGTGTTGTCATCGAGGTTACGCGCAACGTTGGTGAAGATGGCGCCCTTCTGGGTAGAGATAAGAGCGTTCGGGTTGGACTTCATGTTCGTGCCGGGAGCGACGCCGAAGAAGCCGTTTTCCGGGTTGATGGCATACAGTCTGCCATCCGGGCCCTTGCGCATCCAAGCGATGTCGTCGCCGACGGTCCAGACCTTGTAGCCCTTTGCACGGTAGCCTTCCGGCGGAATCATCATAGCCAGGTTGGTCTTGCCGCAAGCAGACGGGAATGCAGCGCAAACGTACTTAACCTCGCCCTTCGGGTTCTCAACGCCGAGGATGAGCATGTGCTCTGCCATCCAGCCTTCGTTCTTAGCCTGATAGGAAGCGATACGCAGAGCGAAGCACTTCTTGCCGAGCAGAACGTTGCCGCCGTAAGCGGAGTTTACGGAGATGATGGTGTTGTCTTCCGGGAACTGGCAGATCCAGCGCTTCTCCGGATCAACGTCGCACTTGCAGTGCAGACCGCGAACCCAGTCGTTGCTGTCGCCGAGAACGTCCATGACCTTCTGACCGACTCTGGTCATGATGGACATGTTGAGAACAACATAAATGGAGTCTGTCAGCTCAACGCCGATCTTAGCGAGCGGGGAACCGACCGGGCCCATGGAGTACGGGATAACGTACATGGTACGGCCCTTGTAGCTGCCACGAGCAATATCGTACAGCATCTTGTATGCTTCCTGCGGCTCTTTCCAATGGTTGGTCGGGCCTGCGTCCTCTTCTTTTCTGGAGCAGATGAGGGTTCTGTCCTCAACACGGGCAACATCATTCGGAGCTGTTCTGTGATAGTAGCAGCCCGGGAGCTTTTCCTGATTCAGCTTGATCATTTCGCCGGACTCAACTGCTTCCTTGCGGAGCTCTTCGAGCTGCTCTTCGGAGCCGTCGATCCAAACAACCTGATCCGGATTGACAAGAGCTTTCATCTCGTCGATCCAAGCAAGAATTGTCTTGTTGTTAGTCATTGTTATTTCTCCTTTCGCCAAAAAGGCAAATAAAATGTAAAATAACCCATTTGTCTTTATTCTACCACAAGTTTCCCGCATAATCAATTACAAAATCATGAATTACCCCCATCTTTTTTCGATATAGCGGTATTGATTTAGCGCATATCAGAGGAAATTTGCGGAGTTTTTTAATAATCGAGCTGTAAAAGCGTTACGCGTCCGTTTCGGCGGGTGGCGTTCATATCGATAAGACGCTGATTTTCGCTGCCGCGAAAGAGCAGCTCAAGATTGCGCTGCTGTTCGATATACGGCCCGTCCACCAGAACGTCGCACGCGTTTAAAAGCGCGTCCACATCGGGGTTGTGCATAGAAACAAGCTGCTCATATGTCCAGCCGGAATAGGCGGTGACGTCTTTATGCAGGGCGTGCACCTGCTTTGCGAGCGCTAAAAGCGGCTTTGGCTGGCAGAACGGCTCACCGCCCGAAAACGTGATGCCGCGCAGCAGCGGATTTTTTTTGAACATGTCAAAGATGACATCGGTATCTTCCACCCTGCCGCCCGCAAAATCATGCGTTTGGGGGTTATGGCAGCCGGGGCAATGGTGCGGACAGCCCTGTGTGAACACGGTGAGGCGGATGCCGCGCCCGTCCACGATGGAATCGTTCACGATGCCAGAAATGCGGATTTCCATTTTGCCGTGCCTTACAGGCTGTGCTTTACGCGGTCGTGTTCTTCGGCGCGTTTGGCGTCGTTCCAGCGGTCGGTGGTGCCGACAAGGTAGCCTGTGATGCGGCGGATGCGGTCGAATCCGCGGCCTTCGCCGACGATGATGGTTTTTGTATTTTTCTGTGTTTTGGGTGACATGATAACTGCCTCGATTCTTTTTATAAATACAATTTTACATTCATTTCAATTTTTCTAAAGGCGGCGGATGCCGCCTTTTAGGTGGTTCTTGGGCTGGTTTCGCGCAGCGAAATTGATGATTTTCAATCATCAAAAGCACAAAACCATAGCTGAACGACTTGTCGTTCAGGTTAAACCCATGTGTTGCCGTTTTTGCTTTTATGAACTTGCGGTTCAAGTTCATTGGGAGACCCCCTAATTGGGTCTCCCACACTTCAACAGTCCACCGGACTGTTGAAGTTCCCGTCCTGATTTTTGGTAGGCAAATAGATTTCGTTTTCTGCAGAAAGCGACTCGGGGCTTCGCCCCAAGACCCCACCGCCTTTGAAAAGGCGGGCGAAACTTTTAATCACCGTTAACGGTAACTTTGCTCTATCTAATTAAATGCGAATAATCCGGGACGTCGTGGTAGCGCTTTTTCAGCTCCAGAAGCCTTTCAAGCGGAACGCCTTCGCCCTCTCTTCTGCCGCACCTCGGGCACACCTCGTCGATGATGCCGTTATACCCACACACTGGGTCTCTGTCTACGGGGTGGTTAACCGAGCCATAGCCGATGCCCATTTCTTTCATGCAGCGCACGATGCTTTCAAATGCGTCGATGTTTTTGCACGTATCGCCGTCGAGCTCCACGTAGCTGATATGCCCCGCATTCGTGAGCGCGTGAAACGGCGCTTCTCTGCGAATCTTTTCATAGGCGCTGATGGGGTAATACACCGGCACATGGAAGGAGTTTGTGTAATACTCTCTGTCCGTAACGCCGGGAATTTTGCCGTATTTCTTTTGGTCTATGCGCACAAAGCGGCCGGAAAGCCCCTCTGCGGGCGTTGCGAGCAAGGTGAAGTTGAGGCCGGTCTCACGGCTTTTTTCGTCCATTTTCTCCCGCATATGGGAGATAATCTCAAGCCCCAGCTTCCAGCTTTCTTCGCTTTCGCCGTGGTGCTTACCGGTGAGGGCTTTTAAGGTCTCGGCAAGGCCGATGAAGCCGACACTTAAGGTGCCGTGCTTTAAGACTTCGGCGACGGAATCGTTGCGGTCGAGCTTTTCGGAATCGATCCACACGCCCTGCCCCATGAGAAACGGATAATTATACACCTTTTTGCTGCACTGGATTTTGAAGCGGTGCAGAAGCTGTTCTTCCACGAGCGCGATTTTTTCATCGAGCAGCTTATAGAACGTTTTCATATCGCCCTTCGCTTCAATGCCGATGCGCGGCAGGTTGATGGAGGTGAAGCTCAAATTGCCTCTGCCGCAGGTGACTTCCTTTGTGTTATCGAATACATTGCCCATGACGCGCGTACGGCAGCCCATGTACGCCACCTCGGTGTTATAATCGCCGGGTTTATAGTATTGCAGGTTGAACGGGGCGTCCAAAAAGCTGAAATTCGGGAACAGGCGCTTGGCGGAGCAGCGCAACGCGTGGCGGAACAGGTCATAGTTCGGGTCGCCCTCGTTGTAGTTGACGCCCTCCTTGACTTTGAAAATTTGAACCGGGAAAATGGGTGTTTCGCCGTCGCCGAGCCCCGCTTCCGTAGCGCGGAGCAGGTTGTGCACGGCCATTCTGCCCTCCGGAGAAGTATCCGTGCCGTAGTTTAAGGAGCTGAACGGTACCTGTGCGCCGGCGCGAGAATTCATGGTGTTTAAATTGTGGACGAGCGCTTCCATAGCCTGATACGTGGCAGCATCCGTCTCTTTGTAGGCGGTCTTTGCGGCGTATTCCGCGGCGGCGCGGGCAGCGTCGCCCGTGATGATCTGGAAGCCGTTTTCTGCTTGATGGCGCGGCAAAAATGCGCGCAGCTTTTCGGCGTAAGCTTCTGCGGTGTGCATTGTGACATCGGTGCCGAGCGCTTCTTTGATGGCAGCCGTCAGCGCGGCGGCATCGGAGGCGCTCATATCAAACCGCACCTCAATATACTGCGCAAGCGCACGGAAATACTGCTTGCGGTATGTTTTCTTCACGCCCTCCGCCATAGCGTAGTCGAAATTCGGCACGCTTTGGCCGCCGTGCATCTCGTTTTGGTTTGCCTGAATGGCGATGCACGCGAGCGCGGCGTAGCTGCGGATGTCGTTCGGCTCTCTCAAATAGCCGTGGCCTGTGGAAAATCCGTCTTGAAACAGCTTTAAAAGGTCAATCTGACAGCATGTTTCGGTGAGGGCGTAAAAGTCTTTATCGTGAATGTGGATGTCGCCGCTCGCGTGTGCTTCGGCAATCTCCGGCGGGATGACATATTTATCGTAAAACGCCTTGGCGCTTTCGGAGCCGTATTTCAGCATGGTGCCCATGGCGGTATCGGCGTTGATATTCGCGTTTTCGCGCTTTAAGTCATCCTCTTCGGACGGGCGGAACGTGAGGTTTTCAAAAATCTTCACGAGCTCGTCATCCATTTCGCGCAGGTGCTCGTGCTCCGTGCGATAATTGATGTAAGCGTTCGCCGTTTTGGCGTAATCGGCGGCAAGAAGCTTTTCCTCCACCACGTTTTGAATTTCCTGCGCCGTGGGCGTACCCGGCAGCTTTTCGAGCGCCGTGAGCACCTCTTCGGTCAATTCGTTCAGATCGGCGTCGCTCATACGCTCTGCGGCGATCCTGGTATTGGCCTTAAAAATGGCGCTTTTGATTTTCCGCGCATCGAACGACACCTTGTCCCCACTGCGCTTGACAATATATCGAATCATACGTTTAACTTCCCTTTCCGTTTCTCCCCTGCGGCAAAGCCTAAGAGCCTTCGCTTTGCGCTTTCTGTACTTTCGATTATAGGCGCTTTTCCTATACATGTCAAGGGCATATTTAGTGTCAAAGCCACTATATATAGTATTAGGTTTACATAATAATAACAAAATATACCGCGCATCATAGAAACAGTTTTCTCCATAACGCGCGGTATAACTTGTGATTTCATGGCGTTTTTTCACGGTTTTTGGGGCATATTTCGGCGCGGTTGTACACCGTCTATACCCGTTTATAAGCCCTATGCACGCCATACGGCGGTTGACAAAATAAACCGCATTTTTTCACGAAACTTTTTGCCGGCTTTTTTAGCTGACGACGGCGCCGAGCAGTCCTGCGAGATACACCGCGCCCTCCAAATCAATCTTTGTTTTCTGCATTTTTGCAAAGCGGATATCGGTGCGTGAAAATTTGGCACGGCGCAGGTCGCATTCTTTCAGCTGCGCATTGCGGAACACGGTCTCCGTAAGGTCGCAGCCGGAAAGATCGGCTTTTTCGAGGTCCGCTTCCGCAAAGCTTGTACCGCGCAGACTGATGCCGGAAAAGTCCTGCTTTTTGAGCGGACAATGATCGAGCACACAGTATTCGAGTGTGCCGCCGCGCACGGCCCAGCCGGTGAGGTCTGCGCCCGCAAAGGAGCAGCCCGAGACACGGCAATTCTCAAACGCGGTGACAAACAGGCTTGCGCCCGAAAACGTGCAGTTTTCAAACGAACAGCCGCGCGCCAAAACGTCGTTTAAGCGAGAAAAATCGAACGCGCACGCAGAAAAGCGTCATTTTTCAAGCAAAGCGCCGGAAAACATCGCGCCGCGCAGGTCGCAATTTTCAAACGTATAGCCGCGCAGCTCGGCGTCCGTGAAATCGGTATCGCCGAGCCGCGCGTTTTTATACGTGTTCTGTTCCAAAGAGAACATTACTCTTCTTCCGTCACGGCGATGTGCAGCTCTTTGAGCTGTGCCTCGGTGACTTTGGACGGTGCGTCCATCATGACATCCTGTGCGCTCTTGTTCATCGGGAACGCGATGACCTCGCGGATGGATTCTTCGCCGGAGAGCAGCATAACCATGCGGTCTACGCCCGGGGCGATGCCGGCGTGCGGCGGCGCTCCGTAGCAGAATGCGTTGTACATGGCCGGGAACTTCGCCTTTACATCGTCTTCGCCGAGGCGTACCATCTCGAACGCCTTGACCATGATCTCCGGGTCATGGTTACGCACAGCACCGGAAGAGAGCTCTACGCCGTTGCAAACGAGGTCGTACTGGTCTGCCAGAATATCGAGCGGGTCAATCTCGCCGCGCTCGGCCTTAAGCAGCGTTTCCATACCGCCGGAGGGCATGGAGAACGGGTTGTGGCAGAACTCCAGCTCGCCGGATTCCTCGCCGATCTCGTACATGGGGAAATCGACGATCCAGCAGAACTCGTAGCGCTCTTTATCCATGTGGCCCTCGCACGCCGCGCCGAGCATACGACGCATGACGCCTGCGGTCTTCTGGGCCTCCTCACGCTTGCCTGCGGAGAGGAACACGAGCGTATTCGGCTCGAGAGACAGCGCGGATTTGACGGCTTCCACGGTCTTTTCATCCGCATTGATAAACTTTGCGATGCCGCCGGCAATGGCGCCGGATTCATCGACCTTGAACCAGTACGGCTTCTGGCCGGCCTGCACCTCTACGTCTGCGCAGAGTTTATCGACCGCCTTGCGGGCAAGCTTGCAGTTGGAGACCGGGACAGCCTTGACGATGTTGTTTTCAAACGGACCGAAGCCGCAGCTTGCAAGAATGTCCGTAACGTCCTTGACGCGCAGGTCGATGCGCAGGTCCGGTTTATCGGAGCCGAACTCCTCCATGGCCTGACGGTACGGGATGCGGGCAAACGGTGCGGAGGACGCGATGTTATACGTGCCGTACTTTGCAAAAATCGGCGGAAGAACGTCTTCGATGACGGCAAAAACGTCTTCCTGCGAGGCAAACGCCATTTCCATATCCATCTGGTAAAATTCGCCCGGAGAACGGTCGCCGCGCGCATCCTCGTCGCGGAAGCACGGTGCGATCTGGAAGTAGCGGTCAAAGCCCGCGGTCATGAGGAGCTGCTTAAATTGCTGCGGCGCCTGCGGCAGGGCGTAGAACTTGCCCGGGTGCTTACGCGCCGGGACGAGGTAATCGCGCGCGCCCTCCGGCGAAGAAGCCGTGAGGATCGGCGTGGTGATCTCTAAAAAGCCGTGCTCCGTCATAGCGGTGCGCAGAGCGGAAACAACGTTGCAGCGCAGGATGATGTTGGCTTTCACTTCCGGATTACGCAGGTCGAGATAGCGGTATTTTAAACGCTGGCTCTCGTCCGCTTCGCGGGAATGGTTGATCTCGAACGGCAGCTCGTTATAACGGCAGCGGCCGAGCACGGTGATCTCCGTCGGCGCGATCTCGATGTCGCCGGTGGGGAGCTTCGGGTTTTTGCTGGTGCGCTCGCGCACGATGCCCGTAACGGAAATCGTGGATTCCTTATTGAGGGGCTTTACAATGTTCATCATCTCTTCGTTTTCGATGACGACCTGCGTGGTGCCGTAGAAATCGCGCAGCACCAAAAACGCAAAGTTATTGCCGACTTCGCGGATGTTTTCCATCCAGCCGACCAGTGTGACGGTCTCGCCTGCGTTTGCAAGGCGGAGTTCGCCGCAGGTATGGGTTCTCGATTGTGTCATGATTGATTTCCTCTTTCGTTAGTGTGACCGGTTAAAATGTGATGGGCATGGCGTCTTCCTGCTCGGTGACGGCCGTGATGTACGTATCGACAAAGTCATCGTTGAGGGATACCTTCTTCTTTTCACCTGTCTTCATGTTTTTAAGCACGGCTTTGCCGTTTGCGATCTCATCATCGCCGAGGACGATGCTGTACTGCGCGCCGATTTTGTCGGCGTATTTCATCTGGGCTTTCAGGCCGCGCGCACACAGATCGCAGTCTGCCGCGATGCCGCAGCTGTGCATTTTTTCGGTGAGCTGGAACGCCTTCATCTGCGCCGCTTCGCCCAGAGACGCGATGTAGACCTCGCACTTTGCGTCCTTTCCGAAGTCTGCGCCCATTTCGTTCATCGCCATCAGGATGCGGTCGAGGCCGAGACCGAAGCCGAGTGCCGGTGTGGGCTTGCCGCCGACTTCCTCCACGAGGCCGTCGTAGCGTCCGCCGCCGCCGAGCGCAAAGCCGAAGCGCTTCGAGGGGAACTCAAACACGGTGCGGGTATAGTAATCGAGACCGCGGACGAGGCCGGGATCGATGGAAAACGGAATATCGATAGATTTCAGCAGCATCTGTACCTTTTCAAAGTGCGCACGGCAGTCGTCGCAGAGATAATCCGTGATTTTCGGCGCGCCCTTGGCAATCTCGCCGCAAACGGGGCTTTTGCAGTCCAGAATGCGCATGGGGTTGCGCTCCAAGCGGGAATTGCAGGTCTCGCAGAGCTGATCCTTATAGCCTTCAAAATACGTTCTCAGCGCCTTTCTGTACTCCGCACGGCAGGTGGGGCAGCCGATGGAGTTGATGGAGACCTCAATGTCATCGGCAAGGCCGAGACGATTGAAAATGGACATAGCCATAGCGATGACCTGTGCGTCCGCCGCCGGTTCTGCGGTGCCGAACATCTCCACGCCGAACTGGTGCAGCTCACGCAGACGGCCCGCCTGCGGCTTTTCGTAGCGGTAGCAGGAGGTCTTATAGTAGAGCTTTACCGGGTAACCGCCGTTATACAGGCCGTTTTCCAGCATGGCGCGCACAGCGCCCGCCGTGCCCTCCGGGCGCAGCGTAATGGAGCGGCCGCCCTTATCTTCAAACGTGTACATCTGCTTTTCCACCACGTCGGTGGTGTCGCCGACGGAGCGCAGGAAAAGCTCGGTGTGCTCAAACACCGGGGTGCGGATCTCGGAAAAGCCGTTCAGTTCCGCTTCATCCGTCATAACGGCTTCCACAAGCGACCATTTTTCGGATTCACCCGGAATGATATCCACGGTGCCCTTAGGCGCTTTTGTGATCAATTCCATAAAATATCCCTCTCATTCATGAAAAATAAAAAAAACCTTACCCAAAACGGATAAGGGACGAAACAGGTTCGTGGTGCCACCCTTTTTCGGGAGAAAAAGCGAAAGCTTCCCCTCCCCTTTCTTTCCTTAACGCGGAAAACGCACTTTCGTGCGGCTCACGGGTGTCTTTCTCTGCCGGATGCACGCGCCGCTCTCAGCATTTGCGGCGCTCTCTGTTTTGTGCCCCATAGCAGATACTCTTCCCGGTCAATGCCGGTGTATTTTCAAAGCATACGCTTTGGTTTTAAATTTACAGCTTTACAATCTCGCGCCAATCGAGGTCGCCGCGCTCGAGACCATGGATGAGCACCTCTGCCGTTGCGATGTTCGTCGCCACGGGAATGTTATTCAGGTCGCAGAGACGGAGCAGGTTTTTATCGTGCGGCTCCAGTGCCTGCTTCTGCATGGGGTCGCGGAAGTACAGCAAAAGGTCGATCTCGTTGCAGGAGATACGCGCCGCAATCTGCTGATCGCCGCCCTGTGGGCCGCTTAAAAAGCGGTGGACCGAAAGACCGGTTGCTTCCTCTACAAGCTTACCGGTGGTGCCGGTCGCACAGAGATTATGCCGGCTCAGGATGCCGCAGTAAGCGATGCAGAACTGTACCATAAGCTCTTTTTTTGCGTCATGCGCCGTAAGCGCGATATTCATGAAAATTCCTCCCTGTTTATAATCATTCGGCCCCTATCCCAAATGTCACAACGATAAGGGAACCGAAACACCGTTCATGCGTGCCGCTATGCGGGAAAGCGCCGTCATGCCGGGCAGGTCATCCGCCGGCACGCAGCCACGCTGAAAAGCAGCCGTCATTTGTCTATCTTCGGGTACGATGCCGATGAGCCGCACGCCGCTTTGGTCGATGACGTCATCGAGGTCGCGCAGGCCGCCGGCGTCTTCCCGCCCGGCGGAAAGGCTGCCGAAATATTCGGCGTTAAAGCGATTGATGACGAGCCGCTGCTGCGGTACCTCAAGCTCTGTTAAAAGCCTGCGCACGATGGACGCATCGCGGATACACACGGGGTCCGAGTTGCACACAATAAGCGCGCAGTCCGCCGCCGCTGCCGCCGCGCGGAAGCCACGCCCCACGCCCGCGGGAGAATCAAGGATCACGCGGTCAAAATAGCGCTTTAAAAGCGGAACGAGTCTAAGCATGACGCGTTCCGGCACAAGATCTTCGCCGCTTGCCGGGGCAGGCATTAAAGACACGCCGGGCATGGTCACGCACGGGTAAATCGCATCCGCAGGCGCGCAGCGCCCTGCCACAACGTCCGAACTGTCAAACACGAGCGCTTCCTCTGTGCCGGTCATACGGTCCAGACTGCGCAGGCCCGCGTCACAATCCAAAAGCAGAACGCGTTCGCCGCCCGCCGCAAACTGAGAAGCCAGCCCAAGCGAAACGGTGGATTTTCCCACGCCGCCTTTTCCCGATGTGACAACAATAGCAGTACCCATAGATAATACCTCATTAAACATAATAACACAAAAATGCACGGTAGTCAAAAGTAAAAATGGCTATACCGCAATTTTATCACAGCGAGACAAAAACACGGCGGCTTTTTTGTCGAAGCAGACAAATATCCTCCCTAAGCACGCGTCATTCCGCACCCTCTGTTACCGTGGTTTCTGCGTTTTTTGCCTCCTTTTGGAGCGTTTCGGCAAAATAAGCTTCAAAAACGGCCTTTGCCGTCTCTTTTGCGGCATCGCCCTTGCCACCGTATTCGATGACGACCGCCACGGCAATCTCCGGGTTCTCGTACGGCGCAAAGCCGATGAACGTCAGGTTATCGGAATGGTCGGCGTTTTCTGCCGTGCCGGTCTTGCCCGCAACGGCAATGCCGAAATCCGAAAAGGTCGAGGCCGCCGTGCCCTCTGTGCACACCTGCCGCATGCCCTCGCGCACGACCTTGAAATATCCGTCTTCAATCTCCGCTTTTAACACGACCTCCGGCTCTGCGGTCTCTTTTTCCACCGCGCGGTCGTAGTCCGTGACTTTATTTAAGAAATGCGTTTTGTAGCGCGTGCCGCCGTTTGCGATCATGGCGCAGTATTCCGCAAGCTCGATTGGCGTGAACATATCGTCGCACTGGCCGATGGCTGCCTGAATGGTGAGGCCGTCATACCAATTTGCGCCGTGGCGCTCCGTATACGTTTTGGGGTCGGACATGATGCCCGCAGTCTCGTTCAATTCACACCCGGTCTTTTCGCCGAGAGCGAACAGCTCTGCATACGTGTGCATTTTGTGAATGGTCAGCATGCGGCCCACGTCAAAGAAAAACGCGTTACAGGAGTTGCGGATGGCGCCGTACACATCCACCTCGCCGTGCACGCCGAGGCAGCCCGGTTCGTAATCCGGCGCATAATAGTGGTACGCGCCGTCGCAGTTCACGGGGTGAGAGGTCGGCGTGATGACGCCTTCCTCCAGCGCCGCCAAGGCGACAAGGGGCTTAAAAACGGAACCCGGCGTAAAGATGCCGTTTAATGCGCGGTTGAAAAGCGGCTGGCTTTCGTCCGCATAAAGCTGCGTCAAATACGCATCGTCCGTATTGTACTTTTCAAGGTCGAAATTCGGGTAGGTCGCGCTGGCGATGATGCCGCCGGTGTTCACGTCCAAGGCGACAACCGCACCGGCCTCGCAGTCTTCGGTCGGCTTCGCTTCAATCTGCTCGGCGAGCGCGTTTACGGCCGCGCGCTGCACATTGCTGTCTATGGTAAGCCACACGGAGTCGCCCGCTTCCGGCGGCTCCGTCACGGTGGTGGAGGTCACTTTGCCGGTAGCATCCGTTGTGACGCTCTCTTTGCCGTTTTTGCCGCGCAGGGTAGACTCGAACACGCTCTCAATGCCGCTTTGGCCGACGGTATCCGTATAGGAATAGCCGGAAACGTTTGAGGCGGAATACGTGTTGCCCGCTTCCTCGGCGGCATCGTACTGCTCCTGCGAAATGGCACCCAGCGTGCCGACGATATGCGGGGCCAAATCGCCCTCCGGGTATTCGCGCGTCTGCTCCACCTGCGTTTCAATACCCGGCAAATCTACGCTGCGCTCACTTAAGAGCTCCACCGTTTCGATGGAAATATCTTTTGCGAGCACGAACGGGTTCGTACGGCTGAAATACGCGCGCTCCATGCCGTAGCGCACGGACGCGATGCGGCGGATGTTTTCGGGGCTTGTATAGGCTTCGAGGTCATACCGCTCGATGAGCGATTCCATGCACTCGTCTGCCGTAGCGCTCGAGGGTAAGTCTAAGATGTCTTCGCTTTTCAGCGTTTCGATCTCGGCGGTCATTTTGGTTTTAAACTGATATTTGCCCGATTTGATTTCGATGGGAAGGAGATCCGTCCACGGGACGTTCAGCGTTTCGAGCAGCTTTACAGCCTCCAAAACGACGGCATTGCGCGT
>OLRA01004044.1_pt1 | contig 12119 bp, 8 predicted proteins | sample 1673011 | NCBI WGS metagenome assembly OLRA01 (sample SAMEA3136746, study PRJEB25190) | human gut metagenome | reverse complement strand
CTATTTTTGGCGCTTTCCGTCTTTTGCTCGGGGGCAGTACCGTCGTACAGCTCCCACTCGCAAAATACGAAATTTATCTCACTTTCTCGAAGCCTACCAGCGTGTAGAACTTTAAAATTTTGCTTTTTCTATACGCTGACAGCACTTTGCTTTTAGCAAAGTGCTGTTTTTATTTACCTGATTCTTTTTTTATTTCCCTAAAGTTTTTGCCATAGTATTTTTTTAAAAGTCTTTGCGTTTGTCTGTCACACAAGCCTATCATTTGCGAAAGCTTGGTAAGAGTAATATCGTTTTCATACAAAAAAGCTTGCTCTATTATTGCAAATCGTTTGTCATTTAAGTTTTCTTTGTTTGTAAATTCTTGAAAATCTTTTGGTAAAAGCAATCTTGTAATTTGCGTTAAAATAATTATCATCAATCCTGATATTACACTTTCGTAATCGGGATTTTTATTTTTCCACTCATTTAAAAGCATTTTTGCAAATTGGTTGTCAACATTTTCAAGATAGCAAAAATTATGCTGTGTAAAAATACTTGAAAATACATTTTTGCTTTTATCGTTTTTAACTTGTATCAAAATAAATACATCTTCAATAGGGTTTTGCTCATCATAATTTTGGCTGTGCCTAATATTCGGCCCTGTAATGAAAAAATCGTTTTTCTTCAGTTCAATTTTATTGCCATCGGCTATAAGTGTGCCTTTTCCTTCGGTTACAAAATGTAGTTCATAGCAGCCCTTTGCGTGAGCGTGCATCGGTATTTTTTCGCCGAGTTTACCGCCACCCAAATCTGTTATTGTAAATTGTATTTTGTTCCAAATAAAATCCATTTATATCACCTTGCACATTATAGCATAATACGACATTTAGGTAAAGATGATGTCGTGTTATTTTTATACCTGTATGTTATAATTTTTACGAGGTGAGCTTATGAATAAATATGTAAAAAAAGCACTTTGTGTGTTATTAACGGGAACTTTTGCTTTTTCGGCGGCATCTTGTTCAGGGGACAAAGTCAGCGAAGGTGATATTAAATCTCTTTTTAAAGATACTTCTAAAATTTCGTTTTCATATGATTATACCGAGCTTAAAGATTCCAAAAAAAATAAAACTAAATCTTGGAGGCAGGGTATGGTATCCGGAAACGGACTTCAAGGGTTTATTACAAGCGGCAGTCCGTACAGCGATACATTTATTTTTCAAAATATGCATTTTATAATGCCTAACGAAAATCAGCGTACTTGCCCGCAAACTTATGATGAACTTGAAACTGTAAAGCAAAGTATTGTTAAGGGTGAAGATATTACGGATAATGCAAGCTATGATGATGTATACCGTTATCACCCGGGTGGCCAATTAAGGCTTGATTTTGACAAGGAAAGCAGTAAAAAATATGTTCGCTATACAGATTATGAAACATCACAGGTCGGTGTTGATTTTACGGATAAAAACGGTACTTGGAAGCGTACATCATTCACTTCGATGGCAGATGATGTTGTGATTACAAAGCTTAATAAATCATCTTCAGGCAGTAAACTTAATTTGACTTTATCATTTGATGACCTTTCAACTCTTGCAAACTTCGGAGACAGCGACGAAGCTAATATGAAGTATAAAAAGTTAACTGATGATAATGCAAACTTCCTTGCGCTTGTTTCGCACTATCCTGATTATGAAAAAAGCGAACTGAAAAACGGTGGATATGCAACAGTAACTTATGTAATCACTTCAGGCGGAAGCAAAGAAAAAGTTTCAATAGATAAAAAAACAGACGAAACGCAGTTTTCGGGTGAAAATGCAGGCATTAAAATTAGCAATGCGGACAGTGTATATCTTCTTACTGTAAGTGACAGAACTTACGATATGGGAAAGATTGATGATTTTGAAAAGCAAAATGAATTCAAACTTGTTGATGATTGCATAGCAAAGCTTCAAAGTGTTGCTGAAAAATATGCAGGAAATAATAATTTTGATTATGATAAAGCGTTAAATAATCATTTGAAAATTTATCAGCCTCAATTTGACAGCGTTACACTTTCGTTGGGTGATGATAATTTTGATTCAAACGAAACACTTTTAAAAGCGCAAAAGGGTAAAAAGAAAATAAATTCCGCCCTTGCCCAGCGTACATATTATGCCGGCAGATATGCATATCTTTGCTGTTCGGGCTATTCTACAAGCCGACTTTACGGTATGTGGACAGGTGAATTTAACACCGGATGGGGCAGTAAATATACAATGGACGCAAATGTTAATTTGCAAACATCTTCAATGAATACGAGTAATATGTCACGCAGTCCTATCGGCTATGCATATTTCATTTTGCGTCAACTTCCTGATTGGGAAGAAAATGCATATGCAACTCACGGGTTTAAAGACGCTATTCAGGCACCGGTTAATACTGACGGTGATAAAGCTGTAATCACCGAAACCTGCTATCCTTATCCTTTCAGATATTGGAACGCCGGCACATCTTGGATGATTAACCCGCTTTATGAAACTCTTCTTTCATATGGTAATATCAATATTCCTTTAAGTGATGAATTTGACCTTGAAAAACTTAAATCGGTTCTCTCTGTTACCGAAAAAGACTTAACAGAAAGCCAAATTAAAGAAATTAAAAAGCGTGGATATTTAAGGCTTGAAGAAGATATTTTATATCCGCTTTTGGTGAAAAGTGCAAATTATTGGAGTCAGCTGATGAGTCCTGAATATTACACCGCAAAAGATGGTTCTATTCATTATGAAAAGGGCAAAACATCATTAAATGACGGTGAAACATATTGCATTTTGCCAAGCTATTCGCCTGAAAATAACCCATCAAATTATAACAGTCCGTCGGATGCTAACTGTGCTATTGATATTTCTGCCTGCCGTGATAATCTTAATATGCTTATTAAAGTTATGGGCGATGTTGATAAAAGTGCAGATACATCTAAATGGCAGGAACTTGAAAAAAATCTTCCACCATATCTTTATGATGAAACAGGCGCTCTTAAAGAATGGGCAACAACTTCATTTGATGAAAATAATGAACACCGCCATTTAAGTCACCTTTACGGTGTATGGCCGCTTTTTGAAACGCAGGGAAATGAAAAACTGTCGAAAGCCTGCGAGCAGGCAATCGCAAATAGACAGAGTGAAAATGAAGCGTCACACGCACTTGTTCACCGCAGTCTTATTGCTTCAAGGTTAAAAGATTCAGATTCTTTAACCGATGCCCTTGTTAAACTTATGAACCATAAAATCAGGTATGATTCACTAATGACTAACCACGATTATGACCAAGGCAGTTGCTATTGTACTGATTTTGCGATAGGCTATCTCGGTATTATAAATGAAGCACTTGTTTATTCACATAATGATGATATTGAATTTCTTCCGGCACTTCCGAATTCAGGTTTTGAAAACGGAACGCTTAAAGGAATTAAAACTCGTAATCGCGCTACCGTAACTGAACTTAAGTGGGCAGACGGCGGTAAAACAATAAGTGCAACTGTTACTTCGGATATTGACCAAAAGCTTAATATTAAAGCAGGCGGTAAATCGCAAACAGCTGAATTTAAAGCAGGGGAAAGTAAAACATTCAAATTTTAATTAGTTAAAAGGATATAGCTTCAGCTATATCCTTTTAGACTGTCGATAAAGTGGCTAAAGCGCGCCGAATAAAATAAGCAAACCTTTTTTTGCCTCCCTTGCAAAGGGTGCGGGTCTCCGGTGGAGACCTCTGCACAAAGTGCAGAAGCACCGACCGAACCGACAGGTGAGACGGTGGGTGCAACTTGTTGCACTCGGAGGGATTGAAAAATAGCTTGGACATCGAGTCCAAGCTATTTTTGGCGCTTTCCGTCTTTTGCTCGGGGGCAGTACCATTGTACAGCTCCCACTCGCAAAATACGAAATTTATCTCACTTTCTCAAAGTCTATCAGCGTGTATTTTAAAATTTTTATTTGACAATTGCTTTTATTAGTAGTATTATAATAGCGAAGTTAGGCAAAACTAACTAATTTTATCGTTCAAAAGTTAGTTAACACTAACCGTGATAAATAGAATAGGAGAAACAATATGGCATTTGTAGAAATAAACAACATAAAAAAACACTTTGGTTACGGCGAAAACAAAATTGAAGTGCTGAAAGGCATAAATCTTGAAATTGAAAAAGGTGAGATGTGCGTGCTTCTCGGTCCGAGCGGTTCGGGTAAATCAACCCTTTTGAATATCATCGGTGCTATTGAATATGCTGATGACGGATACATAGCAATCAACGGTGAAAAAACAAAGCTGATGAATGAAAAGCAGCTTACTATGTATCGCAGAAAGCATCTTGGATATGTATTTCAAATGTATAATTTGATACCGAATTTAACAGTTAGGGAAAATATTGAAGTGGGCGCATATTTAAGTGATAATCCGCTTGATATTGATGAACTTATGGCAACACTCGGCATTGCTGACCAAGCAAATAAATTGCCGGCACAGCTTTCAGGTGGCCAGCAGCAAAGAACTTCTATCGGAAGAGCAATAGTTAAAAATCCGGATATTCTCCTTTGTGATGAACCTACGGGCGCACTTGATTACAACACGTCAAAGGAAATATTAAAACTTCTTGAAGACATAAATCAAAAGTACGGTAATACGGTTATTATGGTTACGCATAACGATGCTATTAAAAATATGGCGGATAGAGTTTTCACTCTTCACGACGGTGAAATTCGCAAAAATTATGTAAACGAAAACAAAGTGACTGCAAAAGACCTTGAATGGTAAGGAGTATAAAAATGCAAAATCCTTTGAATAAAAGATTTAAGCGCGATTTAAAATTCGATGCAGGCAAATATATCGCAATATTTCTATTTATTGTGTTTTTTATAGGTGCTGCATCAGGTTTTTTAGTTGCCGATAATTCAGTTTTGGCAATGTTTGATGATGTTGCAACAAAATATAATATTGAAGACGGACATATTTCTTTCAATGTTCAGCCTGATAAAAGTATGCTCTCTGAAATTGAAAAGCAAAATGATTTAAAGCTGTTTGAATTAAATTATAAGGAAGAAGATATAAATAACATCGGCAAAACTTTGCGTATATATAAGCAAAGGCAAGAAGTAAATACCGTATGCCTTATGAGCGGTGAAATGCCAAGCGCAAAAAATCAGATTGCTCTTGACAGAACTTTTGCCAAAAATAACAATATAAATGTGGGCGATAAAGTTTTAATAAGAGGTAAAAAATACCTTGTTTGCGGTATGGTTGCACTTCCTGATTACAGTGCTTTATTCAAAAGTAATGCCGATATGATGTTCGATGCAGTCGGCTTTGGTGTTGCAATAATGACTGATGGCGGATACAATACAGTAAGTTCTGCACACGAAACAGTAAATTACGCTTGGAAATATAATAAAGCCACAATTGATGAAAGTGACGAAAATACAAAAAGCGAAAGTTTAATGAAATCACTTGAAAAGATAATTAAAAAATATGATGAACCGATAGTTCAAAATCAAGTGGACGCACTTTACGATGATGCAAAGCCATATATAAAAAGGCTTAAAAGTGAATTTGAAATTGCTGAAAAGGAGTTAGAATCAAAGTATTTTACCGCTATAAGAAATGCAGGTATAGGCAATGATTCAAAAATGGCAAAGGAACTCGGAATTACAACTAAGCAATATACTAATTTAAAAAATGTTTTGGAAGACGCTGAAAAAAATCAAGATGATTGGGATGTTGATTCCTTTGATACAGCACCTAAAATAAATCTTGATGATTATAAAACCGATAATTCATCAACCGATTTTGATGATGCGTTAAATGAAATATACAAAATAGTTGACGCTGTGAGCGATGCGAAATTATATAATTGTACGCAGATTTATAAAGATTTATCAGCTGTTAAAAAGATTGTAAATAACTTTGAAATAAATGACAGTAATATAATTACTATTAAGGATTACAGTGCAAAATATACTAATAAATCTATTATATATGCGCAGGAAGACGGTGGCTCAGATAAAGCAAGTGTAATGCTTATGATTTATTTGATTATGATAGTTGTAGCATTCCTGTTTTCTGTTACTACATCAAATACCATTACAAAGGAAGCTAATGCAATAGGCACACTTCGTGCAATGGGATATTCGAAAGCGCAGCTTATCAGGCATTATATGTTTTTGCCAACTGTTGTAACAATTATAGGTGCAATTGTAGGCAATATTTTGGGATATACCGCATTTCAAAAAGCTTTTGTGGGTGTGTATTATTCAAATTATTCTTTAACAACTTATAAAACCTTATGGAATATGCAGGCGTTTTTGGAAACCACAATAGTACCGTTTGTTCTTACACTTATAATCAATTTCTTGGTGCTTTCAAAGAAACTTAAAATCAGTCCGCTTAATTTTATTCGCGGTCAATTAAAACAAAGCGGTCAAAAGAATATTATAAAATTGCCGAAGAAAATGCCTTTCTTTTCAAAATTCAGGCTTCGTATTTTGTTTCAAAACATTCCGTCATATCTTACAATGTTTTTTGGTATTATCCTTGCCGGCACACTGGTAGTATTCGGCTCGATGTTCGCCCCACTGCTTGATGACTATTCAAATGTTGTTAAGCAAAGCCAAATATCTAAATATCAGTATATAATGATAAATGAAAAAGATACTGAAAATACCAAAGCAGAAAAGTTCTGCCTGACTTCACTTCAAACAACTGATAAAAAGTTTATGAATGATGATGTAAGTATTTACGGCGTTTCTAATCGAAGTGAATTTATCACTTCTTCAATACCAACAGGTGAAGTGCTTGTGTCAAGCGCAATGGCTGATAAGTTTGGAATTTCAAGCGGAGATGAAGTAACGCTTAAAGAAGAGTATAAGGATAAAACATATACATTTAAGGTTTCAGGTACATATAAGTACGATGCCGGAATAACTGTGTTTATGAATAGGGCAGATTATTTAAAAACATTTAATGAAAGCAGTGATTATTTTACCGGCTATTTCAGCAATGAAAAATTAAATGATTTAGACCCGGATGATATTGCAACCGTTATCACCGAAAAAGATTTAACTAAAGTAGTTACTCAAATGCAGGTTTCTATGAGCGAATTTGTTAAGGTGTTTAAAGGCCTTGGTGTATTGATATTCCTACTTATTATGTATATTTTAACAAAGCAGATTATTGAGAAAAACAGCAAATCTGTTTCTATGACGAAGATTTTAGGATTTTCTGATATAGAAATAGGAAAGCTGTATATAGTCATAACTTCTATTGTAGTTGTGCTGTCACTTGCATTATCAATACCGATTATATCATTGCTTCTTCGCTGGTGCTTTAAGTCATATCTGTATACTCAAATGACGGGGTACATTCCTTATATAATTTCAAATAATTGTTATATTACAATGTTTGTTTTAGGTGTAATAAGTTATACCCTTGTATCAATTATGATGCTTATTAAAATTAAAAAGACACCGCTTGGTGAAGCTCTTAAAAATCAAACATTATAATATCAAAGTCATAGCAATTGCTTCTTTAATTGGAGCTTTTGCTATGGCGTTTTTATATGTTTGTATCTTTTTGTAAAAATCATCATAAAATATTAAAAAAGCACTTGACAATTGAATAGTTGTTCAACTATAATACAGACAGAACAGTTGAGCGGTTGTTCAACTGTAATGATGATTAACCGAAAGGATATGATAATATGAAAAAGACTTATGGTATTGAAGTGGATTGCGCAAACTGTGCAGCAAAGATGGAGGATATGGCAAATAAAACTACCGGCGTTGCAAATGCAACAGTTTCTTTTATGACTCAAAAAATGAAAGTCGAGTTTGAAGACGAAGCAGATGAAAAGACTGTTATGAAGCAGGTGCTTAAAAACTGCCGTAAAGTTGAAGATGATTGTGATATTTTCTTTTAAATGTGGGGTGGTAATATGAGTAAAAAGCAGAAAAAGGTTCTTATAAGAATAATAATTTCTTCCGTTTTGCTTGTGGCTTTGATGATAACATCAAAATTGGTTCAACTTAATAAATGGGTGGAATTTGTACTGTTTCTCGCTCCATATTTAATTATCGGCTATGATATTTTGAAAAAGGCAATTAAAGGTATTGCAAAAGGCCAGGTTTTTGATGAAAATTTCCTTATGGCTGTTGCAACTATCGGCGCGGTTGCACTCGGTGATTTTGCCGAAGGTGCAGCAGTAATGCTCTTTTACCAAATCGGCGAACTTTTTCAAAGTGTTGCGGTGGGCAAGAGCAGAAGAAATATAACATCACTTATGGATATTCGCCCTGATTATGCAAATGTCGAAGTTGATGGTAAGCTTGAAAAGGTTGACCCTGACGATGTCGAAATCGGAACGTATATTGTAGTTAACCCGGGTGAAAAAGTGCCGATTGACGGTGTAGTAGTAAGCGGTGAATCAACACTGAACACAAGCGCATTAACAGGCGAAAGCGTGCCGCGTTCGGTTAAAAGCGGTGATGAAATAATCAGCGGCTGCATTAACCTTACAGGTGTATTAAGAATTAAAACATCAAAAGAATTTGGAGATTCAACTGTTTCTAAAATACTTGACCTTGTAGAAAATTCAAGTATGAAAAAATCAAAGAGTGAAAACTTTATCACTAAATTTGCAAGATATTATACTCCTGCTGTTTGCGGCGGCGCCCTTGTTCTTGCTGTTTTACCGCCGATTATCAGAATGATTATGGGTGAAAGTGCAATGTGGGGTGATTGGATTACCCGTGCGCTTACTTTCCTTGTAATCAGTTGCCCGTGTGCACTTGTAATCTCTATTCCTTTGAGCTTTTTTGCAGGTATCGGCTGTGCGTCTGCCAATGGTGTACTTGTAAAAGGTTCAAATTATCTTGAAGCCCTTTCGGATACACAGTATATTGTTTTTGATAAAACAGGTACACTTACTAAAGGTGTGTTTGAAGTAACGGGGATTTATCCTGCAAACGGATTTGACGAAAGCACAATTGTAGGCCTTGCGTCATATGCTGAAAGTGCGTCAAACCACCCTATAAGTATCAGCCTTAAAAAGTATTTTGGCAAAGAAATTAAGCGTGACAGTGTATCTGATATTGAAGAAATTGCCGGTCACGGTGTATCTGCTGTTGTTAACGGGCATAAAGTTTATGCCGGTAATATTAAACTTATGCATAAAGAAAATATTACAGTTGACGCTGAGCATGACGAGGGAACTGTGGTTTATGTTTCCTGTGACGGCGTATATGCCGGTTGCATTGTAATATCCGATGTGGTTAAGGAAAATTCAAAAAAAGCTATTTCAAACCTTAAAAAGAGCGGTATTGATAAAACTGTTATGCTTACAGGCGATTCAAAAGAAACAGCTAAAAGAGTTGCCGAAAATCTCGGCCTTGATGAATACCACGCAGAACTTCTTCCTGCCGATAAAGTTGAATGGGTTGAAAAATTGCTTGGTGAAAAATCACCTAAAAAGAAGCTTGCTTTTGTAGGCGACGGTATAAACGATGCTCCGGTATTATCCCGTGCAGATATTGGTATTGCTATGGGCGCACTCGGTTCTGATGCGGCTATTGAAGCGGCTGATATTGTTTTAATGGATGATGACCCGTCAAAAATAGCTCTTGCACGCAAAATTTCTGTTCATGCACTAAAAATTGTAAAAGAAAATATTTGGTTTGCGCTTATAGTTAAGGCTGTTTGCCTTGTGTTAGGTGCGCTTGGTATAGCAAATATGTGGATAGCAATTTTTGCCGATGTGGGTGTAATGGTTCTTGCGGTATTAAATGCAATCCGTGCATTGAAAATAAAATAAGTTGGATTAAGGTTTACTATCAAAGGAAAGCCTGATATAATATGGCATAGCCGTTAACCTGTTTTTATACAAAATCTGACGCACTTCTGTACGACAGATTTTGAAAAGGAGGAGCAACGCAGTGAATGAGGGATGAATTTCAAATTACATATTAAAGAAATTTGTCACGAGTGATACGAAGTTTGCAACGACGCGATTTGACATTTATATGAAACTATGCTATATTGGCGATGTCAGCAAAAACTGATGAAAAGATGAATACCCGTTCCCATTCCGAACACGGTTGTTAAGCTCTTGCATATGCAAGAGCTTTGATTTTATTTGAAAGGAGTGGGAATGATATGTTTCCATACAAAAAAATTGCTGTAATAGGTTGCCCGGGTTCGGAAAAAACCACATTTTCAAAAAAACTTGCAGCCGTAACCGCCTTACCGTTATATCATTTGGATTTAATCTATTGGAAAAGTGATGCAACACATTTGCAAAGGCCTGAATTCAAACAAAAGCAGGAAGAAATTGTTTCAAATGACGAGTGGATTATCGACGGAAATTTTAAACGAACACTTGAAATCAGGATTAAAAATGCCGAACTTATTTATTTTCTTGATTTGCCGGTTGATGATTGCATTTACGGTGTTATAACAAGAGAAAGGGAAAAAGAATTTCATGGGATATGAAGAACAGAAAATAGAAGGACGTAATGCGGTATTAGAGGCATTCCGTTCCGGAAAAACAATAGACAAACTGTTTGTTTTGGATGGATGTCAGGATGGACCGGTGCGGACAATTGTCAGAGAGGCAAGAAAACATGACACGATTATCAATTTTGTGGATAAAGAACGTTTAGACCAGTTATCCGAGACAAAAAAGCATCAGGGTGTCATTGCAGTTGCCGCAGCATATGAGTATGCGGAAGTGGAAGATATTTTAAAGAATGCAGAGGAAAAAGGGGAACCACCGTTTATTTTTATTCTGGATAATATTGAGGATCCGCATAATCTTGGTGCGATCATCCGTACCGCAAATCTGGCAGGAGCGCATGGAGTGATCATTCCAAAACGCCGGGCAGTGGGACTGACTGCAACGGTTGCAAAGACTTCAGCAGGTGCGATCAACTATACGCCTGTCGCAAAAGTGACAAATCTGACTGCAGCCATCAAGGAGCTGAAAGAAAAAGGCTTATGGTTTGTCTGCGCTGACATGGGCGGAACCGAGATGTACAAACTCGACTTAAAAGGACCTATTGGTCTTGTCATTGGAAACGAGGGTGAAGGTGTCAGCAAACTCGTAAAAGAGAACTGTGACTTTATCGCATCCATTCCGATGAAAGGGGATATTGATTCCTTAAATGCATCGGTAGCCGCAGGCGTGCTGGCATATGAGATCGTGAGACAGCGTCTGCAGTAACTGCTGAATATGGAACATCCGCAGAGTGTGGATGTGGTCTGGAACGATTGTACAGGGAGAGCAGGTATGGAAGAGTATAGAGACAATGGCCGGGGAAAAGTGCAGACGTCTTATGACAGGTTAAGTGATGAAGCACTTTTGCGGCAGCTTCGGGCTGGGGATGCCGCAATCATGGATTATGTGTTGGACAAGTACAAACCACTCGTGCGGAAAAAGGCGAATGCCATGTTTTTGATTGGGGGCGATACCGATGATCTTATCCAGGAGGGGATGATCGGTCTGTTTAAAGCAATCCGCGATTACCGGGAAGAGAGAGAAACTTCGTTTTTCCATTTTGCAGAACTGTGCATCACAAGACAGATTTACAGTGCCATAGAGGCATCCAACCGGAAAAAACATGCACCGTTAAACTCCTATGTTTCTTTTTATTCGGAGGTGAGTGAAGAGGGACAGCCGCTGGCAGAGTATCTCGAATCGGAGCGTTCAGATAATCCGGAACAGCGCATGATCGATCAGGAAAACTTTGAACTGTTTCTGAAAAAAGTACGCCAGAGCCTGAGTAAAATGGAGTGTGAGGTGTTAGATGATTATCTGTCGGGGTTAAATTACCAGCAGATCGCAGAAAAAATGAAGAAATCCCCGAAGGCGATCGACAATGCACTGCAGCGTATCAAAACAAAAATCAGGGTTTTTCAGAATGATACGTTGCCTTCTTGAGAAAGTATTTTGGCGGCATAATTTCAAAATAGAGACTGAATATGTACAATATGCACAAAAATAGAAGTGAATTTTTGTAACATTTGTGAACACTTATGTGAGAGAGTATGATATTATAATTCTCGTAAAACCCCCCAATACATTATATATAGTTTTTGCTATACCCCATAGTAAAAATACC
>OLRA01004038.1_pt1 | contig 12133 bp, 13 predicted proteins | sample 1673011 | NCBI WGS metagenome assembly OLRA01 (sample SAMEA3136746, study PRJEB25190) | human gut metagenome | reverse complement strand
ACTTCATTTACAACAGAGGCTGCGAACTAAAGTGCGAAAAATTCTTGACACGACCTGAGATTCTACCTGCTTTAAGATAATGATGATTAGTAAAATTATTCAATAAGCAAAATGCGTTTACTTTAGCTGGCTAAAAAAGTTTTCCTTGACAAAAGTAGTGCTATTAGATATTATATATTCAATAATAAAGAACACGTTCAAATATTAAGAACAAACAGGGGGGCGAACAATGAGAATCCTTATTTTGAATCCAAACAGTGATCAAACAACGCACAAGTTGCTGCAGCAGGAAGCCAATGACTTTTTACAAGGGCGAGCCTGTGCTGATGTTGTGTCAATGAAGTCGGCCCCGAAATTAATTGTTACGTATGAAGATCAGGTAGCTTCTACCACTGAGATGATTCAGGTAGTGCGTGCAAAGAGAAATGGCTATGACGGATTTGTTGTGGCCTGTCACGGAGATCCTAATCTGGATCTGGTTCAGGAACTCACCGGGAAGCCTACATACGGCATTGCCCAGGCATCTATGAAGATAGCAGCGATGAAAGGAGAATTTGCGGTTCTGACCCCATCAGAGAAGATCATCCCCAAGAAATTTGTATTAGCAAGAAAGTATCATTGTCAGGAACAGTTAAAAGTGGTTCAGGTGAGTGCAGGGAACAGGAAAGAAGAACTGCTTGAAGCAGGAAGAGAAGCACTCAAAACACCTGGAGTGCAGGCCATCGTGCTTGGATGCGCAAACTATGCCGGGAGTAGCGGATGGCTGGAAAAGCGGTTAGGAGTTCCGGTTCTGGACGGCCTGACCTGGGCACTGGCCTTGGTAGAAAGCGAGGCTAGGATTCAAAGCTATAACCAAGAAAGGGCGGAATAGGTTACGGTATGACAGAAAACAGAGGGGAGGCTAAAGGGTTAAGAAATGCATTCCGCCATTACATTCCAAATTCAAAAAGACTAGGAGAGAAAAATTATGGGTGCTAGTGTTAGTTTGATCTTAATGTGGCTGTTTTTCTTTTTCTTAGCGCTGTTTCCCGCAATCTATACCTTGACAAAGGGGAGAAATAAGAAATGAATCCGAATGTAATTTATCTGACCGTTGTTATTTTGTTCATGGTGGGCCTGCTGATAATCGGAATGCTGATTTCCAAAGGCGTTAAGAACCAGAAGGACTGGATGGTAGCCGGCAAGTCGCTGGGGATGCTGCCTATGGCGGGCACCTATTTTGCCACCATCGTAAGTGCTGCCTCCATCGTCAGCTATATGGGCTATTACTATCTCAACGGCTGGCCCGGCGTGTGGAACTGCGCAGGAACCTTCCTGACCTCGTTCCTTGCTTGTCTATGGTTTGCAAAGCGTCTGCGTAAGGCGGGCTGCGATACCTTGCCGGAATATATAGCCAGCCGGTACGGCAAGCAATTGGCCATGCCCGCCTCCGTGCTGATCCTGGTGTGTACCATCGCATTGCTGGCAGCCCAGGTCACTGGCGGCATCGTAGTGCTTCAGTCCTTTGTCAATTGGAGCGACGTGACCTGCTGTATCGTGCTTCTGATTGTGTTCCTGGCCTTTACTGCTATGGGCGGAATGAAGGCAGTGGCCTGGACCGATACGATTTGCTCTTTTGTGATCATCATCGGTGTATGGGTCATGGCCGTGGAGTTCCTGGGTGAGATCGGCGGCTTTACCGAAATGAATCGGCAGGTAGCGGCTATTAACCCCGGCTTTGTGCAGGCCTTCAGTGCAGAGATTCCTCCGCTCACCGCACTGTCCTGGGTTGTGACATGGGGCATTTGTAACTTTGGGGCACCGCAGTTTATTGCCCGCTTCTTCTCCGCGGAGAGTCCTGAGATCGCTTCCCGCTCCCAGGGACTGACTGGTATCGGCCTGCTGTTGTTCTATATCCCTCTGTCCATCATTGGCATCGGTGGTATGCTGCTGGTGCCCGGCATTGAAAATCAGGACCAGGTCTTTACTACTCTGGTAACCACCAAGTTGTCTCCCATCATGGGGGCGGTCCTGTTTGCAGCTGTGGTGGCCGCTATCATTTCCACGGCAGATTCCCTGCTTCTGCTGGCTGCTTCCACTTTCAGCAACGACATCTATGCCAAGCTCAAGCCCAATGTGTCCGATACTCAGCTTTTGAAAGTGTCTCGTATTGCCACGGTGGTTATCGGTATCGGTGGTGTGTCCCTTACTTTCTTCCTGAATGAGGCCATTCAGTTCATTCAGGCCAGAGCGGTTACTCTGATGGGCGCTGCCATGGCAATCCTCACCATGGTGGGTGTTTTGTGGAAGGGTGCCAACCGTACCGGTGCTGCTGCCAGCATGATCGCCGGCTTTGCTACGGCCTGCATCTGGTATGCGTTGGGACAGCCTGGCGGAGTGATGGCGGCTCTACCCGCAGTCATTGTGGCGCTTGTGGTACTGGTTGTCGTGAGTAAGCTTACCACACCTCCCCCTGCTGAGATTGTAGAGAAGTTCTTTCAGGAAGAAGTAACCGAGCAATAAACAATAGGCGTCCTTGTTTCACAAGAAGTCCCTGAGTTCTCCCTGTGAAATAAGGACGACATAAAGAAAAAGGAGAAGATAAATATGTTAGATCTGGCAGTAGTAAACGGCCTTGTTTTTATTGAGGGTGGCTTCCGCAAGGCGGATGTAGGTATCCAGGACGGAAAGTTTGCGCTGGTAGGTGCACCCGGCAGCTTGCCTGAGGCAAAGCGTACCATCGATGCGGCTGGTAAGTATGTTTTGCCCGGCGGCATTGATACCCATGTGCATTACCGTGACCCCGGTCACGCGGAACGCGAGACCTTCCAGGTAGGTACTCGGGCTGCGGCGGCCGGTGGCTGCACTACCTTTTTTGAGCACCCCATCTCCATTCCTCCCCAGTACAATGCGGAGATCTTACATAACCGACTGGACCTGTGCAAGAAGGGCAGCTGCGTGGACTACTGCTTCTACGGTGCGGCCGGCGGCGAGTTCCCTGAGGAGATCGTGCCCCTGTCCAAGGAGGGAGTGGTGGCGTATAAGACATTTCTGCACCAGGCTCCCGAGGGTCGTGATGCGGAGTTCAAGGGCCTGACCAGCGCCAACAATGCGGAGTTGATGCGGGCTCTGGAGGAAGTAAAGAAGACCGGCCTGCCTCTAGCTGCCCATGCCGAGGACAACGAGCTGGTGACCGGCAACATTAAGCGCCTGCGTGCTGAGGGCCGCACCTATCCTCTGGCACACTGCGAGTCCCGTCCTCCTATCGTCGAGGTGGAGGCCATTGCCAAGATGCTGCGCTTCGGTAAGGAGACCGGCTGTCCTGTGGAGCTGGTGCATGTGTCTACCTGTGGCGCCATGGAGCTGGCCAAGAAGGCTAAGCAGGGGGGGCAGACGGTCTATGTGGAGACCTGTCCCCACTATCTGCTGCTGGATGAGAGCTACGTGGAGAAGTACGGCGCCTACGCCAAGTGCAACCCCGCGCTGCGCAAGAAGGAAGAGATCGACAAGCTGTGGGATTACGTCAATGATGGCACCGTGGACTTCATCGGCAGCGACCACAGCCCCTACCTGGTCTCCGAGAAGGAGAAGAGCCCCGACGACATCTTTGTGGCTCCCTCCGGCTTCCCAGGCATCGACCTGCGCCTGCCCCTCATGCTGACCGAGGCCAAGAAGGGCCGTGTGTCCATAGAGCGTGTGGTGGAGCTGCTGTGTGTCAATCCCGCCAAGTGCTTTAATATTTTCCCCCAGAAGGGAACCATCTCCGCCGGAGCAGACGGCGACCTGGTCATTGTGGATATGAATAAGGAATATGAGTTTGATGCTAAGAACAGCTACTCCCAGGCCCGTGATATCATGAAGGTATTCCAGGGCTGGAAGCTGGGCTGCAGCGTGGACTATACTGTGGTGCGCGGCCGCGTGGTTGTGGAAAACGGTGTGGTGGACGAGAGTGCGGCCGGCTGGGGCGAGTTCGTGCGTCCCAATTGCGAGAAGTAAGGCTTGGTCGATTCAAAGCAGGAGCGTTGTCCCCTTCTTTCGCGCCAAGGGAAAGGTGATTTGAGATGGATCAGGTAAATGAAATTTTAGCGGCCATCGGCCAAGCAGGGAAAAACCCAGACGGTTCCTACACCCGAATTTGTTTTTCTCCCTCTTATTTCCAGGCTGTGGAGATTGTGCGTAAAAAGATGGAAGAGCTGGGAATGCAGGTAAACCAGGACGTAGCCGGCAATATTCACGGCGTCCTGCCCGGCTCGACCCCCAGGGCCAAGAGCATTATCATGGGGTCTCACTTGGATACCGTTCCCTCCGGCGGCCTTTACGACGGGGCATACGGTGTGGCGGGCGCACTGGAAGTGGTGCGTCGGCTCAAAGAGTCCGGTGTGCAGCTGCGCCACCCTATTGAGATCTACGGCTTCAATGCGGAGGAGTCCAACCCGGTGGGTGGCACCTTCGGCAGCCGTGCCATTACCGGTCTGGTGGATCCCCATCAGCCCGGCCTGGAGGAGGCGCTGCAAAGCTATGGTCGGACCGTACAGGAGATCATGGACTGCCAGCGGGACTTCCACGACGCCAAGTGCTATTTGGAGCTTCATATCGAGCAGGGAGATCACCTGGACGATGTCGGCGTGCAGATCGGCGTAGTTCGGGGGATCGTGGGTATCGTACGCTACAAGATCACGGCCCTTGGACACAGCAACCATGCTGGAACCACCCAGATGAAAAATCGCCGGGACGCCATGGTAGCCATGGCCCGCCTGATCGCGCAGGCGGATCAGCGCTGCCGGGAGATCGATGATACGCTGGTGCTGACGGTGGGAACCATCCAGTGCTGGCCCGATTCGGAAAACGTGATTCCGGGCAAGGTGGAGTGTTCCTTTGAAATGCGGCATATGGACGCGGAAAAGACCGACGCCATGATCCAGGCCATTAAAGAGATCACCAAGACCATTGATACGGTAACCTTCCAGATCGAAAAGCAGATCGATAAGGGCAGCGTGCGCTGTGACGAGCATATCATGCAGTTGATCGATCAGGCCGCTGAGGAAGAGGGCGCCAGCCGTGTGGTTCTGCCCAGCGGAGCCGGACATGACGCCAACCCCATGGCCCACCGTCTGCCCATGGGCATGATCTTTGTTTCCAGCAAGGATGGCTTGAGTCACTGCGGCGAAGAGTGGACCGCACCGGAGGATCTGACCCGGGGGGCGGATGTGCTCTATCGCACGGTGCAGAAGCTGGATCAGGAGGATTAACCGGTCTGACTGACTTTTCAAAATAAAACATATCCCCCGTTTTTGGAGCCTGTGAAGGAAAAGCCTCTAAAAACGGGGGAATTTTGCGCAAAAAGTTGGTCTTGCTTTTTTTCTGCTCATAGTATTAAATAATATATTGCGTAGACATCTGGCAGGTTTTAGCAAATTGAGCTATGATAAAAGATAAGAAAAGCACAAAAATAGAGCGGTGCAATTTCATTTGAGAAGTCCTGACAGAAATGTGTTATGTGATAAAGGAGATAACTATGGAGGAAAAAAGTGTTCAGCGCATTAATTCGGTGGCGCGGGCAATTCAGGTTTTGGAACTCTATCCCAAATTAAATGCCCAGTACCTTGGGATCAGTGAGATCAGCAAGGCGTTGGGCCTACAAAAAACATCTACCTTTTATATTGTAAAGACGCTGCTCAGTATGGGGTGGCTGATCCAGGAGACGCCCAATGGAAAGTATAAGCTTGGATCCCGGCTCCTGCGGGTATCTGCCATGGTGTCCCAGAATGTTACGGCAGAAGAGGTAATTCTTCAGGAGATGAACCGCCTACTGAACGAGTATAATGAGGATGTAGTTTTGACCGCCATGGTGGATGGCCTACCTATCTGTGTGGAAAAGGTGCATTCGTCCAATATGCTGCGCATTCAATCCAAGGTGGGCCGGGTGGGTAACCTGTTGCGGGGTTCCACCGGTAAGGCCCTACTTGCCTGGCAGCCTGAGGAATTTATTCAGGAGACGTTAGAGGAAAAACTCCCAGACCAGCAGGAACGGGATCAGCTGCGGAATAATCTGGATCAGATCCGACAGCAAGGTTATTGTATTTCCGTGTCTGAGCAGGACTCGGGAGTGATGTCAGTGGCCGTGCCCATCCGGGATCAGAACGGCGTGGCCCGCTATTCTCTGGCGGTAATTGGAGAGGAAAAGCGGATGCTGGCCAAGGAAATTGACTCTATCCGGGAGGATCTGGTGAACACGGCCTACCAGTTGGAGGAATCTCTGCGGCTGCTTTGGGAGTAAATGGGTAAGAAACAGGACATGGGAACATTACTTCCCATGTCCTGTTTGTGAAATCGTTTATCCTACCGCCGCCACCAGCTGAATCTCAACAGGGGCATTTCCGGGGAGTGTGGCCAGGCCAATGGCGGCCCGAGCGCCAATGCCGGCCTCGCCAAGCTGCTCTACCAGCCAGTTAGAGGCAATATCACCGATCTTCGCATGGGTGGTATAGTCCTCGGTGGCATTGAGATAGACGGTCAGAGACAAAATCTGAACGATCCGCTCTCCCGAAGCCAAAGTGTTCTGGGCTGCGGTGAGAGCGTTGGAAGCGGCCTGAATCACCGCGTCCCGATAGTCATCCAAAGGACGATCGGGGCTGATTTTTCCAGCCATCATCAGAACGCCGTCCTTCCGGGGGGTCATACCGGCGGTGAAGATCAGGTTGCCGTAGCGCACGGCGGGCTTATACTTGCCCTGGGGAATGGGGTTCTTACTCATGCCCGATACCTCTCAATCATAGTAATGATGCGGTCTACCGCAGCCTCGGCGGCCTGACGGTCCTGAGAGAAATTGATGCGGAAGCTGTCGGTAAACTGGGGACCAAACTCGGTGCCAGGAGTAACGATGACATTGGCGTGGACCCGCAGGACTTTGATGAAGTCAGAGACAGAAATATCCAGGGAAGGGAGTTTGGGGAAGAGGTAGCTGCCCGCTTCCGTGGTACGAGCGGAAACGCCGGGGCAGGCGCGCAGCTTGGCCAGCAGGGAGTCGCGGATTGCCTGATGTGCAGCGATGCGCTCCTCCATCCAGCCTGCCGGCTCAGCAAACCAGGAGTGGAAGGCGGCCTGACAATATCCGGGGGCACGCAGGGAGACGATGGCCTGCAGTTTCTCCATCCGCTCGATGATGGAGGCGGTTCCAAAGGCTACGCCTAGACGGTAGCCGCTAAGGGATTCCGTTTTCGAGGGGCCAATGATAGTGATGAGATTTTCGGGGCGCTCTTCCTTGGCACACAGGTGAGAGTAAGCGCGGTTGTCAAAGACCTGGCGGGAGTACAGCTCATCGACGATCAAGGTAGCGCCGTACTGCTTGGCAAGGGCGGCAATGCGGCTAATCTCAGCGTCAGAATAGATGACACCGGTGGGGTTGTTGGGGTTGGAGAACAGGAAGAGCTTGGCGCCGTCCTGGAAGGCCTTCTCCAGCTTGATGAGATCCAGGCCGGCGCAGGACTGGGAATGTTCATAGTCCATCTGAATGGGGACCAGTTCACCACCGAAGAATTCGACTAGCTTACGATTGGCGAAGTAATCTGGCTCCACAATGGCTACCTTGTCTCCGGCCACCATATTGGCACCCACAGCAAGAAACAGCGCGCCTTGGGTACCGGGGGTCAGGATGATGTTCTGGTCCGGATCAATGGCAGAGCAGGTAAACGTGGAGATTTTTTGAGCCAGCTCGTCGCGGATGGCGCTGTTGCCCCGGTACTCGGTGTAGGCCTGGTGGCCGCCGATCTTGTCAACGCCAGTTACAAAGTCAGATAGAGTGCCGGGAATGGGGGGATGGGCATCCACGTCGCCGTGAGAGAAATCGACCAGCCGGCTCTCCAGCTTTTCTCCCCGCAAATCCAAGACAGCTGCTTTCTGACGACTCTCCTGTCCGGGAGCGTTGTCACAGCCTAATTTCGAGAATTTTTCCAGCAAAGAATCCATGGCGAAAGCTCAGTCCTTTCTAGTTGGGCAGCAAGATCTGCCACCTATTTTTGATGGTTTCAGTATAGCACGGCCTAGAGCTTGCGTCTAATTCATAAATCTATAACTCATGTTATGAAAAAATTTATAGGGTGAAAACAGAACGTTCGGAAGCGAAATGAAGTCCATGGGGGAACAGATTATGCTGATGCTGAAAGAGATGGAGTATGTCTATGCGGTTTATCAGGAGCGCAGCTTTTCCAAGGCAGCAAAAAAGCTTTATTTATCACAGCCGGCCTTGAGCGCGGCGGTGAGAAAGGCAGAGGAGGAGATCCACACAGCCATCTTTGACCGCAGCACGAATCCCATCTGCCTAACTGCAGCAGGGGAGTATTATATTGATGCAGTGAAGCGGATTCTGGATATTCGGGAAGAGATGCAGACTTATTTCGAAGCATTAGCGGGAGAGTGCCAGGGAACGGTGCAGGTAGGCGCCGCCTCCTTTTTTTGCGCCCATGTTTTGCCTGGAATCATAGAATCCTTTCAAGAACAATATCCCTCATGGCACGTCAGCCTGCTAGAAGCAAACGCCGGGGATCTGCGGAAATGCATTCAGTCTGGAATCCTTGATTTCAGTCTGGATGTGGAACCGACCGATTCCCGTCTGTTTGAATCGAGAGTCTGGTATCATGAAACCATTCTTTTGGCCGTGCCCAGGGATTTTTCCGTAAATCAAAGCCTGAAAGATTACTGTCTAACGGTCGAAGATATTCGGAATGGAGTTCATCACCAGGAACAGTTTCAGGCCGTTGATTTATCTCTATTTTCTGAGGTGCCCTTTGTGATATTAAAAAAAGGAAACGATTTATATAATCGCGCCATGACGATGTGCCGGAATGCAGGCTTTAAACCCAGAATTGCCATGCAGCTAGATCAATTATTAACCTCGTATTACGTTGCGAGAGATGGAAAAGGAGCCGCATTCTTAAGAGATGGATTAGCACAATTTATGCAGCAAGATGTGCCTCTTTGTTTTTATAAGATCAACGATAAAAATGCAAAGCGAGCAGTTTTGTTGTCCTGGAAAAAATCATCGGAACTTTCCAAACCAGCGCGTGCGTTTCTGCATTATGTTACACAAGAACATAATTAATATATATCACTGAGATAAAGTAAGGTCTCAAAGTAAGTTTACAAAAGTGATCAGCAATATTATTGGTTTGAGTAGGGTCAGGACAGACAGCTTGATGCCTTCAATCAATTCAGAGTCTGTATACCAAAGTGTGAAAAACTACCAACATACTCTAAAGACATGAAATTGAAATGATGTAAACTTGCTATTATTTTATTGAACATGTTTTTAGAAAAATCAGCAAGAAATACATTGATTCATTATAGCCATTTCTTAACCTTTGTGGTATATGTTTGTGTTACCACGGAGGTGAGTATATGTCAGAACGAGAGACTATAAAAACTTGGGCTCTAGAGTGGTACCAAACTCGTATCTATGGCAAGCGGGCCAAGAACACCCAGGACGGTTACCGAAATCTAATTGAGCACCATATCATTCCCAAATTAGGATCGGTTCAACTGTCACAGCTGACAACGCGTCGGGTATGTAGCTTCTATGCTCGGCTAGGCAGACAAGGCTTAGCTCATAATAGCGTATGCCCACAATTCCAAACTGCTGGTGCGAGTGGGTGAGACGGTAGAGGCGGGAGATGTGGTGTCCCTGTCCGGGTCTACCGGACGTTCTACCGGCCCCCATCTCCACTTTGAGGTGCGTGTGAATGGACAGCGTGTCAACCCAAGATCCTATTTACCAACCAGTTAGCAAGAGGAGGAATCTGACTATGAAAGAGAACAAACTTACTGTGTTAAAAGTGGAACCTGGCAAGGCGCCGGAGGAGACCACGATACCGAATACCCTGGCAGCCATGCAGCAGATGGTGGGCGGATACATTGAGGTGGTTTATCTGGAGGATGCCTGCTTGGTATGTAACGAGGAGGGCAAGCTCATAGGTCTGGAGGGCAACCGCCGGGTAGGGAACGACATCATTGCCGGTACCTTCTTTCTGGTGGGGGATCATGGGGACGGAGACTTCTGCTCTCTGACTCAGGAACAGATGGATCGGCTGACGCATCAGTTTGCTCAACCGGAGACCTTCCAGCCCGGCGAGGTGGAGAACTCCATCCGCTTTGATTTTTACTCCCTGTGAGGTGCCTTATGGAAAAGGTGGAATTGAAAGTAATGATGGAGCCGGAGCGCCTGGATGCGCTTCGGTATTTTTTATCCGCCAAGGAAAAAAGCACGCCGCAAAAGGAATTGCAGCGTGCTCTGGATGCGCTCTACGAGAAGTATGTGCCCGCTGAGATGCGGGAGTATCTGGACAACAAGTGCAAGCCGGCGACTTCCCGTCACAGACCCAGGCGTCCGCCGCGCGCTCACACCTTAGAAAAAGAGGCGGAGGCTATACAAGGTGGGCAACAGGAGGAGCAGACATGAAAGAAAGTGTGACCGAGAAATTGTGGCTCCACCCTGAGAGGCTGCGGGCGCTGCAATCTGCTTTGGGACGAGATCACTTCTCTCTGCGGGAGCCACTACAAAGTAGCCTGGGGAACAATCAGGAAGAGCTAGATAACCCAAACATGGGGCAGCAGCCATAACCGAGCGTGTGCCTTTCTTTGGCCGCTGTGAGGCGCTGTGTGCCCCAACTACGACATGATCGGCGAGGTGCCCCTGCGGGGGTAAGAGGCCCCTGTGGGAGGCAGACACCGCCCAGGGAGGAATTTTGGCACGGTACGGTGGGGACAGCAGAAGTGGACCGCCTGACGCTTTTGTGCGCCCGGCGGTCCACTTCTGCCCGCAGTGCGGGCAGTTTTCAGGGCTTAGCCCTGACGCTTTTCTTGCCTCAAATGCGTGCCGGAGACGCTGATTTCTCTCAATTCGCCCCGGAGCCTTAGTGCCGCGGGGCTTTGCCCAAACGCTTTTATCAGAATGGAGGTCAAATACCCATGGAAGAAGAGAAAAAACGCCATACTGTATGGCTCAATAATCGAGCTTGGAAGAAGGTGGGACTCCACTACCGCCAGGATAACTGTACGACCCAGAATGAGTTTATTGAAAAGGCAATCTTGTTCTACTGTGGCTATCTGGACGCAGAGGATGATATGGACTTCCTGCCCAGGGTACTCTCCACGGTGTTGGAGGGGGCGCTGAATACGCTGGCCAAGCGCACCGGACGGATGCATTTCAAACAGCAGGTGGAGACATGCATGATCATGCACATCCTGCACATCCTGTCAGCAGATACGGATATGGACCTTAAGCGCATAGACAGGCTGCGTGTCCGTTCCATACAAGATGTGCTCACGACCAACGGAGAAATCACCTTTGGTGATATCCTGCGATTTCAAAAGGGGCTATAAGGAGTGGCTAGACTGATCCAGAAGTGCAGCTTCATTCGCCCAGATAAAGCTGCTGGTTATATGCGCTACATTGCAACTCGAGAAGGAACAGAAAAGCTCCACGGAAAAGGAGCTGTCACACCGGCGCAAAAAGAGCTGATCGCAAAGCTGGTGCAGGACTACCCCGATACAAAGGAGCTCTCGGAATACCAAAACTACCAAGCGCGTGCCACCTTCGCCAATGCCTCTGCTCTGATCACCATGGCGCTGGATAGAAACCGCAGCTCCATGCGGGAGGGGGACGGGTATCTGCGCTACATGGCCACCCGGCCTGGTGCTGAGTTCTGTGGTGACCATGGATTGTTCAGTGACACACGAGAGGTCTCTCTTGCGGATGCGATGGAAGAGGTGCGCTCCCACCGTGGCCCGGTCTGGACAGTGATCTACTCCCTACGGCGGGAGGATGCTGCCAGGCTGGGCTATGACCATGCCGACAGCTGGCGAGCTCTACTGATGCAGCAGCAGGCCAAGTTGGCACAGGCGATGAAGATCCCTGCGAATCAATTCCGTTGGTATGCTGCCTTTCACGACGAGGAGAGCCACCCGCACATCCACATGATGGTCTGGTCAGACGCCCCAGAGAAAGGGCATCTTACCCGGAATGGCGTGCTGGCGATGCGCTCCGTACTGACTAACGCCATCTTCCAGGATGAGATGTACCATTTGTACCGACAGAAGGATGTGGCTTAAGATGCTCAAGGCGATCCATGCTCAAGAGAGCAAGAAAGCTGCCCGTGAAAAA
>OLRA01004037.1_pt1 | contig 12134 bp, 9 predicted proteins | sample 1673011 | NCBI WGS metagenome assembly OLRA01 (sample SAMEA3136746, study PRJEB25190) | human gut metagenome | reverse complement strand
GGGGCTCACATAGTAGGAGCCGTCCAGCGCATACTTAGAGCCCTCGCTGTCGTCCACGGTCCGCTGGATGCCATCCAGGAACACGCCGTCGCCGGTGGTGTAGAACGCGCCGTCGCCGACGAAGACGGGGTTTTCCTTGCCCTTAAACTGGATCCCCAGGATGACCAGCAGGACAATGAAAACACCCAGCGCTACGAAATACGCTATTTTGGTGCTTTTCTTTTCCATGTGTGTGATTTACCTCCTCACAAATTGGTGGTGAATACCATCAGCCGACGAAACAGCGTATCTGCCCCGCCAACCTCCTGTATCATACCGTCACGCCAAGATATTGTCAAGTTCTTAACGTCATATTCCATTATTTTAACAAATTGTGAACTCCGTTTTCGTCGTTTTTACAAGAGAAACCGGGCGGCAAACACAGCATCGTGCGCTTTTTACGGCAGACGGCACAAGTCTTTCCGGGTCCGCGGACGCAAAAAGAGACGCCGGTGCGGCGGCACCGGCGTCCCCTCTGTTAAGTAAGCGTTTGTTTATTAACAATTCGTCAAGAGACTTTACAGGAAGAATTCCTTTATCTGACCGTACAGGATGAGGACCATGATCAGCGGCGTGATGAACTTGACGCAGACCTTGAAGAAGCCGTAGCTGCCCATGGCATGACCGGACTGCTCCGTCTCTTCCTTGACGAACTCGGGGCCGATCTCCCAGCCGATCATCAGAGACATCAGCAGCGCGCCCAGCGGCATCATAACGCCCTCGGACAGCGCATCCCAGAAGTCCAGCCAGTCGGCAGCCCAGGTCTTGGGATTTGCAATGTTCAGCAATTCCGCAGGCGAGAAGCTGCTGGCACCCAGACGGTCAGCGCAGACCAGGATGCAGCCCAGGCCCACACAGGCGGCGGCGATGAGGGTATAGCTCTTGCGCTTGTCGCCCTTGCCCTCGTCGCGGGCCTTATCCACAAAGTGAGCCACGATGACCTCCAGCAGGGAGATAGAGGAGGAGATAGCGGCAAAGACCACCAGCAGATAGAACAGGATGCCGAAGATGGGGCCGAGGCCGCCCATGCGGCTAAACACGTTCTGCATGGTGACGAACAGCAGGGACGGGCCACCCACTGCGCCGGAGGGATCCAGAGCGAAGCGACCGGGCAGCACGCACAGGCCGGCCATCAGAGCCACCATCGTATCCATGACCACGATCAGCAGCGCGTTCTTCTGGATGTTCTCCTTCTTCTGCAGATAGGAGCCGTAGGTGATCATGGCGCCCATACCCAGGGACAGGGAGAAGAACATCTGGCCGCCGGCGGTAGCCAGCACGGTCAGGACGTCGGGTGTCTCCTGCTTGAAGGTCACGATGCGCTGCATGACGCCGTTGATCTCCACCGCGGACATTTTCACGCCATCGATGACGGCGGAGGCGGGAACATAGTATCCATTTTCAGTAGCCCAGCCGGGGGCAAACATGTACTTCAGGCCATCCAGGGCGCTGCCGTGGATCACGTGCTCCACCAGGGAGCCGTCCGCCTGGAGCACCTGCACGGTGGTGTCCACACCGTCCAGCGTGCAGGCGCGGATGATGCAGATCAGCAGAGCCACGAACAGGGCAGGCATACCCACGGAGCAGACCTTCTCGATGCCGCCGCCGACGCCGCCGAGAACGATAAGCATAGTCAGCACCACGAAAATCAAGCCATAGATAATGGCCTCGGTGGTGCTGGACATGAAAGCGCCGAACACCGCGTCGCCCAGAGAGGCGCTGGCCGCGTCCGCCGACGCGGCGGCGATGGCACTGGCGCCAAAGCCCGCGCCGAACAGGTCGCCTACATTGAGCACCACATACTTAATGCAGTAGCCGCCCAGAGCGCAGTAGAAGAACAGGATGAAGAACGCGGACAGGATGCCCATCCAGCCCATCCAGCTGAACTTCTTGCTAAGGGCCTTATATGCCGCCACAGCGCCCTTGCCTGTCTTACGACCAATGGCCAGCTCGCCCACCATGACGATGAAGCCGCAGCAAACAGCCAAAATGAGGTAAATGATGAGGAACGTGAAGCCGCCGCAGGCGCCCATCTTATTGGGGAAGCCCCAGATGTTGCCCAGGCCGACCGCCGAGCCGACCGCGGCCATCAGGAATCCGAAATTGGATCCAAAGCCTTTTCTTTCTTCCATTGTTTTCTCTCCTTACAAGTTTCCCCCGCCGCGCCGCGGCGGGCGTGTTTGTATCTTACTGCGAAAAAACCGCCCTGTAAATACAGGCAGGCGTTTCTTAACACGGTGACAGCGGAAATGCGGTTTTTCTTTATCCGTACATTATAAAATTTCCGTAAAACGTCGGTTCGTGTCGGCAGATATTTTCTCCAAAAGAAACACCCCGCATATGAAAAAGACCGCCCGCAGGCGGTCTTTTCTTCTCGGTATGTATCAGTCTCCCTCGCGCATACGGTAGCCGACGCCCACCTCAGTGAAGATGTATTGGGGGTTGCCGGGGGTAGGCTCGATCTTGCGGCGGATGTTGGCCATATTTACCCGGAGGATCTGATTGTCGGTCTTGGCCTTGGGCCCCCACAGCTCCCGGATAATGAAGTCGTAGGTCAGGACCTTGCCGGCGTACTTGCCCAGCAGGGCCACGATCTTGTACTCATTGACGGTCAATCCGGCGTTCTCGCCGTTCATCAGCACCTGGTGCTTATCATAGTCGATGGTCAGATCGCCGGTGACGAACTTGCCGGACTGGGCGATCTGGGTGTTGGAAAGGGTGGTGCGGGTGTGGCGGATGGCGGTGCGGATGCGGGCCAGCAGTTCGGAGGTGCCGAAAGGCTTGACCAGATAGTCGTCGGCGCCGTAATCCAGGGCCTCCACCTTGTCGTGCTCGTGGTTGCGGGCAGAAACCACCACCACCGGCAGATTGGACCACTTGCGGACAGATTTCAGCACCTCCATGCCGTCCATATCGGGCAGGCCCAGGTCCAGGACGATCATGTCCGGGCAATGGGAGGCGATCATGGTCAGGGCCTCCTCGCCGGTGCGGACAATGATGGTGTCGAAGCCGTTGGCGGTGAGGATCATGGAGATAAAGTTGCTGATGGACTGCTCATCCTCCACGATCAGGACTTTGTCTTTAATCTTCATCGTTTTCTCCTTTCATGGGCAGGGTCACGGTAAATACCGCGCCGCCCTCCTGTCTGTTGTCTCCCCGTATCACACCGCCGTGGGCCAGCACAATGGTGCGGCACACGGACAGACCAATTCCCATGCTGCGCTTGCCGTCACTGCTGCGGTCGCTGCGGGCGGAGCCGTCGAACAGCCGAGGCAGCAGGTGCTGGGGAATGCCGCGGCCGTCGTCCGCCACAGTGAACACCGCGCAGTTGCCCTCGCTGGACAGGGTCACGTCGATATGGTGGGTCTCGCCGTGGATGACGGCGTTCTCCATCAGGTTCACCAGTACCTGCTCCATCAGCAGGGGATCCATGGGCACCATCATCAGCTCATCCGGCAGATGGACACGGATATCCACCTCCGGGTAGTGCTTGTGGGTCTTGGCCACGGCGGACTCGATGACCTCCTCCGCCGGCTCCGGCTCTTTCTTGACCTTAGCCTCCTCAGAGCTTATGCGTGTGATGGACAGCAAATTCTCTACAATGCGGATGAGCCACTGGGCGTCCTCGTTGGTGGATCGCAGCAGCTGCTGGCGCTGCTCCTGCGTCAGTCCGCCGTCCTGCTCCAGCAGAACGTTGGTGGCGCCCACGATACCGGTCAGCGGCGTGCGGATGTCGTGAGACACGGCGCGCAGCAGGTCGGCATACATCTTTTCGCGGTCGGCCTCCCGGCGCACCTGCTCGGTCTGCTTGGCCCGGCTGGTAACGGTAGCGGTCAGGATGGAGATGGTCATCATCACCAGGAACGTCAGCGGAAAGCCCGTCAGCGTAAAGCTGATATGCCAGAAGGGGTAGGTAAAGATGATGTCCACGCTGAACATCCCCACCACTGCCATGATGATGCCCAGCAGATAGCCGTCCGTCCAGTAGGCGGTAAGGAACACATCCAGCAGAAAGATCATGGCAACGTAGCTGGTGTCGTTGTGCATATCGAAGCTGCGCAGCAGCAGACAGCACATAACGGCTACCAGGTAGAGTCCCAGTGCTTTCAGCACATCCATGCCGGAAAAGCGCAGGCCAATGGTCCGCAGCAGCTGTCTCCGGCGGGCTTGTTTACCGGTCATAGCCGCCCTCCCCTCCTTTTGATGACGTTATTATAACATACATTGTCGCTAAGGTAACGCTAAGATATCGTTAAGGTATCACGAATATCTCATTAAGAGCAACCGAAAATAACAAATAAGAGACGGCGTTGGCCGTCTCTTTTCATCTTTGCTGCGCGGGGATCAGGCTTTGCGATCTATGTGCAGGAGGCGTTTTCTGTCGAAAAACACCCCTAAAAAAGCAAATCACCACGCTTTCGCGTGGTTTCCTCATCGGTATGCCTTACCGCTGGCTCACTTCCCAGTCGCTGTCGGCAAAGATCATGTCATCCAGGTCACCCCAGATCCAAGTTGTCGTCATGGTGATATCACGCTCCTTTCTTCCGTTTTACAGTGTTATTATATGCCGCGGCAGCCCGGATAACAAGGGCAAAATTGGATATTCTGTATAAAGCTTTTGTAAACTTTTATTGCACATTGCACAATACCTATGAGTTATTTCTGTGCAACACTCTTGCGCTGTTGTGTGCTGTATAGTATAATAAAGTGTTCAAGCAGTCTTATGTGGTGAGGTGAGCACCTGATGAGAGAGTTTCACGGCGGCGACTATGATGTGGCCGTCATCGGCGCGGGGCACGCGGGCATCGAGGCCTCCCTGGCGGCGGCCCGGATGGGCATGAAGACCGTCTGCCTGACGGTGAGCCTTGACGCAGTGGGGAATATGCCCTGCAACCCGGCCATCGGCGGCACCGGCAAGGGTCACCTGGTCCGGGAGCTGGACGCACTGGGCGGCGAGATGGCCCGGGCGGCGGACAGGGCCTGCATCCAGTACCGGATGCTGAACCGGGGCAAGGGTCCCGCCGTGTGGTCCCTGCGGGCCCAGGCGGACCGGCGGAAATACCAGCAGGTGATGAAGCACACGCTGGAATTGCAGCCGGGGCTGACGCTGCGGCAGGCGGAGGTGACGGAGATACGCTGCGACGGGAACGGCCATGCCGCCGCTGTGGTGCTCCGCACCGGCGCGGTGCTGGGCGCCCGGGCGGTCATTCTGTGCACGGGCACGTATCTGACCGGACAGACCATCGTGGGCGAGTGCATCGAGTCCTCCGGGCCGGACGGCCTGCACCCGGCCAACGCCCTGACGGACAGCCTGCGGGCACTGGGACTGCCCCTGCGGCGGTTCAAGACCGGCACGCCGCCGCGGATACACCGGGGCAGCGTGGACTTCAGCAAAATGGAGCTGCAGGAGGGCGACCCGGATCCGCTGCCCTTCAGCTTTGAGACAAAGAACGTGCCGGAAAACCGGGCGGTGTGCTATCTGACCTACACCAACGAGGAGACACACCGGATCATACGGGAAAATCTGGACCGCAGTCCCATTTACTCCGGCGTTATCGAGGGCATCGGCCCCCGGTACTGCCCGTCCATCGAGACGAAGGTGGTGCGCTTTGCGGACAAGCCCCGGCACCAGCTGTTTATCGAGCCTATGGGGCTGGACACCGAGGAGCTGTATGTGCAGGGCTTTTCGTCCTCCATGCCGGAGGAGGTGCAGCTGGAGATGCTGCACACGGTGCCGGGGCTGGAGCACGCAGTGATGATGCGGCCGGCCTACGCCATTGAGTACGACTGCATCGACCCGCTGGCGCTGCTGCCCACGCTGGAGGTAAAGGCGGTGCCCGGCCTGTACGGCGCGGGGCAGTTCAACGGCTCCTCCGGCTACGAGGAGGCGGCGGTGCAGGGCTTTGTGGCCGGCGTGAACGCGGCGCTGAAGCTGCAGGGCCGGGAGCCGCTGGTGCTCAAGCGGAGTGAGAGCTATATCGGCACGCTGATCGACGACCTGGTGACCAAGGGCACCGAGGAGCCGTACCGCATGATGACCAGCCGGTCGGAATACCGGCTGCTGCTGCGGCAGGACAACGCCGATGCGCGGCTGTGCCCTATCGGGCACGAGCTGGGGCTGGTCAGCGATGAACGGCTGGCGGCGGTGGAGGCCAAGTACGAGGCCGTGGCAAAGGAGATACGGCGGCTGGAGCACACGGGCATACCCGGTACGCCGGAGCTGAACGCCCTGCTGACAGAACGGGGCACCGCCGCCGTGGACAGCGGCTGCCGCCTGATCGATCTGCTGCGGCGGCCCCAGCTGACCTACGTGGACCTGACAGAATTCGACGCAAATCGACCCGACCTGCCCGCGGAGGTGCGGGAGCAGGTGGAGATCACCGTGAAGTACGAGGGCTATATCCAGCGGCAGCAGCGGCAGGTGGCGGAGTTTGAGAAGCTGGAGCGCCGGAAGCTGCCGCCGGATATGGACTACGACCACATTCAGGGTCTGCGGCTGGAGGCGCGGGAGAAGCTCAGCGCGCTGCGGCCTTTGAACGTAGGGCAGGCCGGGCGGGTGTCCGGCGTGTCGCCGGCGGATGTGGCGGCGCTGCTGATCTGGCTGCAGACACACGACAAGGAGGCGGACGCATGACGGCACATGAGCTGACCCACACCATACGGAACGATATGCCGGTGTATCCCGGCACGGAGCAGCCCCGGCTGACCACCGCCTGCACCATCGACCAGTGCGGCTACCGGGAGACGCTGCTGCATATGTTCTCCCATACCGGCACCCACATGGACGCCCCGGCCCATATGCTCCGTGACGGTACGGCGCTGGACCGCTATGACGCGGCGAAGTTCGCCGGGCCCGCCGTGGTGGTGGACTGCCGGGGGCAGCGCGCCATTGCTCTGTCCCTGCTGCAGAGCTATGACCTGAACGGTGCGGACTTCGTGCTGTTCTGCACCGGCTGGGACAAGAAGTGGGGCACGCCGGGCTACTATGAGGGCTTTCCCTGCCTGACGACGGAGGCGGCGGCATATCTGGCCGGCCTGCCGCTGAAGGGCGTGGGCGAGGACACCATCTCGCTGGACCCCTGCGACAGCGTGGATTTTCCCAACCACATGACACTGCTGGGCGCGGACTTTGTGAACACCGAGAACCTCAAGGGGCTGGACAAGCTGCTGGGCCGACGCTTCACGTTCGTTACGCTGCCCCTGAAATTTGAGAATGCCGATGGCTGCTCCTGCCGCGCCATCGCTCTGGAGGAATGACAATGGGTAAACTGCGGTTCCTGTTTGCGCTGTGGATGGCAAAGCTGTCCATCCCGGCGCTGAAGATCACCCGCCACAACGGCACGGACTTTCCCGGCAGTCTGGCGGTGAAGCTGTGTCCGGACTTTTTGAAGTATATCGGCAAGCCGGAGCACATCATAGCCGTCACCGGCACCAACGGCAAGACCACCGTGGCCAATATGCTGAACGACGTGCTCACCGCCGAGGGCAAGACCGTACTCAGCAACCGGGCGGGCAGCAACATCATCTCCGGCGTCAGCACGGCGCTGCTGAAGGGCTGCGGCCTGCTGGGCCGGGTCAAGCCGGAGTACGATCTGGCGATCCTGGAGATCGACGAGCGCTCCGCGCCCAGGATCTATCCCTATGTGAAGCCGGAGCACATCGTCATCACCAACCTGTTCCGGGACTCCATCATGCGGAACGCCCATCCGGGCTACATCGCGGACATCCTGACCCGGTCCCTGCCTAAGGAGAGCAGGCTGATCCTCAACGCCGACGACCTGATCTCCTGCACGGTGGCGCCGGAGAACCAGCGGGTATATTTCGGCATCGACCGGCTGCCCACCGACGTGACGGAATGCGAGAACCTGCTGAACGATATGCGTATCTGCCCCCGATGCGCCGGGAAGCTGCGGTATGAATACCGCCGCTACCACCACATCGGCCGGGCCGTGTGCGAGAGCTGCGGCTTCCACTCCCCCGACTGCGACTATCTGGCCACGAGGGTGGACACCGCCGCCCACACCATGTGCATACGGGAGGCGGGGCAGGAATACCCGTACACCCTCATCACCGACAGCCTGCACAACATCTACAACATGGTGACGGTCATCTCCGCCCTGCGGCAGCTGGGCTATGACCACGGCACCATCGCCCGCCGCATGGCGGAGGTGAAGATCCCCGCCAGCCGGCTGTCCGAGGAGGATATCGGCGGCGTGAAGGTCATTATGCAGATGTCCAAGGACAAGAACGCTCTGGCCTGCTCCCGCAACTTCGACTATATCCGGTCCAAGCCGGGGAAGAAGGAACTGCTGCTGATGATGAACTGCCTGGGCGTGGCCAAAAGCTGGTCGGAAAACCCCAGCTGGATGTACGACACGGATTTTGAATTCCTGAACAGTGACGATGTGACGTGCCTGGTCTGCGCCGGGCCGCGGGCCTATGACTACCAGCTGCGGCTGCTGCTGGCGGGCATCCCCCGGCAGAAGATACGGCTGGCCGAGGACGAGTTCGCCGCCCTGGAGCTGCTGCCGCTGACCCCCGGCGACGATGTGTATCTGCTCTACGGCGTGGACGGCACGCCCCTGGCCTTCCGGGTCAGGGAAAAGCTGAAGGAAAAGCTGCTGGCAAAGGAGGGCGCGCAATGAAGGCGGAAATTCTGTTTCCGGAGGTCTGCAACCTGTACGGCGATCTGCAGAACATCTACTACCTGAAGCGCTGCTGCCCGGCGCTGGAGATCATAGAGACGGACCTGCACAGCAAACCCCGGTTCCTCACGGAGGATGTGGCGCTGGTCTATATGGGCAGTACCACAGAACAAGGGCTGCATCTGGCGGCGGACGCCCTGCGGCCCTATGCCGCGGACATCGCCGCAAGGGCGGACGCGGGACAGCTGATCCTGCTGACCGGCAACGCGCCGGACGTGTTTTCCGACGCCATAGAAAGCGACAGCGCCGACACCATAGAGGGGCTGGGCATTCTGCCCGGACGGGTGCGGTACACCATGATGAAGCGGCACAACAGCTTCTTCCTGGGCACCTTTGACGGTATGGAGGTCGTCGGCTTCAAGAGCCTGTTCGGCTTCCACTACGACGCAGCGGAGGCGGAGGGCTGGTTTGACACCGTGCGGGGCGTTGGCCGCACACCGGAGTCGAAGCCGGAGGGCTTCCGCCGGGGCGGGCTGTACGCCACGGCGCTAATCGGCCCGCTGCTGCCGCTGAACCCGCCTCTGTGCAAGTGGCTGCTGCGGCAGATGGGCGCCGAGGACACCCTGGCCTTCGAGGACGCGGCCTTCGCCAGCTTTAACAAACGTGTGGCGGAGTTCAAGGAGCCGGGCAGAGGTTTCCAATACTCGTAAGCAAAAAACATCCCCCGGCCGGGGGATGTTTTTTGTATCAGAGCTTTTCGGACAGTGTTTCGTCCAGGCCCACGCCGTAGAGGTTCTTGGCCGAGCAGCCGGCGCGGCCGCCGCCGGCACAGGCACAGGCGCACGCACAGGCGCAGCTGCTGGCGCAGGCGCAGTGGCTGCCGCCGCCGAAACCGCCTCCGCCAAAGCCGCCGCCCCGGCTGCCCCCGCCGAAGCCCCCGCCGCCGCTTCTGGGCGGTCTGGGCTTCGTCTTGGTGCCCACGCTGCCGGGACGGGGCCTGCCGTCCGGCCCGGCGGGGTACCACAGGTGGTTGACGAACACATACCGGGTGCCGAAGCCGCCGGCGTAGCCGCTGCCCCGGCGGGCGGCGGAGATCAGCACGAGGATGAATATCACCACGAATATCGTCACCATCATGCCGATGATGGCGTCACCGGTGTCGTCCTCAAAATGCTCGCATGGCACATACACACAGTGGTCGTAGTCGGAGGGGAGATTGTCGGCGCTGTATTCCTCCGACAGCTGGGTGGGCCAGTCGGTGTAGCGCACCTGTATGTTCATTTTGTAGCCGTAATCCAGATCGGAGGCGGTGATGGTCATGCCGTTTTGCACCGTCACGCTGTCAGCGCCGCTGACCGTGCCCTCGGTGAAATCGCCGGTCAGCCCGGCGGGGTCGTTCCAGATGAGGGTCATCTGGCCGATCCTGGCCTCGTCGAACCAGCCGGGGGTGTAGTCGTAGGTCACAGCGCTGCCGTCCAGTTGGTACATATACTCCTGCACCCAGGAGTAGGCGAAGGAAAAGGTCTCGTCCTTGTCGTAGCCCTGGGTCAGGTAGACGTACATATAGCTGTTGTCGAAGTCCAGGCGCTCGATGTTGTCCGTCTGCGCCGCCACATCCCGGATGGAGCCGTTGGGTACGCCGATCTTCAGCTCCTGACCGTAGGGCAGCTCCTCCAGCGGCGTCCACTCCAGCTTCACGGTGATAAGCAGGCTGCCATCCTCCGTGTTGGGCGTCACCATAACGCCGTACTGCTCGATGTAGTCGTAATCCGCCCATGCGGTGGCGGTAAAGCAAACCGCCGCCAGTAAGACAAGCAGCAGAACGTGCAGTTTCTTCAGCATAGGGTGCCCTCCTCCCGGTTGCTTTCACGCAGTTGGCACAGCTGCTCCATTTTGGCGCTCCTGGCCCGGATGGCCGCGCAGCGCTCGCTCTGCCAGATCTTGTCCCAGTCGTCGGCGAGGATGTTCCCCAGGGGCTGGCTGCTGAGCCAGCTCTGGCAGGGGATCACGCCGCCGTCCGGGGCGATGGCCATGTTGCTGAGGCAGGCGCCGCAGCTGGGCACCAGGGTCAGGCCCAGGGCGCGCAGCGTCTCCTCCTTCAGCCAGCCGGGGCTGGTGAAGTCCAGTTCCATTTCCAGCTCCTCCGTCACCGCCACGGCCTTTGTCAGTACGTCGGTGAGCTGCTGCTCCGTCAGCGCCGTGGCGCGGCTCTCATCGCCCACCGCGCCGCCGGAGGGGATCAGCCCGGAACAGGTCACATAGCGGACGCCCAGACCGTGGACGAAGCGCAGCGTCTCGTCATAGGCGGTATTCAGGCTGCACAGGGGCGTATTCACGGACACGGACAGCCCCGCCGCCACAGCGGCACGGATGCCCGCCACGGTGTCATCAAAGCCGTCGGCACCCACCAGGGCGTTGTGAATGTCCCTATCATGGCTGTAGAGCGTCACCTGCACACTGTCCAGGCTGGCGTCATACAGCTTTTGGCACAGCGCCGGCGTCAGCAGGCGACCGTTGGTGTTCAGCCGGGTGACGAACCACTGGGCGGCATCCACCAGCTCCACCAGATCGGCGCGCAGGGTGGGCTCGCCGCCGGTGAACGTCACCTGGGGGATATTGGCCGCGCGCAGTTTCGTCAAAATCTCTTTCCACTGGGCGGTGGTCAGCTCCGGTGTGTCGGACAGGGGCTGTCCCGCCGCATAGCAGTGCAGACATTTCTGGTTGCAGTGCCACGCGCCGTCACGGGTCATGGCGCTGACCATCAGGTCCATACGGTGGGGCGCGGTCATCTCGGGGGCGTACTCGCCCAGCGTCAGCGGCGCGACCTCCGCCTCCGGCTCCTGCCCCCGGGCGATGGCCACCAGGGACTCTATCATGATTTGCAGGTCCTCCGCCAGACGCTCCCTGGACGTGAAGGGGTAGACCTTATGGGTCCGGGCCACCGCACCGGCGGCCATGGCGTTCCAGTCGCTCTCGGTGATCTCCAGCCCGGCGAATGGCTCCAGCCGGTCCATGAAGCAGGAGAGCAGGATGGCCCAGCTCAGGTTCAGGGGCACCAGCTTGCTGCCGTTGAGCAGCAGCAGAAAGGGCGCGTTTTCCGCGTCCTCACGGGGTGGGATCATGTGGATACGCACCACGCCCCGGCCCTTGGGGTCCAAGGTGATGTGCCGCACACAGTTCAGGTGCTGCCGCCGGTAGCGGCGCTCCAACATTGTAGACACAGGCAGTCCTCCTTTATGAAGGCGATGTGGGGATAGCTATGTGCAGTATACCACAGCGCGGGGCAAAGCGCAACAGGACGCACAGTGAGGCAGTAGCGGTAACGCTCCGTTTCAACGATGTAACCGTAGTTTTGTGTCCAGCCGCCGCTGATTTTCCCGCCGTGTTCATAGCAGAAACGCTCCATAGCGAAGCGGTTTTTCAGCACACTCTCCCGCAGCGTGTCCACGA
>OLRA01004027.1_pt1 | contig 12145 bp, 19 predicted proteins | sample 1673011 | NCBI WGS metagenome assembly OLRA01 (sample SAMEA3136746, study PRJEB25190) | human gut metagenome | reverse complement strand
CTAAAAAATAGGCACTACACTAATTCAAAATGTCCTTGACAAAGGGGACAGTTTAATCCCATACACCTTGCCTACATACTTTAACTCTTTGTCTATAGCCTCTTTTATTTCTTCCGATTTACTGTAGTAGCTGTCACCGGTTGGATTCCCGAACCTTTCTGCCACTCTGTTGCAGGAAGCCAGTACTCGCATCCTGATCGTTTGTTTCCTTATCTGTTCTTTAAGTTCGTCTTTAACGATTGCACGTATTCTTTTTTCAGATAGCATATTATCTCCTATTCGATTTCTTGATTTTCTCAATCTCCTGCAGGGAAGGTTTGCCTACGCACTTCTCCATACCAGCCGCCAGTTCCTTTGCTCCTGGGTTGTTCTTCTCGACTTCATCTGCCAGGTGGCGCAGGACTAAAACTATCAGTCCCGCGTCGTTCTTGGCATATGGAGATATGCTGCCGATAACCCTCTCTGAGTAATACTGCAGACCGTGGCTCACCAGGTTCATTGCCTGCTTGGTCTTGCCCTTTGCAATCAACTCATTGCCTCTGTCTACATAACTGCTCACTCTTGGTTTCATCAGTCCCATATCTACTCCTCCGGATCTTCGTAATCGTAACCTTCTGTGTCTGCATCACCCAGGATGTCGTCGGTAATATCCTCCGGCTCTTCCTCGTTAGGTTCCTCGGATGGTGTATCTTCCGGCTCTTCACCGTTCTCTTTCACCTGTGTTTCTTCCTCTGCAGGCTGGGTGTCTGTTTCTTCTTCCTCCGCAGGTTTCTCTTCGTCTGCCGGTCCAGGTAACGCCGGTCTCACATCTGCATCGATGTATGTACCGTCGATAATATCCTCGCTTCCTTCACCTTCCTGTTTCTGACCTTGCATGAAGTCTGAATCAAAAATCGTTCTCTGCTGGGTATTCGCAATCGGCTGTAATACATAACAACCGGTCTCTTCATCCATAACCATCTCCATCTCGTTGTTGAGATTTCCGCCTTTCTCGTCGGTAATCTTTACTGCAGATGTGACTTTGTGCTTGAACTGCGGCTTGCTAATCTCCCTGGACTCTCCTTTGATATTCGGGTCGTAGTTCGGGATAAATTCCTTCACCATGGTAACGTCAATCTTAATTGTCATACTTCCTTCGTTGGACTGCTTCTCAATCATATTTCCAAGAAGTCTCTGCAGAACAAAATTCATATCGTGCTTCATATCCTCGAAGGTATTGCTGTCGAAATCCAATTTCTTGTCAAAATCATTCATCACTTACTCTCCTTTGCAATCTTGCCGTATTTGATATTGTTCTCATTCATAAAAGCAATCAGTTTTCCCAGCTGCTCCTTAGTTCCGTCTGCAAAGAAACGTACTCTGTACTTCTTTTCCTGCTCGGTTTCTTCTTTCGGTGCAAACGGATCAACCACCTGCGCTACCGGCGCTGCCTGTGTTTCTCCGGCTACCGCCTGGGAGAATGCCGATCTCTCAATGGACTCGATTGCCTTACCCATTTCAGACTGAGGTGCTGTCTGCGCTACTTCTGCAGCGGCTTCCTGTGCTTTCTTAGCTTCTGCCGCTTTACGCTCTGCTTCTTCTGCCTCACGCTTTGCCTGCTCCTCAGCTTCTTTCTGCTTACGGATTTCTTCCTGGCGTTTTCTCTCAACCTCTTCCTCAGCCTTACGGCGCTTGTCCGCTTCCAGTTTTTCTTCCAGGTCTGCCAGCCTCTTGTTCTCTGCCAGGGCCTTGCTGAGGTCCAGGGTCTTGATATACACATCCTTCGCATTCAGCTTATACTTACTATCCAGGCTGTCGATAGTCTCCAAATCCGTCTTAACCGTGTCGATCTTGTCTACGATTTCCTTCTGTGCGGTTGCCAACTTATATGTCTGATTAAGGTAACGGCTGTCGAAAATCTTTTCAAACGGCAATACCTCGGCCAAATCTCCGATATTTTCATCGTAGGTAGCCTTGATAGCCGCTTTCTTTTCTTCCTTCTGTTTCTCCTCGAACGCCTTTACCTGCTGGTCGATCAGTGCGACCGGCTCATTGATAAGTGCCGTGATTTCCTTTAGCTCTGCCTCGAACACTGCATAAGGCTCATTGATGATGTTCTTTACCTGCTTTCTTCTCTCCTCAATAGCTTTAATGAGCTTGTTCAGCTCTGCCCTGTCATTCTTCGCCGCCTTAATGTTTTCCTCTGTGTAAACCACATTCTCGTAACCAGCAATCTTGGCTCTTACTGCAGCCTCCAACTCTTCCTTATTCCACTGAATGCGTCTGAGAAAACCATCCTCTGTCGGGTTAATCAGTCTGAACTCCATTTTTCCTGCCGGTACTACCGCTGTCTCAACAACTTCTGCTTCCACTGTTTCAGTTTTCTTTCTTCCTGCCATTGTCTACCTCCTAAATTTGATCCGGTCCTACGACCTTTATCATCACATCAACCCTCGGCGTTTCTGAGTAAAACTTCCTTACCTGTGCATCCACGACTGCCGAATCATCGTGGTACGCTACCAGGTTTAGACTGTCGCAAACAATCTTGCCGATATTATCCCAGTCCGGCTTCTTGGCTGGTCTGATCCTGTGTTCCAACATTTCCCTGCGCTTCTTCTTGCTGGTGGACTTCGGAATTTCGTAATATGCAATTATCCGAACATCCAGCATTGCCCCTTCCGGAAACATCTTTCCTTTGGCTGCTTCGTTATAAAACAGCTTCACCAGGTTTTCATAACTGGTGGTCTCTTTTGGGGTGTACGTCTTGACATACGCCCCTGCTCTTGAAAACTTCGGTCTCTGTTTCCCGAATGGCTGTTCTGGTATTGTGAAACGAATCTGCTTCATATCTTCATCCACTTTCTGCCTCCTATGCCTTGTCGCCAATCTCGGCCGACATCTTATCCGTCACCTTCTTGGCTGCCACCTTCGTTTTTCCGCTTGTTGCTTTGTAGAGTTCTGCCTTATCTGTGCCTTCCTCCACATACACCTTCAAGTAGTAATCTAACTGCTTTCCGGTCTCTGTCTTTTTTCTCTTTCCTGGCCCGACGGTATAACCGTTCTCGTGCAGGATTGCCGTAACCGTCTTGCGATCTTCCAGCTTGTCAATGCTGATTTCTGCCACCTTAATCAATCCCATGCTGTCATTCCTCCATTAAATTCTTCATGGCATCGAACCTCTTCGACGCCGCCTTTTCTCTCCAACTTCTGCCTGCAAACCTTACCGGAAAGCACATCTCAAATATTCTGTCATAGATACGTCTGTATCGGATGTCCTCTGACTCCTGCATATCCTTCAATGTCATATTCGTAGTGAGGATCAACGGCTTTCCGGATAAATACCTGCTGTCGATGATGTTGTACACCTTCTCTAATGCATAATCGGTACTTCTCTCTGCTCCCAGGTCGTCGATAATCAACAGCTTTGCCGCATTTAGTCCCGCCATTATTCTTTCTTCCTCGTCGGGGTTGCCCTGGATGTTCTGCAGTATCTTCACGAATGATGTCATAACCACCGGGATCATCTGATCCAGCAACTCATTCGCAATGCAGGCGGCCGTGTAACTCTTCCCGGTTCCGACCGTCCCCCAAAACAACAACCCTTGGCGTTTCTCGTACATTTCATCAAACCTTTTCACGTAATTGCCTGCGAGGTTGTAGATTTTCTGATTGTCTCCGTCCACCTGGTATCCGTCCAGCCTTGCTGCTTTCAGCTTGGCGTCCATAAGACTACTGGCTTTCAGCCTTTCCAAGCGCTGCATTTCCTGTCTCTTCTTTTCTTCCTCTTCCTTACGCTTGTTCTCCTCAACCTTGCACTTACAGATACATGGAACGATCATCTCCCTGCCGCCTGTAAAGTCCGATGCAGGCAATCTGGTCTGCTTTTTGGTTCTGCAGACTCCGCAGTAAAGCAGTCCGTCTTTGCCGATGTAGTCGCCCTCATTCTGTTCTGTCTCGAATGCTTCTGCAGGCAAAACCTTCTGCAAATCCAAATCCATCATCACTCACTCCTTCCAAATGGATTCTCATTGTCGTCGTACTCAGCTTCGCTCTGAACCGGCTTGCCCTTTGGCAGATAGTCCAGGAACGGCGTTGACTCTCCTAAGAATGTCTTGCCGTGCTTTATGTACATTGTCTCCGTTCTCTGCTTCTTGCACTGTGCCGCATAGTTCTTTACTGCTTCATACAACTGCTCATGTGAGAAACCATCTTCCAGGCGTGCCTTATACTTCTTGTATGCCTGTCCTTTATCAACCTTCCTTGGGTACGCCTCCCACAATTCCTCGAAATCCGTGGTGTAATTACCAATCGCCTTATTTGACTTCTGTTCTGCAGGTAGTACCGGTTCTTTCGGCTCCGGAAGTTCCGGCGTTTCTGTGCTTTCTCCTGCCAGTGCTTCCTTCTCAGCCTTCATGCGGTTGTAATATTCTCTCTGCCTGTCAGCCTCGCTGGACGACTGGCCGATGAAGTTCTGAATATCCATCATGTAGATTGCTCCGTTATCGAGCATCTCGATTAAATCCAGCTTCTTAAATACATCCAATGCTTTCTCGACGGTGCCTACCTGGTGTCCTGTCAAAGTTGCCAGGATTTCCGACGTGTACGGAATCACATTTCTATACATCAACCTGCCGGAATTGCTCAGGCTTTTCAGATAGAGTTTCAGCAGGATATTGCTGTATAAATATCCGTCCTTCATGCTCTCTAAAATCTTCATCTCGTCCGTGTCGAAAAAGTCCTCTTTCAGCTTTAGGTAGTAATACTTTCTGTTGTCTGCCATTCAGTCACCGCCTATCTCCTTAAATGCCTGCTGTTAAGTCCATAATCGAGATCGGCTTCTTTAAGACTCTGTTGTGTCTGCAGCAATCGCACAATTCGCATCTGTCCGGCTCAACCTCTCCATTCTTGACTCTGAGGATTCTCGGCATATTCATCTCTACCATGTGCAATGCCTCCTGCAGATAGTTGTCTGTTACGTGGATAATACGGATGTCCGGCTCTGTCTGCTTCGTTGCTCCCGCAATAAAGAACGGCAACTTCTCACCGGTATTCTGTCTCACGATTTCCTGGTAGACCGCACCCTGGATGTCGTAACCCCAGTAACGGACAAAATCGAGGTAGCCGATGTCTTTTACCCACTTCAAATCTGTAATGGATGCCATAACCTTCAAATCAACGATAGCCACTCCTGGAATGTATGAGTCCATCTTGATCTTCCACTTCGCTCCGAAAAGTTCTCCTGTCATAATGACCTGCTTCTGACCGCTCATATACTTCATGAAGTATTCATCTCTCTCAATACGAGCGATGATTTCCTCTGCTTGCTTGAAGTTTGACTTTAACTCTCCCTTCTGAGTGAAGATTTCCGGATTGTCCTTTTTGAACTGATCCAGGCTTCCCTCAAAATAACTGTCCACGTAACTTCCTACCAACAGTGCTGTACTCTTTTCGTCCTCCCAGCGTCCGTTCAGTTTCTCCATTCCGTAGAACTCGCAAGGCATCTTGCCGTAGGTTCCGGCAAAATCCTTGTACCCCGATACACTCATGTACTCCTTGTTAGCCTCCTGGCTATAATAATTTTCTGATGTCAGCTGCATTTTTCTTCCTCCTATTCAACCTCTTCCAAATCTAAGCCACCGATCTGCTGTTCCTCTTCTTTCTGCTCGATCTTATCGAATGGGTCCTGCGCCTCTACGATGTCCGGCTGGTTGTCGCCATAACTTCCATCGCCGTCCTCGTCGTAAACTTTCTGATCGTCCTGGATTGCTCTCTGCATATCTACTGACAAAATACCCCACTTGCTGAGCAGCATCTTGATAACCGTCTTTAACGCCATTGCCTCGAAATCTGTCGTCCACTTACTGCCCTTCTTATTGTTTTCCAGGTCATATCTGTATGCTGTCGAATACTTGCGGGCATGGTTCTCAACCTCTGCCGTTGTCATAAACAATTCTTTTCTGAAACCGGTCAATAACTTAAACCAGGCATAGTAGCCAGCGATGTTCTCCGATTTTCCTTCGGCTCTCTGCGTACACTTCGAGAAGTCCGTCACAAACTCAACCTCTCCGGTGATCGGATTGTAGGAAACCAACTCGTCCTTGTAGACAACCGAGCAGTTCATCTTTTCATAATATCCGGAGCGGATCGCCAGCTGGATAAATCCCTTGTACATCATCTGAAACTGTGCTTCCGGATGTTTCTCCCACTGTCTCGTCTGTTGATTGTATTTATTGTTGTTGTAAGGTACGATTGCCGCAAAACCCAAATTACTGTCGATTGGTAAATCGTAGGTTGCTGCCACAAACGCCGCACTCATGATCGTTGTTGCCGGGCATTTCTTTAACTGTGCTGATCCAGCCACCACGTTCGTAATGGATGCCAAAAACTGCGGCGCTTTCTGTCCTAAGACTTCCGTAAATTTCTTCTTTACTGCATCCTGGGAAATCATGCTCTTAACCTGCGCTGCTACGCTTAACTGCGTTCCCTGCTGTGTTGCCACTGCATTCTGTTCTGCCATACTACCTTTCCTCCTTTTCTGCTTCCGTGAGACTTTCGCCACACAACTTTAATATTTCTTCTGCGCTCATATCATCCACGCATTCTTCGCAAATCTTCCCTTCCGGAGAGTCCCAAAACTTATCTCCTGCCAGGATTCCATACCCGCATTTCACGCATTCGTGAACCGGTACCGGCTCCGGTGCGTTCGGGCATCTTGGATGGCAGGGGTTCATACCGCATTCTGCACACATATTCCTTCTGCCTCCAATCTTCTCAAAAACGTCGTAGCGTTTACCGAGCATCTGAACAGATAGTTCTTAACCTCGTCCTTGAATAACAACGGCAGGTATTCCTCTCTGTTCTCAATCTTGCTTATATCCATCTTCCGGTTGCACAACCATAAGATTTGCTCAGCCTCTTCATCTGAGATGTGAATTTCTTTCTCTCTGTACTCGTCTACGATTTTCTGCAACTCTTCGCTCATAGGCTTTCTCCTCTCTCCATTCTTCGATGAAGTCCGGCAGATACATTCTCGCTTCATTTACAAAATATCCGACGATCATCACCACTGGTAAAACCAGCCACTCACCGCCGTAGGCTTTATATCCTCTCTCGATGTACGCTGCTTCAACCGATACTTTTGTGAGAACCAGTCCCAGGCTTACCCAAAACCAATACAGTCTCACAAATCTTCTGACTTTCTTTCTAAATCTTCTCATACCGCCTGTTCCTTTCACTTATAGAAGTAGTGCTTGCCGTACTTGAAAAGAAATTCCAAATTCTCGCTGTGCCACTTACTGTCGCTCTTGCTCTCAAAATACAAAGCATCCTGGCTTTCGTTCCAATGATCTACCTGGATCAGCTTCAATGCTTCGTAGCACTCCTCGTCCGGCTCTACTGCGTCGTATCTTCCGTTTGCTACTGGACTGAACTGGTTCTTCTGAAAAATGACTTCCTCGATTGTGTCCGGGAACTCATTGCTCCAAACTCTGTTGAGGACTACCAGCATAACCAGCGCCTTTCCTTTCACGCCTTCGCTCTCAGCTTCGGCCATTGCTATCTTGCATAGCAGGTAAGAATCGTCCTTGTCCCAATCCATGCTTGCAATCAACGGGTCTTCTGTCTCAACTGCCTTTGCTGTCTCCGTTGGCTGTGTTGTCTCTTCGATCTCCGGCATATACGTCGTCTCTGCCACTTCCTCCGTGGCTATGTAGACCGGCCGGCTTTTTTCTTTCTCCTGCCCGAGCGTTTCTGAAATGCCACTTACTGCAAAACAGGCAGCTCCGACCATCGTTGCCATTCTTGCCGCAAACAATATTCTTCGCTTACTTGCTTTCTTCAATTCTGAACTCCTTTCCGGCGTTGCTCCGGCTTACTTGCCGTTCAAATACTTCTCTCCGGCAATTTTCATTTCGCTTATTACCTCTGCCATCTTTTCGAGCTGTCCGATGATTTTTTCCAAGGCTGGTAATTCATCCTTTGTGATTTTTCCATCTGCAGTTATCTCGATCAGACTGTCCCGCATATTCTTCAATGAATCCTCATTGAAGTTCTGCAAAAGCCTTAATGCAATTCCTTCTAAACTTTTCTCTTCGGTTGCCAGTGGTAGGAATCCGTGTACCGGGCATTCTCGCATACAGTACCCAGTAATCAATTCCGGGGCGTTGTAGAGGTCAGCCATAAGCACCACCTTGTCCACTGGGACAACCTTCGTATTGCCAAGCTCGTAATCTGCCAATGTTGAAACCGATATTCCCAACAGTTCTGCAGCTCCTTCGCGGCTCCATAGCCTCTCGTTGTACGTTGCCGCCTTTTTCCTGGCCTGGAAATACATATTTGTGTTCTCGTTTGTAGGGCCTCTTCCCATTTCTTGTTACCTACCCTTCCGCTATAATTTACTTATCAGCTGGAACAGCGACCAGGTTGATTCCTAGCAGGTTATTCACCCCGCTTACGATTGCTTCGTTCATCATCTTGCCGTTAATTACCAGTGACAGCCGATCCCTGGAGACATCCAGCTGCTTCGCCAGCTCATTGACGGTCATGCTCTGTTTTACCAGTTCCACCTTCACTGTCTGACACCATTCATCGGACGGTGTTTCGGTTCTCTCCGGCAGTCCTTCCGTTCCAAGCACTTCGTTGATCTTCTCAGTGATTACCTTGTAACTCGAATTGGAATATCTGCCGTTGACTACCTGGGAAACAGTAGCATTGCTGTAACCGATTTTTTCGGCCAGCTGCTTCAATGTCATATCGTGGTCGATTACTGCTTTTTTAACAGCTTTGCCCCACTGTGATGTTTCCTGCTTCATGCTTGCGTTTCACTCCTTTCTCGCATTTGTGTAAAAACTATTTATCTTTTCTGATTTGCGTGCTATAATGTAAGTAAACCTCTTTACAAACTCGCAAACAGACGCACGAAATACAAGTACAATCTCTCGGCTCGCAACTTTGAGTTGTTTTGTATTTCATATATTTATTATAGCACGTATCTGCGAGTTTGTAAATGTTTTTACTCTTATTTGCGTATTATTTTTACCACGGAGGTTGCCTATGGAAATCATCGAAAGAATCACTGAAACCCTTGAAAAAACGGACAAAAAGGCTACTGATCTGTGCGACCGCCTCGGCATTCGGACATCAACGATGTCTACCTGGAAAACTCGCAATAGCGACCCGCCAGCAAAATACATCAAGCCGATTGCAGACTTCCTGGGCGTGTCAGTTCATTACCTATTGACCGGCGAAGAGGCTCCTGCCCGCAAGCTCACCACTGCAGAAGAGGACGAACTTCTCGAACTATACCGGGCATTGCCACAGAACAAACAATTTGAGTTTATCGGGGAACTCAAGGGATTTCTGAAAGCCTATACAGAGTCTCAGAAATACCTCGACAAAGAAAAAAGATTATCAGTTTAGAATGGTACCGACTTTACGGCCGGTACTGAGGAGATGTGCCTATGAATAACAAATACTTTGAGCTGGCACGCAATGAGGAGAGGTCCGGGAACGATGCCGCTGCATTGCTTCTTTATCTCTCCTCTTTTTGTGACAGTTGCAATCACGGCACCAGGAATCGCTCCTATGGTGTCGTAGCGAAGATCCGGCACCTGCAGCACCGGCTTATGCTCACTGACCTGCAGTTGTTCGGATTGGTTCACTCATACGGTCCGCTTACGGACTCTGAGTGCAAGAAACTTTTAGACTGTTCCATGCGTGGTACCGGTATCTCCGGTTACGCCTATGGATATTAACAAATTTTCAGAGCGTCTGTCGCATTGTATGCAGGAACGCCACTTGAACGGTAACGACCTTGCCGCTCTTTCCGGCGTGACTGCCGCTACAATCTCACGCTACCTCAACGGACTGCGAACACCGACCGTCGATAATATCATACTACTGGCTGATGCCCTCGATGTGTCCGTAGATTACCTTCTTGGACTGCATAATGTCCCGGACGATAAAATGCTCGTGTCCTTGTATTCCGTCGCTTCCAGCGACGATAAGCGTGTCCTATGGACGCTCCTGGAAAGATACGGAGGAAACCATGGAACAACTAAACGGCAATGAACCATTTACCCTGCATGGTTCCGATACTTCTATCATGCTGCAGGATTTTTGGCGTTGGGCGTATTCTGATCTGCTCAACAATACCCACCGTGGAGTGCTTGCCGAATTTCTCGTACACTCTGCCCTGGAAACAAAAGATGTCGCACGTGCCGACTGGCTACCGTTCGACCTTACTTCTCCTTCCGGTCTCCGAATCGAGGTCAAGTCGTCTGCCTATCTGCAGGCGTGGACTGCGGAAGATGTGTTCTCACAGATTAGCTTCGACATTGCAAAGAAATTTGCCTGGGATGGAGCTACCTACGCCTCTATGGCTATGCGTAACAGTGATTTGTATGTGTTCTGCGTCTTTACCGCTCGTACACGTGATATTTCAATTCTTGATCTCGACTACTGGGACTTTTATGTTCTGCCTACCTCGGTTCTTAATGAGAAGGTGCCGGAGCAAAAAACAATCACGCTCTCTTCCCTTCTCAAACTTGAACCAGTAAAAACGGATTTCGCTGGCCTGCCTGCGGCTGTGGAATCAGTAAGGTTGTCAAATGAAACTACCTAACGGCTACGGCAGCGTGACAAAACTTTCCGGAAACCGTCGTAAGCCTTACCTGGCCCGTGTTACTCTCGGCTGGATCACGGACGAACAGACCGGAAAGACCGTACAGAACCGTGTTCCTCTTGGAACATTCAAGACTAAGAAGGAAGCTCTGCAGGCACTCGCTGAGTATGGAGCTAATCCTTACGATATACAAAATGCCGCTATGACCCTGGCGGAACTCTACGACAAATGGACTGCAGCTTACTTCCCTACCCTGGAAAGTGAATCATCTTGCCGTACCATCAAGTCAGCGTGGAGTTATTGCCACGCCATTGCCGGGATGCGTGTTAAGGACCTGCGTGCCCGCCACATCAAGGGCATAATGGAAGATGGCTACATCATTCCTTCACGTGGAGCCAATAAGGGCGAAAAGGTGCTTGCGTCTGCAGGCACAAAATCCCGGATCAAGTCTATGTTTAATTTAATGCTGGACTATGCGCTCGAATATGAGCTTGTTGATAAGAACTACGCCCGCACATTTGAACTGTCGGACGACATCATCAAAGAAAAGGAAGAAGCAAAACGTGGCCACATCATCTTCCAGGACTCAGAGATGCAGACGCTTTGGGAAAACGTCGGCAAAATCCGGTTCGTGGACTGGGTTCTCATACAGTGCTACATGGGATGGCGACCGCAGGAACTCGCCATACTGGAACTAGAGGACGTGCATCTTGAAGAACGCTATATTGTCGGTGGTATGAAAACACAGGCTGGGCGACACCGTATGGTACCTATCCATCCGAAGGTGTTCGACCTGGTTAAGAAGAACTACGACTATGCTCTTGAACTCGGAAGTCACCGGCTCTTCAATGACCCGGACTCTCCGAAGGGTGGTATGGCAATCACCTATGACAAATATGCCGGCCGTTTCGATAAAGTGATCGCCGCTCTCAAACTCAGAGACGATCATCGACCGCACGACCCTCGAATGACATTCATCACCATGGCAAAGAAGGCTGAGGTTGACGAATACACCATCAAAAAACTTGTCGGTCACAGAATCACCGACATAACAGAGGCGGCTTATACAGACCGTGACTTAGAATGGCTCAGAGCTGAACTGGAAAAGATACCGTAACCCTCGTGGTTGCGGTATTTCTGCATTCTGCAGGCAACCGAAAAAGTGTTGCCTTCTCCGTGTTTCCTACCTGTTACCTACCGGTTTCCTACTTTCCCATTTTCACCACTTTTTACATCATTTCACACCTAATTTCATTTTTCCACTTCCGGGTACCAAAAAAGTACCGCAATCGCTGTGATTACGGTACTTCCTGGGTTTAACGTCTTTTCAATTTGTAAAGTCTATTTAGAACTTACCAGCCTCGGCTGCTTCCTCAACAGAAACGGCAACTGCTACTGTAGCACCAACCATTGGGTTATTACCCATTCCGATAAGACCCATCATTTCAACGTGAGCTGGAACTGATGAAGAACCTGCGAACTGAGCATCTGAGTGCATACGTCCCATAGTATCTGTCATACCATAAGAAGCAGGACCTGCTGCCA